>Ga0272441_10006373_pt1 | contig 19825 bp, 9 predicted proteins | sample SSMProp6N_FD_193582 | JGI IMG/M metagenome (GOLD analysis project Ga0272441, IMG submission 193582) | Marine sediment archaeal communities from Little Sippewissett salt marsh, Falmouth, MA, United States - SSM-Prop-6N | ecosystem: Environmental > Aquatic > Marine > Wetlands > Sediment ... | reverse complement strand
AATCGGCATATTTTTATAATCCGCTTCCATGACAACCCAGGGCGTATCGCCGTTAATCGTCATCGCAAAAGCGGCATCAGACCAAAAAACCATACTAATAACAACCAGCACGACAATAGAAAACAACTTAACATTTTTCATAACTATTTCTTTCCTTTATTTGAACTTCGAATCATCCGTTTTATTTTCCCTTAACAAATTCGACGTTTTCAAATCGTACAACAACTGCGTTCGGCTAGCCTCTTCAACGGTTTCCCAATAGCCAAACGCATATTAAGCCTGAATGTAGAGCAATACTTTTATATTCTGTAATCTTACAACTGTATAAGCCGTTGTTAATGTGAGACAATGCCTCTCGATCGCATATATCCCAACGCAACTAAATTAAATTCACAAATAAATCACTCTTTGATTCGATGTAACTCTAACTACCTGGTGTAGGTGTTGCCGGCGTCCAATTTGAATAATCCCGTCCATAGGCCGTTACATCATTTCGCTGCAGGGAATCGCCGCTGCCATCCGGACTAGTTGGCCAAGGTGTTTCGTCATCATAATCAACCTTTTCAATTGGAATCCAATAACGCTTGAGCTGACCATATTCCCAATCACCGGGGATCTGAATCTCGATCTGCTCACCGCCTTTGCTCAACGTGCCGTCAAAGGGCCCGATACTGCCGCCGTAGTTGGCCGTATTTTTGGCCACAACGAGATAGGAGTACGCCGGTATGATCGTGTTGGTCGGGAATTCATATCCTGTTCCCTCCAATCGCCATGGAATGTTCTCTGTGACAAAGACGCCCGGAGACGTTTCGGTTGTCGCCTGCGACATCAGTGTTACAGGTGAACCGGAATGGTTATACAATTCGACGAATGCATAATCGGTGCCCTCAGGCGGATTGTAATGGATCTCTGTGATGACGATATCCGGAATTAGCGGACCATCATTTTCGTCGCCTTGGGTGACCGAAGCCATCCGGGTAAAGTCGTAACCGCCGGACAGTTCTGTTTTCTCGTACCGCCCAAACGTAACACCCGTTTCAGATGCATCAAAATTCTCTTCCGTCTGGTAGAGCCCCGTAAGTTGGCCAGCTTCGCCAGAATGAAGGTAAACGGTTTCACCGGCTTCGCTGAGACCAAACGGTACATTGTTACCCGTCGGCGTCAGATCGCCGAATGACGTGTCTTCTACAAAGACCTTATAGTCATACGCATTTATCATCGTCCCGTCCGGGATTTGGTACTTCATGAGATTCGGGTCGTCATCGTTGTTATCCGACAGGAACCAGCCGCCAATGTTAATACTCGAACCGGTCGTATTGTACAACTCAATCCAGTCAGGATCAGTCGCATGCGAGTGAGCCAGTATTTCGTTGATAACGATACTGCCCGCTGCCAATGCGGCCTCTGGCGCCGCACCGGGCGTTCCGCCGGCATAAACACTGGATCGCCAGCCGATTTTGCTGTCCCAGTCATTCGGATCGGTGCTGTCCGGGTTGATGAGTGTTAATGAAAAGCCCAGTCCGTCGGTCAGATCATACCAACCGTCTTTATAGTCAAAATCATGAATTTCCGTTCCAAGTGCATCGCGAAGGACAATCTCTTCGCCGCCGTTGCTCAAAGAACCGCTGTACTGACCGGTGACGCTTAGGCTTGTGCCGTATTTGTCTTCAAAGGCGCCCCTGTCCTGGACGACCACCGTGTAGCCGCCGGGGACAAGTGTCACATCACCAAAGGTGAAATCAATACCGTCGGTAAAGTGAACCAGATTCAGGTTGATGGCTTCGGCGCCGATGTTCTTGAGTTCAATAAACTCCGTATTCGGGTCGGCTGCAGCCGGATGATACATCAATTCTGTAATACGAAGTGAATTTATAATCTGCTCGTCAACATAAGTTGCTTCATGCAGTGCACTCCAGATTGTACCATCTTTAACACGGGCTTTCACTGTAACGGACTTATCAAATTGAATCGGCGTCCCATCGAACAGGATAGCGGTTCCGCTGACATTGCCCGTCCAGTATTGGCGTGGATCGGTTCCGTCCAGCGTATAGTACACATCACCGGTCCCATTATTATCCATATCAAATGTGCAGGGGATGGGCACATCGCCACCAGGCAGCTCAACGGAATTGATCGTATACACTGGCGGTTCGATTGATGGATACAAAGGTGGTATAAAATCGTTCTGGAAATGAGGGAGGGCATTGGTTTCTTTTGCCAATAAATATCCGTGTATATTTGAGACCGCGTTTACCCAAAAATCATTACGTGTATAGAGATAACCGTCACCCCGAACATCGCGGCGATAATCACCCCAGCGGGCTGATTCAGCGATGATGGCATCATTCAACTCGGTTACTCGCATATTAAAGATCTCGCTGGTGGATGTATAGGTCAGAGTGCCCTGATTGCGAAGATGCTTATAGAGTCGATCTGCAAACTGAATCCTGAATTCCTCAAAAGCCCTTAGCGGCCCTAAAAGAAATGGTAAATTGTCATCGTAACCATCTGTCCTAGGATCATTGACCGAACCGTCATTCAGACAATTCTCAGTGTCCCACGCATAGTACTGCCACGGTGATCCAAATACACCGCCGCCGGCAGAACGCCAGTTTCCACCTGTTTTCAGATCAATGTTCTTGGCAAAATGCTGGATGATCGTCCAGTCGATATAATTTTCAACATCCAGAACCGCATTGATCGCCTCCCAGTCTGTTTGGCTTGAAGGATTCGCACCATCTACGGTACTTTGCATATTGCCCCACTGATCACCGTCTCCATCGATGATTCCTCCCCCATTTGTCGCATCATAATAATCACTGTCGCCGCCATAATAGGCCGCATAGTGTGAGGCCTCCTGACGTTCATGCATGTTATAAACACCCCAGTACAAACCGTTCAGGTAAAGGTGGACATACGTCCCGGCCCCGGCACTCTCCTGGCCCATTGCGATCAGAAAGTCTCGAACAAGCTGGTCACGAGTCATGGTAGCCTTATCTCGCTGACTGGAAGTCCCGTGAATCCATGAATTGTTATACATAGCCCGAAGCTGTAAAGTATCATATTCACCCACATCCGTTTGCGGTTCCAATATATCCGTCTTTAACTTAGCGTCGCCGTATCCCCCTCTAAAACGCAAGCTCAGCGAATGTTTGGGAGATCTCGAGGGATTTCGGCTGGCCCCACCTTGAAGCCGCAGTCCGCAATCGATCTGGAAGGTGTCATTGGGATCAGAACCAAAGTATTCAGCAGAAACCGGCCGTTCCCAGTTTAAACCCGAATTAGATGTATGCGTATAAATCCCAATTGAACCATCAAACAGGTTATCCGGATCCGTTGTCACCGAAAGTGTCGGGATTTGCTGCAACGCGTTTTTAATAACCTCCTTAGCTTCCTCGACAGTATAAGTTTCATCACCGGCGACCAAACTGATATCTGAAGTATCATTTTCCATCTCGTAATCGGCAGGAATATCATTATCATTATCATCTTGACCCCAAACAGTAACGTATCGTGAATCAGCCGGCTTGACCTGTTCGACAACATCATTAAGGAACAGATAAGTCTGTGTATCCACATTGCTGGCAAGCCAGCCGGATTTAAATGCCTTGGCCCGCAGACAGGTGGTCGTTGAGATATTAACCGGTCCATCGTAAAGCAGCGTACTGCCGCCAACAGTCGGCTGAGGTTCTGTACCATCCAAGGTGTAGTGGATAGCAGCACCGGCAGTATCACACGAAATGATTACATTCAAGGCGCTTTCATAAAAACCCCGGCCATGGCTGAAGTTCGTGTCGGCCACTTTCCCCATGTAAGCAGTTGAGTTTGCTGCACCACTCCACTGACCGAACACTCGGTCTCCCGGTGTTGGTGTCAGGTATCCGAGCGTATCATCTGAAGCAATTCCGTAAGTCGTAAACGGGAACTGCTTTGGATAATCGTTATATTCATGAGACACCGAAACACCATCCGGGGCAACTATCGCCAGGTATTCACCGTTGGCACCCAGTTCAAAGTTCGTATGCAGAGCACCGTCACTATCCACATAGGGATAATTCATTGGAAACAACGTTTGTTCTTTATTGGATGCAAAAAGAACATAATATTCATTTGGACCCAAGACTAATTCGCTGTCCATATCAGAGGGAAATTGCCATTTGGTCAGATTACCAGGATCGTCGGTTAGATACCAGCCTGCCAGATTATGTGACTCTGAACCCGTGTTACGAATCTCGATCCAGTCCGGATAGACATAATCAGTACTGGGCAGCCAGTCATACCGTGTATAGATATTCAAAGGATTCAAGGATGGAACATAGGAGTTGATTGCCATAAATTCATTAATCACGATGTCATCCGATGTTTTATGATACTGGCCTGAAGCAACAGTTGTTTGCTGACGTGTAATCTGAACTGTCTCGGTCCCGGGAGCGGACCAGCCGACTGCAATCGAATATTCAATGTCATGTGAACCTTCGGGTAAAGAAACTACCGTTGCACCGGAAGAGTACCACGCGCCGCCGTCGACACGCCATTGAGCACCGGCAGCAGCCGCCTCGGCCGGTAAAATGGTCACATGCAGTGAGCCGGTCCAATTTTCCAGCCAGCTTTGTCCCACAAGGCTTAATTCCTGCATTTTAACCCATGTGTCACCATCCAGGTCGGCCATGCTTGTCCCTGTGTTATCCAGCCAGTTCAGGGCAATCAATCCCAGGTCGGACAGCGAGACAATACAGTCTCCGTCGGTGTCTCCAACAGGGCAAACTGGATCGGCAACTGTTATTGTCACTACCTCAGAATCACTCAATTCGCCATCTGTGGCATAAAGCTGTAGTTGGTAAACTCCGGGCGCTGGAAAATGTACAGTTACCTGTGGTTGATGGATATCCGTTACAAACTCCACCGTTGCCGGTCCGGAAACCTGCGACCAAGTGCTTTCTAAATAATCTGCCGGAATACCCAAACCATCGTCCGAAACCGCACCGTTGAGAGTCAGATATTCTCTGGGAAGCGTTATCGTCTGGTCCCCGCCTGCATCCACAATGGGTGCGTCATTGATACTGACATCGACCTGTTGGAGCATAAAACCATGCAGGGGATAGCCCTGTCGTCCATCGGAATCGGCGCTGACTGTGTAAATTGAAAATTCACCGTCTGCACCGGGTTCAATATCATCCCATCGCACAACATAGCCCTTATCGCTATCGCTGTTTCCACAAGCCCGAAATATTGTCGTATCACCGCTTTTAAGTTCAACACCATCGGAACTGTTATTGGTAAAGGCTTCCGCACCCTGAATGGTACATTGGGTTTCGCGATCAGTTGCGGTGGAATCCCTAAAAGCTGAACCGATAAATGTGTATTTTTTAGACGGTGTCAGATTGGTAAACTTGATCTCTACAAACCAGCATTCCGCACCGCAACTCGCTGGGTGCTGAAGAATGGTTCCGCTAAAATCAACTTTTCCATCAAATATGACATCTGCGTCTGTCCCGGGAGATGGATTGGAAGCAGAATCGTAATCAATCCTAGGCTGTATCGTGGTGTCTGTGGGAATCGTGAACGTCACAGTCGGCATGCCCGCGGTGCTGCCGGTCGTATCATCCTTCAATAGCCCTGATATGACGCCCCCATAACCATTATAGTCCGTAAATACCGTTGTATTTGCATTGCTGCTGGTACTGCCGGCGCAATCGTTGTAGGCCGTCCAATCAACTTCTCCATAGGTAAGAGCAGGCAAAAGGATATATAGCAGAACAACTAAGAATTTCACCTTATGACTTAACTTGATGCCTTGTCTTCTATTGTCCACTTCTGTAATCCTTTCTCGCTTTCTAATCAATACTGCTAAATCAAATCGCTGTATCGTTTTCTATTTCGTCTATTCAAATGTAACATCCATCATATCTACATTGGGGCCGCCGCTAGTCGTGGCGGCGGTTACGCGGACCGTATTGAGTCCACTATCCAACAAAACATTGATGGATGCCGTATCCCAAGAAGAAAAACCGCCGGTGTCATCAAAATTCACAGTTCCCACAACACTTCCGTTAACGCTGATCTCACACGGTCGTAAGTTATAAACAGCATAACGGAATTCCAACGTGCAACTGCCACTGTTTCCAACAACATTATCCCACTCTAAATAGGAACCTTGGCCATGCATATCGATATAACCGGTCCCGCTAAAAGGGGGGTACTCAGCTTTGAAGGTACCACCACTTACATCGGCGTCTTCCGCCTCATAAGTCGTTGTTGAACTCACATAGGTCGCCGTTACAGCAATATCTTTGGATGGCATCGTCACGGTTGTTGACGATGCACCGCTATCAGCCACATAAGCAATATCGTCGCTCCATCCGGTAAATACCTGTCCGGACGGCGGAGCATCCGCTGTGATCGGCACAATGGTCCCCTGCGTATAACCGCCGCTGCCGGTGCCATTATTGACCGTTAATTGATACATTGGCGGATCGGTGCCAAGCCAATGCGGGGCAAACCTCGCAAGATCCTGACTGTCAATCACATCGTCGATAAACATATCGCAGACGACATCAAACTCCGGATCCGAATCCTGGCTCATCCAAGCCATCGCTAATTTTGAAAAATCAAGTATATTCACATAGCCGTCATGATGGAAGTCGGCGATTCCATAAACAATAGAATTTGCAGCACTCTCGATCTCACCGATTGCCGCGGTATCCCCATCCGCATAAAGAGCCAAAGAACCGTAAGGGAAAATACCGTTGCGAGTGCCCATTTGTTTCCAGTAGGTAGATGCGTCACTGCTTGATGAGGTACTGACTGTATTCATATCCAGATCAATAACATTAACTTTGCTATTGACAGGAATATTTAATCGCAAAGCAACGGAAGAGTCGTTCAGAGGCAGTCCTTCTATATTGATCAGTGAGAGATTAATATGATGGTCATATTCTTTAATATCGAACGTAAAGCGGGGGCCGTTATCACCTGTAACGATCATGGAATTACCATTGACAGTTATGCTCCGATAGTCATATTCCTCAAGAGAATACCCGTTGAAAACCTTAAAGTAAAAACCTCCATCAGCGGTACTGCCGGACAACATATCCACTCCATTTAAGATCAATGATATGGGTAATCCCGTACTGTCACTAAATACAAAAGATGAATTGGGCGGCGTCAAATGAGACGATGTCTTGATGAGAAGGTTATCAATCGTCGCATATTCGGTGCCATCCGAAATACCTTGAACTGTAATCTCTGAGCCTTGCTCCAGCTCGACGGCATAAACCTTACGGCAGGTCCGGCAGTTGTCATCCGGTTCGGTACTTTTAAAATCGCTTTCGGCCAGCCAGGTATCTACCGTGACACCGTCAACCTGAAGCGTGTAGGAACTGGCACCATCATTTTCATCAAAATAGTAAACTTCAAGATCATAAGCGCCGGGATAGCTCATGAAGGTGGTGGTTATCGAACCGGAACCGGTTGTCTGTACATACTGAATGCTGGAACCGCTTATGTCATCTTCAACCGAATAACCTGACAGTGTGGAGTCTTCCGCTTCATGGTTCTGCCGGATAAAAGGAGCCAAGTCTAATTTATCAAGGGTCGCTCCTTCTGCCCCATCAGCTATCCCCTGAATTTCGATCATATCATCAGTTGCCAGCGTCACTAATGTCTGATGACAGGTGTGAGTACTTTCGCTGATTGAAGAACTGCCGAGATTTTTATCAGCCGTCCAGGTATCCAGGGCTGTGCCATTGATTGACAACGTGTAAGTACTCTGGCCGTCGGTTGTATCGAAGTAATATGTATTAACATAATATTGCCCGGCGATTGCTGCAGGGCCACTAAAATCAGCGGTCGCTGTTGCAGTGCCGGTCGCCTCTACATATTGACCATTAGAAGCATAGTCACTGCTCTGAATGGCATAGTTGGACAGCACCAAATGCTCCGCTTCAAACGACAAGGTCGAAACAGTCAATATCATATGATCCACATTCGGACCACCGTTGCTGCTGGCTGCGGTTACACGAACGGTATTGAGCCCGCCCGCCAGAACAACATCGATTGAATCCGTTATCCAAGTGCTAAAATTGCCTGTTGCATTGAAGTTCACCGTCCCCACGGCAGTGCCATTGACGCTAATATTACAAGGACGATCGGTGCTGGATGCATAACGGAACGTTAACGTAAAAATGCCGCCATTGTCGCCATCGATGTTTTCCCACTGGAACCAGCTATCGATTCCCCCCATATCAAAATAACCGGTAGCGGTATAACCGGGCCAGATAGCATTCTCGCCAGTTTTCACACCACCACCGGAGTTTGAGCTGCAATCTTCCGCCTCATAGAGGGTTTGCGCACTCACAGTAACCAGGGGGAACATCATCATGGCCAGTAAAACATAAATTTTCATATTCAATCTGTATTTGTAAGTATTCATATGTTCCCCGCCCTTATATTTTAAAGGTTACTATTTGCACCCAATGTGTATTTTGAGCCCTTTGTGATAAACTGAACATCCAAGTCCAGCGTCGGACTTGCCGGCCCTACGCTAACATTGGCTGTGCCGCTGGGCATTGTATATGCGTTAAGGGTCACACTGGGCTGGCTTTTAATATTCCAGGTATTATCATAGATGATCGCCGTCGCACTGCTGCCGTCATAAAACAGGTAATCACCGGGTGTTACCGTCCCATTTACAGTCACGGTCCCGCTGCCGGTGGTAATGACCGGATTGACCAGGTTCTGAGTATTGTCTGATTCCAGACGGATATAAAACTCAGCCCCCTGGGCATCATAGGGATTGACCAATGACAACGTCTCGCCGGTTGTAATATATTGACGACGGGCGATCGTCCCTCTTTCCTGGATGAAATGCGTTATGCGATCTTTACCATTAGACCGATCCATAATACGGTAAGGCTGCATCTTATAAACTCCGCCCTCTTTAAGCATAACCGGAATATCCGCACTCTGAAAGTGACTGCCACTTCTTTTTAAGAAAGAGTTAAGATACTTGAAGTCTGCGGGGGTAAACGCCGGCAGAATGACTCGCCAGTTTTGTAAAAGACCAAACATTTCATCCTTCAAACCATGATTATTCAGAATATCCATGGTCAGCCCTGAACCACCCCACGGATGCGAAACTTCAACGGTTCTCGAACCGTAGCAAATGAAATCGGCCACGGAAAAGTGTGCATCCAATCTGCTGGAAGCCAGCCATTTTTGCCCTTTCTTCGTTTCGTCCAGCCGTAACGGAATCTGAACACCGACATAGGTCCATGGTTCCACACGTCGGAAAGCCAATTCAAAGTTTGCCGTTCCCGAACGACCTACTCGCACCGAATCGACCACACGATTCACACGTCTGTAAACTTCATCGATAACAGTCTGTGTGCCGATCGGATGAACAGAATGGATTCCGATGCCATCAAAATGAATATGATCCATCTTTGTTCTATTCACCAATACGGCATATTTTTGCGCCATTTCCTCGAGCAGACTATCCGGTTTCGCAATATCATAGGGGGGAATAAAGTTCATATTATAGGCCATCCACAACCCGGCCCCGGTCACTCCGGCGCTGTGCTTGACCGCATCAGTTGCACCAATACCTCGGGTGCATCCCGTCAGACGCCAGAGGCCCTGGTCGGTTTCCTGGTACGAACCAACTTTGATAATTTCGTCACCGATACGCATATGATCTGATTTCAATTGTCGATTACTCGATTGGGGCCTGGTATTATCCGATAAAGCCGTTGTCGGATCAGGTCTAAATAAAAGTGCGGTTGAACCGGCATCAACATCTGCTTCCAACGTGCCTTTGCCCCAGGCATCCAGACGCCGGTCAACCTTGCCAACGATATAGTCCGGATCATGTGTCCCAACACCCAGACTCACATTATGACAATAGATAATCATTCCATGGTCATGCAGGTAATCGACATAATCTGTAAGATCGCTTAGTCCCTTCGGAAAGACATTTCTATTGACATGGTCCAATGAGTTATTTTTGGGCCAGTACTCCCCGCGCCAAGTCTTGCAATGCAAATAGATTTTTTTAACCTTATTGGCAATCGCCACTTCGGTAAGCGCATAGAGTTCCTTCGGATTGGCCGCTTCAATGAGCATCAAGGTGTTGTAACCCGTACCGAACTTTTCTGCATACTCATCGACCCACTTGTTAACGGTATCAACATCCCATGGTATAACATTCGGACGCACCATCTTATCTTCTGTGGCCCACATTTCTGCCAACGTATCGTCCACCTCTTCATCTGTGTCATAGCCGTCATAGATCGCAAAACAGCCCAGTTTTCCGTCTGTATCCGTGCGCCATAAATGGCTCCATGTGCAGGTAAGCTGAGTGTCGTTATTGCTAAAACCAACCAGATGGTCAAATGACTTAGTCCCTTTATTGATGGTACGGTTTTGAGTGCCATTACCAGTCCACAGGCTCCCTAAATCGACGGTGGCATTAATTCGCAGCACCAGACTTGTCGATCGGTCAGTAATCCCTTCGATTTTCATCATATGAAACGATACATATCGCGTATGATTATCGACCCTGAAGGTAAAACGGGGAAGTCCACCGGACTCAGAGACGGTATATGTATAGCCTTTAACAACAACGTTTTTCAGTTTTGTTTCCAAAGCCGACCGGCCGCTGGATTTTCGCAGAAAAAATCCGGAAGAGGATTGATCCGAATCCAATCGATTCGCACCATTCAGCACCAGCGACGTCGGCACACCATTCGAATTAAACGTCAGTTCCGAAACCGCTAATGACAGTGAAGACAATGCCAAAACCGATACCAGCAAAACAAACGTTTTAGCACTCAATACTTTATTGTCTATATTCATGTGTTCCCCGCTCTATGCAATAAGAAATCAATCTAAAGATTACTATTAGCGCCTAATGTGTACTTCGAGCCTTTTGTAATAAACTGAACATCTAGGTCAAGCACCGGGTTTGCTGGTCCCACACTAACATTTGCTGTTCCGTTGGGCATCGTGTAGGAACTGACAGTCACAGTGGGAGTGCTGTCAATGTTCCAGGTATTATCATAAATGATCGCCGTTGAACTGCTGCCGTCATAAAACAGGTAATCGCCCGGCGTCACTGTCCCGAATATCTGCACTGTTCCGCTGCCGGTTGTGATTGTCGGATTGACCAGGTTTTGAGTGTTGTCTGAATCCAGACGGATATAAAACTCTGCCCCCTGGGCAGCATATGGATTGGTTAGCGACAACGTCTCGCCGGTTGTAATATATTGACGACGGGCAATTGCCCCACGTTCCTGCCAAACATAAGTCAGTGGATCAGAACCATCGGATCGGCCCATAATACGATAAGGCCGCATCTTATAAACTCCACCTTCTTCAAGCAGAACCGGGACATCCTCGCTCTCATGGTGAGTACTGCCGGGCGCATTGTCTAATAAGCTCTCAAGATAATTAAAGTCTGCTGTAGTGAACGCCGGCAGAAGGACTCGCCATACCTGTAAAAGACCAAACATTTCATCTTTTAAACCGTGATTATTGATAATCTCCATGGTCAATCCTGAGCCGCCAACCGGATGCGCAACTTCAATCGTTCTCGAACCGTAAAGAATAAAATCGGCCACTGAAAAATGTGCTTCCAATCTGCTGGAAGCAAGCCAGTCTTGCCCTCTATTATATTCATCCAGTCGCAACGGAATTTGAACAAAGACATAGGTCCATGGTTCCACCCGTCGGAAAGCCAACTCGAAATTAGCCGTTCCCGAACGCCCGACACGGACCGAATCCACCACACGATTCACACGGCTGTAAACCAAGTCGATAACGGTCTCCTCGCATACCGGATTGGTACGATAAATTTCAGTGCCGTCAAAATGAAGATGGTCCAATTCAGCCGCATTCACCAAATCCGCATATTTTTGTGCCATTTCCTTCAGCATGCTGTCGGGCTTGTCAACATCATAGGGAGCAAGGTAATTGGCATTATAGCCCTTGAACAAACCGCCGCCGCTTTCACCGGCTGGATGACTGGCGGGATTTGTCCCGTCCGCACCCCGGGTGCAATTCGTTAATCGCCAGACATCCTTATCCGTATCATGAAATGTACCAACCTGGACGATTTCATTTCCTATACGCACATGATCCCAGGTAATACAATCACAGTGGACATGTGCATCCGAAGACATCGGGAAAGAAGAACCGGAATTCGGCCGGAACAAAAGCGTCGTTTCACTGGAATTAACCGCTTCTTCCAGCGTTCCGGTACACCAGGCATCCAGACGCGGGTCCACTGTGCCGACGATATAATCCGGATCATGTTCTCCGATTCCCAAGCTGACATTATGACAATAAATAATCATTCCATGATCATGCAGATAATCGACATAAGCAGCATAGTCACTTAGACCGTTTGGAAAAACATCCGTATTGATATGGTCCAGCGGATAATAGCGAGGCCAATATTCACCACGCCACGTTGCGGTATGTAAATAAATTTTCTTTATGTTCTCACTGATAGCGATATCAGTAAGGGCATAGAGGTCCGTCGGATTGTCTGCCTCAATGAGCATCAGGGTATTGGTGGCCGTACCGAACTTGGCGGCATAAGCATCAACCCAGGCATTAACAGCCGCCACATCCCATGGCGTCACGTCAGGGCGCACCATTTCAGTTTCTGTAGCCCACATCTCAGCTAACGTATCATCCACCTCAGTGTCAGTATCGTAACCGTCATAGATGGCAAAACAACCCCGCTTCCCATCCGTATCAGTTCTCCATAAATGCTTCCACATACAGGTGAGCTGAGTGCCGCTGTTACTGAACTCAACCATATGGTCGAACGCCTTGGTTCCTGTATTGATTGTACGACTGCGACTGCCATTACCGGTCCACAGGCTGCCGAGATCGACAGTGGCATTGATCCGCAGCACCAGGCCTGTTGACTGGTCCGTAATCCCTTCAATGTTTGTCAAATGCATCGAGACATACCGATTGTGATTGTCAACTCTGAATGTAAAACGGGGCAGTCCGCCGGATTCGGAAACCGTATAGATGTTTCCGTTAATGTCAATATTCCGCAGGGCCGTTTCGGTCACAGAATCACCATCAAACCTTCGTAGGAAAAATCCGGAAGCCGATTGATTCGAATTTAGTCGGTTTGTGCCGTTAAGAATCAGCGATGTCGGAATACCGTTCGTATCAAATGTCAGTTGCGAAGATGCCAAAGACAGTGAAGACAGTGCCAAGACGGCAACCAGGAAAAACAACTGCACTCGAAGTCCTCTGAGCTCTTCTGCGATACCCAATACTTTATAATTTTGTTTCATCTCGATAACCATAATTTATACCCCCAATTTATTCACATTTTCAAAATGACGTTCATGTAAGCTCGTAACTTTTAGAGGATACAAAATCAGCAACGTCTTCACAAAAAAATCCTCTCTTTGGTCTGAATTTACCAAAGAAAGCGACATCCTTGAGAACAAATCCACCCACATGGTAAAATTCCATCCCCCATGTCCCCCGCTAAGAACTTTTTATACGCAAAAAAAAAGAACGGAGCTATTAAAACTAATACTGTTTCATTCCCTCCATCCAGGGTGCGTGCGTTTCCCACAGGGTTCGAGAACCGGGATCCGCTAATGTCCAGGGTCCGCCTGTAATGTATTTTCTGTGCCATTTTAACGTCCATAGCTCTTTGAGCCCGACTTTACGCACAGACAGGTCCATAAACAGCATATTCATATTTTCATTATGTCGGTCAAGGCAAAAACGACTCATCGTATCACTGCCGCCCCGGTTTTCACCGCGATATGCCGGAGGATAATCCGTTGCCTCGGGGTCGTTGCGATTCCACCAGGAATCCCCCAGCAGGGGCACAGAACTCGAACTGACTCCTAAAGAAGTTGAGGTTCGCCAGTTCTTGCCATAGTCTGTGTGCCCGCTGGAATACACACGGTCATTAGCCCAGACATTAAATCCATAGCCGCCATATAAATCTTCTGTGGCACCAATAACCCAGGAATCGCTGAGCGGCCAGACCTGAAAAGTCTTGTCCGGACCAGTCAGTCCGATCTTGTTTGTAGGACACAGAAAGATATCCGTGGTCTGTACATAGGGCCATAGCGCATTATGCCATCGGCGCGGCGCTCTCTGCTGTTCCGTAAGCAAACCACCCGGATTATCGTAATAGTCTAAAAAGAATCTGTCATTATTTTCGTTTAAGTACGCCCCAAAACCAAGGCCCCATTGCTTTATATTCGATTTGCAGATAACCGCCTTAGCCATATCCTTGGCTTTCCTCAATGCAGGCAGAATAATTGAAAGAAGCAATGCAATAATTGCGATCACAACCAATAATTCGATTAATGTAAAAGCCCTTTTCCGCATTATTTTACTTTCCCTAAATCCCATTCTGTCCGTACTTATTATAAAACCATCCGCCGGGCCGACACAAAAGCCGACCCGGCGAATGAAATCATTACAAAAAAGGAACCAGAGATTCCTATTGCTGTGGTTACAGCCCTTCGGTGATATCATCCATCCATTCAGCCGCAAACGCTGCGAAATCTACAAGGTCCACAACACAGTCTTCATTGGTGTCATAGTAATTATATGAAGCACCCAATGCGACCGCTACAGCACAAGCATCCTCTAAAACGCTAACGACCATCGTGTCAGAATCCGAGTTTAGAGCTTGATCAGCAACTGTCAACCGAATCGTATAGTCACCCGGCGTGATCACACCCGGCGTGATCGCGTCAAATTCCGCGACTGGATTCAACGGATCCGTTGATGTCTTTGTCACTTTGGCATCCAGTGCAGCATCCTGCCATGTCGGGAGCAGCGTAACCGTACCGCCAAATGCACTATACGACTGAGCGGTAAAGGTCTCAGCTTGTTCATGAGATGCAATGTACCCTACCCAGCCAGTTGATACATGGCTGGCATCAAACGAAAAGTTCACCATCAACGTCTCAGAACCATTGTCAAGCTCAAATCCGTTCATGACGAACCAACTGCCCGCGGCCTCAATATTATCAAATTCCAATGTGATATCTGAACCGCCTGAAACAGAAAGACCGGATACTTCAAGCGTGTTGACATCCGCCACTTCAGTTACCCCGTCGGTATTAAAATCAGAGATGCCGTTCTCGGGATAAAGCGTCGAACCGACTGAATCAGTAATGATTGCATCGAATTGACCGGTCTGGTTGCTCGTATCATGGTGATACGATTTCCAGCTATACGTTCCGTCAGGAAGCCCACTGATCGTTAAGATCATCGGGTCACCGGGCTCGCGTGCATCTGTGCCGATCCAAGACAGCCATAGATTCGGGTCGGCAGCATTAATGTTGCCAACGGTGCCACTGCGGTTCATCATTTGCATCGCAGCTTCAGACACCATCCCCGGCCATGCTATGATTTCCCATTGAACATCATCATTACTGATATCGTTTTCGCCGTTATCATTGACTGAACCCGTGATTGTCGCAGGCAGCAGTTCAAGAGCGGTGATTACATCATCACCCGCATCAGCATCAGGGGCGGTATCTTCCACAAGTGTTGTGAATGACCAGGGCTGGCCTTCGAAAGTGTCAAAATAATTTCCGGTGATTTCATTGGAATCCCAAGCAATATGTGTATCTACGCGCCAGTAATAGGGTGTGGCATACGTAATATCCACGGGCGGATCATAGGTCATCGCGGTTTGACCAACAAAAACCGGTGAAGCAATCGCATAATTCGGTTCTGTCGTGGACCAATAGACGTCGTAACCAGTAACCCCCAGGGAATTTGGATGTGTTGCGTATTCCGGAGCCATCCAGGATACGCCATCCAGATAATCTTGCGAGTTAACAGCATCATCCCCATTCTCCGGATCCGGAGTATGGGCCTGGCCGGGACCGGTGGAAATGCCCATGGCGAAATTGGCAACGTTGACATACAGTTGCTGTCCATCTGCGGTAAGATTCATATTATCAGACGTCCCCTGAAGACCCGCACCAAAAAAAATGCGGTCGCCGGCGGGAGTTGGGCCACCCGTATAAAACGGGGTGCCAGCTTCCCACTTGATAATAGTTTTATCAGCAGTACTACCTGCTTCGATTGCCAGATGCGTCCCATTGGTGAGCACCGTTGGTTTCAAGGTGTCGCAGCTCGATGTCCCAATGACCACCTGATTGTTTGCGTCCAAAGTAACACCATCGAAAACCGGATCCGACGGGTCGATCGCTTCAAGAGTGGTCAAACCGCCCGTGGAATCGACACTCATCCACTGCTGCTTTTGTTCTCTTGCAATAAGTCGATTCGATAACATGATCGGCGTCGTAATGGCGTGCCAAGCTGCGATCTCTGTTGCATCATTAGCGTAATCGGAGCTGTTGGACGCCCGGCTGATAATGATAAGATCAGCCGCTTCGAGCGTTGCAATTTTCGCCGCATCCAGTGTTTGATAATTTAAGCCGGCATTAACCGTATGCCCCGCGGCCTCAAGCAAGGCGATAAAACCCGCATCACCTGCCGCGCTTTGACACTCAAATTCAATGTGCCCCGCCTGCGACAGACCGACTGACGCAAACAACACAACCAACAATAACATTTTCATCCTTTTCATCATAATACCCTTTCATAAAAAAGTTTTATAATTCAACTTCCATGCAACGCACAACAAACATCCTCTTCTCCGCACATCCAATCCGTCATAACTCAAAATACCACCATCCATGAAAAAAATTACACACACTTCAAAAAACCAATCATCTCAATCCCGCAGAACAACCGATGAGAATCCGCCACCCGTAGTTCCATGGATGCAACAATCATAATTTACCGAGATTGCAGTTCGTATTAACATCCAAGACTTAAATATTATATACCTATTTTATCAATAATATGAAGCTTCGACTTGCGGCTTGAAATGGAAAATTCTATAATGGAATAGGATTTTCACGGCGCAAACCAGCGTCCGGCAAGTCCACCTGAGAGTCGATAAGAGCTTTTCAAGGGTATCTGATCGACTCTCCTTTTTCTATTACGATATCTACTTGTTTACTTATATGTGGTTCGGTTATTTGTCCTCAAATATTAGTCTATTGTTATACATTCACTTTACGACAATCTGTATCTGTCATTCTTGAAAAACCAATACCGGCTCGATAAAAAAACCCCAGTCATTCGACGCATTATTGTCGCTGCCGTCGGTCACAACCAGGGTCAAAAACTGGTCCTGCTCAGAAATTTCAAACTGGATCGGATACGCCACTTCCGAATGGCCGACATCGGTTTTCTGATAACGTACCTCTGCGTCCACAAGAACCCAGAAATCAGCCGTCATATCACCAGTAGAACTCGGATTAGACCGCTTTCTGTTGAGTAGACAGGCTGCATGGAATTCCTTGATCGAGCCAAACGAATAGGCCGATCGTATTTTATTCAGATCAAACGTAATTCCCGAGTTGGAATGCATAAAAAGAGCATTCTGTTTATTCGCTCCCAAGGATGCTATAAAATCCAAGCCATGCTCGTTCGTCTGGAAGTATTTCGTATAAAACATCGCCTCCCAGAAGGTATTGCTGGTGGACGGACACTCTGCAAAAATATGACCGGCCGAAGTAACCTTCGGAGGGCCCTGCTCAATGCTTGGAATAAAGACACCATCCACAAAAGCATTTTCCTTTATGGGATGATAGAAGAAGTCTCCCGTATGAGAGGCGATATTGCCCTCTCCTTCAAAGTCTTCAACCTTAAATGAAAGAGCCCCAGTATTCGGATGTATGCTCACCGGGTGGCGAGTCGTCATCAATCCGTCTCCACCGCTGGCAATATCACCCAAATTGATGCGTGTCTGCCCCCGCCAGATCATTCCGGTTTTGGAATTAATATTGCGAACAAAAGCATTTTTTGCGACCGTGATCGATTGGACTTGACCGCTGTTGGCATTATAGCGCACCGCCTTGCTTTCAGTAACCAATTGACTGGTTCTGGAAATTCCTTTCAGATCGGCAAATAATTGAACTTTCCCTTTGATGACATGCAGTTCAGCAGAACCGTTCACATCCGCCTGAACCCCAAATTCCGTGCCTTGATCGACAAACTGCGAGGTCGGCGTGGTAACGGTAAATCCTAAGCCAGTATCAGAAACAGAACTGTACAAACGTCCATATTCCAGATAAAGTCCCGAACGCTCAACTTCAAAAACAGCCGGCCCCTGGATCAGCACATCGACACCATCATCATATTGGATTTTGAGAATCCCATTATTCAGATGAAATGAAGCTTCACGGCTCCATAAACGACTGCCGGTTTCCGGTCCGGCACCGGAAGCCCAGACGGTATCGACCTGATCGACCACTGTCGCTACTTCAACACTGGACGGTTTCGTAGGAGCATATTTCGGAAACAGCACAATAGCAAACACTGCAGCCGCACTTGCGATAATCGAAAAAACACTAAATGGGCTTAACTTCCGTTTTTCCCTCGGCGGGTAAATAACCTTCTGAATGAGCTCCGGCTGCGGCTCTTTCCTGGGAATCGCAGGAGCTGTCATTTCTTCTTTGGCCAAAGACATCCACATATCGCTTCTTAAAAGGTCTTCCTGCCGTTGCTCTTTTTCAACGTCACCGAATAAAGAAACCATCACATTTTCAGAAAATGCTGAAATTGACAAGATCGATTCAACATAGTAATTCACCGCAGCGGCATCATTATCAAGAATGAACTGAAGATGCTCGAACTCCTCATCAGTCAGAACGCCATCCAACTCTTTCTGGATCAATTCAGCCAACTCAAGTCTTTTCTGAGCATCGTTCATATTAACTGTTTCCCATAGCTATTGTTTTCTCGACACATTGCAACAGCGAATCCTGCAGGCGTGCCATGAATTTATACATCCCCTGCAGTGGTTTACCAAAACGGGTGGCAATTGACTTGACTGTCATGCCTTCCTCGTATCGCAATTTGATCAGTAGGCGATTTGCATCAGACAGCTTTTCGAAACATTTCCTTAACGAGTCCATCCTTACATCATCGCTGTCCAGTCTGGAAATCGTCTCATCCTCAATCCTCTGCATTAAATGGTCATCAAATTGAAGGCGTGAACGATTTCTGGAACGGAAATGGTTTCTGACAATGTTTCGAGCAATCGAGACGCCCCATGCCAGAAAATTGGTCCCCTGCTCAAATTGGTCGAATTTTTGCCACATAACCGTTGCTGTTTCCTGATGAAGATCGCTAGCGTCCGCATAGTTATGGACTGAGGAAAGAATGTAAGCATACAACTTATTCTGAGAAGTCATAAAAAGCTCAAAAAAAACAGCTTCATCCTTCAATTCGTTTCTCTCATTTTTAATTTCCCGATCTTCCATTACTTAACTCACGATCCCTTAAATTATGCAACAAAACACCCTTGTCTATATAGTAATAACTCGATGGAATAAAATTGGACATAAAATTCAACAAAATTTATCCTTGATTCTAGCTTATTGTACATCATCTCTGGTGAATTTTGTGTGATTTTATTTATCTCAATATTGAAAAATCCCCGGAAATCCCCATTTCACTGTGAAAATCTACCCCAGCTATTCCGAGATAATGCCCCCCCCATTTCCTTCTTTGGCGCAAAAATGGCGTAAATCAACTCCGACGTATGGTAGGATATGACGATTTCTGAACGCCCTACCCTCGATAACAGCCCTAAAAAGCCAATATTGGGGGTATCAGCTAGGTTGAGGGCCTAGTGCTTTGTAATTCTTAAATATTCGGGTAGAGTGAACGCAATTTACATCTGGCATCCTTTACCTTAAATTGCCAGTCCACGCCTCTCTGTTTTCCA
>Ga0272441_10006371_pt1 | contig 19828 bp, 18 predicted proteins | sample SSMProp6N_FD_193582 | JGI IMG/M metagenome (GOLD analysis project Ga0272441, IMG submission 193582) | Marine sediment archaeal communities from Little Sippewissett salt marsh, Falmouth, MA, United States - SSM-Prop-6N | ecosystem: Environmental > Aquatic > Marine > Wetlands > Sediment ... | reverse complement strand
CAGGATATTTGTCCGTCTTAAGCTGAGGAAACATGTCCTGAGCCATCTTTCCTGCGCCGTATATGACCTTCCAGATTTTTTTTACGATATCCTTCAGAAAATCAAGGTTGCGATCCTTTTCCGTAATCACCCTCTCCCAGTCCCACTGGTCTACGTATGCGCTGTGATCGTGGTCAAGGAAGTAATCCTTTCTGACCGCCCTCATGTCCGTGCACAGCCCCTCGCCGATCTCACAGTCAAACTGTGTCAGTGCCATGCGCTTCCACTTGGTGGCTGCCTGAACGAGCTGTGCCTGTATCGGATTTTCAAGACCCAGGCCGCATGGAAACTCGACAGGCGTGCGGGAGCCGTCCCTGTCAAGGTAGTCATTAATGCCGCTGTCCCTGTCAACGATAAGGGGAACCTGAACCATCTGCAGGTTGAGCTCCTTGCAGAGATTTTCCTCGATGTTGTTTTTCAAGGCAAAGACCGCCTTCATCCTTTCCATTGGTGTAAGGAGTGCCTCATAGTCTTTGGGGAGATTTTTTTCAAGATCGCTGTAGTTTCCTATGCCCGGTCCTGCCAGATCCGCTTTTTTGTCCGTCATCTTTTGTCTGCTCCTGTTGTGTGGATAAATATGTCTGAAAGCAAAAAAGTTGTTGATATCCTCTTCTGCTATATTTTTCCCATTGGCTGCGCCGGTAAGACAGTGCATCAAAGCGCTGCCGACATGCAGCCATAGGCGAATTAAAAATAATAGGGTCGATTTGGAATCAAAGGAATTTTTCCGAGGTAGGTACCTGAAAACATGCCTTTGTCTATCGAACATAAAGGGCATCCATAAGCGATTAATCATATAGAATATGATCTCGTTTTTATCAATATTAAAATGAAAAAGAAAATCCGTTGTTTCCATTCCCCTGACCCCTGGAATCCTTGAAACCGGGAACCAGCTGTGAAGCAGTGGGACTGAGCAAAGCTAAGCGAGGGCGAAGAATCCTTGGATCCTTTAAAATTCCGCATATTAGTCCTTGCCCCCTTGTTTTAAATCACTTATACTTCATTGGGTCATTGCCTTTTTAACCTGTTTAAGGGTATGCGCGACCGGTTTCGAATCGTACCGCTCTTTTCAATAAAAAGCTTGTAACCTGAATTTCCGGATCATGAAAAAGGATCACCCTGTTGAGGTGTCTTCCTCAACGCTTTCTAAAGAGAGCAAAAACTGTGAACACTTTTGATCAAAGGAGGGTTACCATGAAAAGGCTTATTTTTGTTTTGGTCTGCCTGGTATTTGTGCTCGGTCTTCTGGCGGTACCCGCGCTGGCCGGTTCCACCATGGATCAGATAGCCAAGACAGGCAAAATAAAGGTCGGATTCAGGGAGGGGTCGATCCCCTTCGCGTTCGTGGATCCGAAGGTGGGCAAGCATGTCGGTTTTTCCGTTGATATGGCAGGACTGCTCGCCGATAATCTGGGTAAAAGGTTCGGAAAGAAGATTGAAATCGTTCCCCACACCGTAACCCCCAAAACACGCATCCCCATGGTCGTAAACGGAACCATCGACGTTGAAACCGGTTCAACCACCTACACACAGAAAAGAGAAGAACAGGCCGATTTCAGCATAGTCTTTTTCTTTTCAGAGACCACCTTCCTCGTTGCCAAGGCCGACAACATACAGAAGCTTGAAGATTTAAACGGCAAAAGGGTGGGTGCGGCCAGGGGCACGACCAACCTGCGTGCCGTGGAGGCCCTTGCAAAAGAAGGCAAATTCACCCCCAAAGACATCGTTGTAACCGAGACCCATCCACAGGGTATGCTGGCGCTCAAAAGCGGAAAGATTGAGGCATACTCCACGGACCGGAGTCTTCTCGAAGGCATTCGCATGAAGGACAAGAATCCGGACAAATGGATGACCACATCATTTGCGATCGCCTACGAGCCGTATGCCTATATCATGCGCGAGAACGATTCCGATTTCCGCGATTTCGTCAACAACACCATTATCTGGGCCATCAAAACGGGCAAGTTTCAGGAGTTTTATGAGAAATGGATGGGCCCCAGAGGGGTTGTCCCGATCCCCATGTCAAAGGCATACAGCGATTACCTGCAGATGATGGTATATCCGATTTCAGACGGCTGGTGGAAGAAATAATTCATAATCGGGGAGGGGCCCCTCAAGGCCTCTCCCTCGTTCAGGGCACCTCCGGAGATTTTCGATGGGTTTCAGTTATGACTTCGACTGGGGAGTTTTGTGGAGACAGCCCTATGGACTCTGGCTGCTGCAGGGTGTGTGGCTCACCGTCAAAATAGGTATAGTGTCCTGGATAATCGCCCTGAGCACCGGCATATTCATAGGCACGCTTAGAGTCACGCCGTGGCGCATACTGCGCTTTTTCGCAACCGCCTACACGGAAGTCTTCCGGAATGTTCCCTTCCTTGTTCAGCTCTTTTTCTGGTATTACGGCGGGCCGATGATATTCGGAGACACACTCGGCCGCCAGATCAACCAGATATCGGGTCTTAATTTCTACGTGGCCATCTTCGCCCTGGGCATCTATACCGCCTCCAGGGTGGCGGAGCACATGCGGGCGGGATTCGCCTCCATCAGCAGGGAGCAGTACCAGGCGGTCCTGTCCACCGGAATGACCCAGTATCAGATGTACCGCCACGTGATTGTTCCATATGCTCTAAGGATCATACTCCCGCCGCTTACGACCGAATTTCTCACCATATTCAAAAATACCTCAATCGCCATGACCATCGGGGTGGCGGAACTCACCTTTATGAGTTACCGCATCGATGCGGAGACCTTTCACGGCCTTGAGGCTACCACAGGCGCCATGTTCATCTATCTTGTACTGGGCATGACAGTGGTGAAGGCGATGGGTATTGTTGAAAAAAGATTCCGGATACCGGGAATGATAGGGAGGTAGCCATGTTCGATGCCGTAATACGCAATCTCCCTTTCCTTATGGGCGGATTCAGGGTAACGCTGCAGCTCACACTGTTCGCGCTCGCAGGTGGTATCCTGCTCGGGGCGATCGTGGGGCTTGCGCGCATCTCCCGGAACAGATGGATTTACCAGCCTGTGACCATTTATGTCAATTTTCTCAGGAACATGCCGCTTATCCTGGTCATCTTCTGGTTCTATTTCGTCATGCCGGTTTTCATCGGGAGACCCCTTAACCCCTTTTTATCGGCGGTCATCTCCTTTATCATCTTCGAGGCGACCTATTTCGGGGAGATATTCCGGGCGGGCTACCAGTCGATAAGCAGGGACCTGATAAACGCGGCCTATTCCACGGGGCTCACCTATACCCAGACGGCCAGGTATGTCCTTATCCCGATTGCCTTTCGGCGAATGCTGCCCAGCCTTATCACCCAGTCGATCGTGACCTTTCAGGATACGAGCCTGGCCTTTGTCATAGGTCTCCAGGAACTGGTGCGGCGTACATCGATCGTGGACAATCTGGAAGTGCGTTCCATCGAGCTTTTCAGCTTCGTGGCCCTGGTGTTTTTTGTCTTCTGTTTTATCGGGTCGAAGATTTCTCACCATTTTGAAGAAAAGGGAAGGCAGACGGGAATCCTATGATAGAGATACATAATGTGAGCAAATGGTTCGGTGATTTCAGGGTCCTTACCGATGTAAACGAGATGATCGACAGGGGCCGGACGGTTGTCATCTGCGGCCCCAGCGGTTCGGGCAAGAGCACGCTGTTGAGGTGCGTGAACGGGCTAGAACCCTACCAGGAGGGAGAAATCATCGTGGACGGGATCTCTCTCAGTGATTCCAGGACAAACCTCTATAGTCTGCGCCGGAAAATCGGTATGGTGTTCCAGCGTTTCGAACTTTATCCCCATATGCCTGTCCTGCGTAATATTACTCTCGCGCCCATGAAGGTGCTCAAGAAATCGAAGAAGGAGGCGGAGAAAAAGGCGATGGAACTGCTTGAAAGGGTCGGCATCAAGGAAAAAGTGGACGCCTATCCTGCCAACCTGTCCGGAGGGCAGCAGCAGCGGGTGGCCATCGCCCGGAGCCTGGCCATGGAGCCGAGCTATATGCTGTTCGATGAACCGACATCCGCGCTTGACCCGGAGATGATCAACGAAGTCCTGGACGTGATGATAGATCTGGCAAAGTCCGGTATGACCATGATTGTCGTCACCCACGAGATGGGTTTTGCCCGGGAGGTGGCGGACGAGATCATTTTCATGGATGAAGGCAGGATCGTTGAAAGGGGTACTGACGAGGACTTTTTCAAGAACCCCAAGAGCGATCGTACAAAAGCCTTTTTAAGCCAGATCCTGGTTTAAACTCCCAGCCGGGCAGGGAATATTGATATGGAAAAAAGTGTCGGAGTCCTTGGCGGCATGGGACCGGAGGCCACCCTTATATGTTTCAAAAGGATCATAAAGAACACTCCCGCCGGAAAAGACCAGGACCATATCCGTGTAATCATCGATTCAAACCCGAAGGTGCCGGACAGGACCGAATCGATGCTTGAAAACGGCCCTTCCCCGGTCCCCCTTATGATTTCAGGCTGCAGGGCCCTTGAAAGGGCGGGGGCCGATTTTATCGTTATCCCATGTGTTACGGCCCATTTTTTCATCGATGAACTGAGGGCGGAAACGGATCTTCCGATCCTTTCCATACTGGATGCCTTTTCAGAGGCGGTTGAAAGAACAAATCCTGAGATTGCAACCATCGGTCTCATGGGAACAAACGGCACCATTAAAAGCGGAATGTTTCAGAAAAGACTCGCACAGGCAGGCATCAAAACGATCATATGCGACGATATGCATCAGGCACGGGTAATGGCCGCCATATATGATATCAAAAAGGGTGAAAGGGCGATAAGCGAAATCACGCCTGATCTTGAAGCGGCCGCTGAAAGCCTTGTTGAGCGGGGGGCTCAAGGGATTATCGCCGGATGCACGGAAATCCCCCTGGGCCTTTCACAGAAACATGTGTCCGTGCCCTTTTTCGACTCCCTCCTCATACTCGCGCGCGCGGCCATCCGTGGCTGCGGCATCGAGCCTCTTCCCTCTTCCTAGCCTTTTCCGGATATCTCTTTGGTATTATCCGCGCACGCGCGATCTACAAAGTACGCCACTGCGATAGAGCCTGCCATCATGAAAATGGTGAGAGTGAGCACATAGATCCATCCGAAATATGAGATCATAAGGGGAAGAAGAAAGGGTTTTATGGCCCGGTTTGAAAGAAAAAGGGCTATATTTCTATTTCCCGCCCCCTTTCCCCTGAGCTCCTTTAAGAGCGGATACCAGGCATATATGGGCCCGAATGAGATGATTCCCGCGGAGGCTGATAAAAGCGCCCCCTTTATCCCGCCTTTCTTTCCAAGAAGCCTCACCACATGAGATGCCTTGAGAAAATGATTCAGCAGGATCATGAGGCAGAAGACCATGCAGATCGGAAAGGAAATAGTCCTGAAGATTCTCATGCTTGAAGCAAGACAGAGCCGGGCCCTTTCAGGAGATACCAGAAAAAGGATCAGGTAGACAATGATGACGGATCCGAGAAAGACAATTCGAAAGGAAGGGGCCTTTTTTTTGACGGTGTGTGCCATGATCAGAAAACCCTCATTATCAGGGCGGTTGCAAAGGCGATTGCGATGCTTGAGGCAAAGGAAACGCCGTTTCTGGTGAGGGCGAATCTTTTTCCGAGCGCGTCTATCTCGGCCGGCAGTTGAAAAATCCCCACGCTTACCCATGCGACCATAAAGGCGGTTACCGCGCCTATCCCAACACCGTTTTCAATAAGGGATCCGCCTATTATATAGCTGTTCACGGCATTTCCGGTAAAAAGGCTGCCCACGCAGGCGCCAAGGAGTGTGTTTACGGCCTCCCCTTTTGAAAAAAAGGCTGCCAGGAGCCCTTTTCCGACCAGTGCCTGAAACAGCCCGATCATAAGAACCACCCCCGCCATTACCGGGATAATGTTAAGAAACTGTCCAGCGGTTTTTTTGACCGTCGGCAGGAACTCGTCAGGGGCCGGTTGTGAAGGCCCTGTATCCTTTTTGCCGAACCTTTCAAGGGCGTCCATGACGCCTCCTTCCACCTGCCTTATCACGGTGATCCCGTTGTTAACGAGGTGCCTTTCGGCAGTGGGGCTTATGTACCCTGTGATAAGGAGATCGATCCCGTTGCCGATCGCAAGCACCACCCCGCTTATGCCTGCCTGGGAAGCAGAGGAGGCCCCCGGGTTGGCAACGGCCTCAAATTTCATGGTCTCGCTATCGACTACAAGAAGAAAGGGTGCCGTGCCGAAACGGTCTGCGACCTGACCTTCAAGATCAGGCCTCTTTGCTGAAATTCCGATTTTCATGTTAATCCTTTTGCCGGCTGACTGCGGTACCCACGAAAAAGGCGAGAAGCGCCGGGATGACAAAGAGGGTGAAGAGGGTTGAAAAGGCCAGGCCGCCCAGAAGAACCGAGCCTATGCCTCGGTACATTTCGCTCCCCGAGCCGGTCGAGAGCACCAGGGGCATGAGCGCGAAGATACTGGTGCTGGTGCTCATGAAAATGGGCCTTATCCTGGTTCTTACCGATTCGGTGATGGCCTCCATGCCTTTCATGGCCTCATAGCGGATATTATTGAGCGTCTGATGCACGATGAGTATGGCGTTATTTACAACGGTGCCTATGAGGATTACGAAACCGAGCATGGTCAGCACGTCAAGGGGCTGTGGAAAGATGAAGCGATCGACCAGTCTGAGACCTATGAACCCGCCTGCCGCGGCAAGCGGCACTGTGAAGAGTATGATAAAGGGATAGAAGAAATTTTCGAACAGGGCCGACATGAGAAGATATGTTATGATAAGCGCGAGCAGGAAGTTCCACTGAAGGGCCTGCCTGGTGGTTACCAGTTTGTCCGCGTTTCCTCCTATGGAAACCTGGACCGACTTCAAGCGGTCCTTCCGCTTCATATCGTCGACCATGTCTTCAATCAGCTCCATGGCGGACTGGAGCGGGAGAGATTCCGGGGGGGTGACTTCGAGACGGATGTTGCGTTTTTTCTCGAGCCTGTCTATCTGCGTCATTCCCCTTTTGTATTCGATATGGGCCACATCCCCTATCCTGATAAGCTGGCCCGTGTTGTTGGCAATGGAGCAGTCCAGGATCTCTTCCGGGGTTTTGAAATCCTTTTCATCGCTTCGCACCACAAGGTCGATCCGGTAGGCTCCTTCGGGCCGGTACTCGTCTATCTTTCGACCGTTCATAAGGACATCCACGTAGACCCCGAGCTGTCTTTCGGTGAGCCCGTTTGCCGCAAGCCTCCTCTTGTCCGGCACGATATTGGCTTCAGGGTAGGAGAATTCAAGGGAGGGCACAGGCCTTATCTGCGCCTTGGGGATGGCCTGCCTGAGCGCCCCGAACAGCATGCCTCCCGCCTGAACGATGTCCTGCAGGCCTTCCCCCGATATATTCACGTCGACGGTACGCCCTTTTCCCAGTTCCGATTCAAAGATGCCCGGCTGGATGCTGACTCCGAACATGCCCGGTATCGAGTGTATGATCCGGGTCAGTAGCGGGATAAGTTTCCCCACCTCCGTCTCATGTTCTTCGACACAGGTGGTCCCGAAAAAGGTGAAGATGTCGGCTGAGAGAAAAAACATGTTTTTTATCCGGGGAAAACCGTCCCTGCCGTCTTCATCCATGTAAGGTTTGAGTTGCCCGTAGATGTTATCCGCCACTTCATGCCTTTTCTGAGAGGAGTAACCCGGCGGTGGTACAAGGATGTTCATGATGATATTCTGGTTTCCCTGGGGCAGGTACTCGGCCTTTGGCATCAGATAGACTGAGGTGGCAATGGAAAATGTCGTAAAGCCTACGACACACACAAGCCGGGTGAAGATGTTTTTCTGGAAAAGAGATGAAACCGCCATGATAATGGATACGAAGAATCCTCCAACGGCTGCGACAGGGCCGCGCCTTCCTGCCTGTTTTATCTCTTTTTTCCCGTACATCAGGTTCATTGTGGTGGGAATGAGGGTGATTGATGCCAGCAGGCTCAAGAGGATCGAAAATGTGATGGCAATGGCTATATCCTTGAAAAGCTGCCCCGCCTCCTCCTTTATGAAGATAACCGGGAGAAACACGGCGACCGTGGTAAAGGTGGAGGCTATTACCGCGCCGTATACCTCTTTTGCCCCGTCATAGGCGGCATCCCTGATCTTTTTGCCCATTTTTCTGTGCCGGTCTATGTTTTCAAGGACGACTATCGAGTTGTCGAGCAGCATGCCGACCGCGAATGAGATCCCCGCGAGGCTGACCACGTTGAGATTCCTGTTAAAGAGCATGAGAAATGTGAAGGTGCCTACTGCCGATACAGGAATGGCCAGGGCGGTTGTGAGGGTGCTGCGAAAGCTTCTAAGGAAAAGGAGAAGCACCAGTATGGCAAGACTTCCTCCGATAAAGACATTATGCTTGACTATGTTTATGGCCTTGAGGATGTAGGGCGCCTCATCGTAGGACCACTTGATAACGAGGTTTTTTTCGGCAAGCACGTCTCTGTTGAGCCGGTCCACCTCATCTCTGACCCTCTCAACCACTTCAAGCACGTTCGCTCCGCTCTGGCGCCTTACCGCTATTACGATCGAGTCTGTTCCCCCTTCCATTATTGATACGAACTGCGGTTGGTATCCTATTCGCGTGCTTGCTATATCGCCAAGCAGGATGCGTTCCGATCCGTCGTCGAACAATACCACGTCAAGGGGGTCTTTAGGTGACTGAAACTTGGCCGCCGTTCTTATCCGGTAATTGGTGCGGTCTATTCCGAGAAGGCCGGCCGAGGTATCCTCGTTTGCCGCCGCCACCTTGGCAGTCACCTCGTTTATGGTGATGTTGTGCCTGGCCATTTTGACCGGGTCAAGCACGATCTCAAGCTGCTGCTCCGTGCCGCCGAATACCATCAGGGATGCCACCCCGTCCACCCTTTCCAGGTACTGGCGCACCTCGTTTTCAAAATAGGTCTGATATTTGGCCACATCAGCGGGGTTGCCTTCTTTTACCTTCAGGTTCATGAAGATGATCGGCTTGGCATTGGCCCCGGAGGTATTAAGGATAGGCTTTTCAACGTTGTCGGGGTATTCCCATACCTCATCGAGCTTGTTTGATACCCTGAGGACCGCAGTGTTGATATCGGTTTCAAGACCGAAGGTCAGGGTTATCCTTGCAAGGTCATTATAGGAGGAGCTTTCCATCTTGATGAGGTTCTGGAGGCTCTTCAGCTTGTCCTCCTGAACCTCCACCACCTCGCTTTCAATCTCATTTGGGGTGGCGCCCCGCCAGAAGGTATAGACCTCTATCTTGGGCAGTTCCGTGTCGGGCGCAAGCTGGACAGGCAGGCTTATGAGTCCTATGACCCCGAAGAGTATGAAAAGCAGGGCCCCTACCGCGACGGTTACCGGTTTGGAGATTGCGTATCTTATCAAGTCCATATGCCCGTCCTGTCCTATTTTTTATCCTTGTCAGGGACCGTTGCGTCCTTTTCAATGATTTGAACCGGTTGATCAGGCATGAGCCTTGACCCACCGTCTACTATGACCGGCATCCCCTTTACAAACATGGGGTCTTCCACTCCCGCAAATTCGCCTACAAAGGCGGATACCTTGATCGGGAGGGGAACAGCCCTTCCCTGTTTTACCGTGAAGACCATCTCCGTTCCCCTGAAGTTGACCAGGGCGTCCCTGGGCACCAGGGTCATCTTCTTGGGCCTGTCCGTTGGCACAAGGACTATGGCGGACATGTTTTCCACGACCATCGGAATCCTCGGCAGGCCTATCTTTATCATCACGTTTTTGGTCTTGAGGTCCGCGACCGGTAGAAACCCTCTGATAACTCCCGGCACCTTTTTGGCAAACGCGGTCAGGGTGACCTCGATCTGTTCGCCCTTTCCGGAAAAGAGCATCAGCTCCTCCGAGACAGGCACCTTTACGCACAGATCGTCAAGCGAGCCGAGGCGGCAGAGATTCGTGCCGGGAGCTACCCAGTCCCCGATTTCCACGTATTTTTCAAGCGCTATCCCGTCAAAGGGCGCCCTGATGACGCTCTTTGATTTTTTCAGCCTTGCTATCTCAAGCTGCTTCAAGAGCGCGTCTTTTTCCTTGAAAAGCTCGCTATGACCGAAGACAAGATCGTCATAGGCCTTTTCAGCCGCGGCATTTTCCTTGTACAGGGTGCTGTACCGCTTGATGTCCTTATCCTTCCTTGCTATCTGAACATCCACCAGCTCGATCCTGGTGAGGGCAAGATCTATCTCCTTTTCAATGAAATCGGTATTGAGCCTTGCCAGTATCCGCCCCTTTTTGATCCTGTCTCCCGCCCTCAGGGAAATCGACTTTACAAGCCCCGAGACCTCGGTGGAGATCCTGCTCACCCTGTCGAAATAAAGTGTCCCGATTATGGGGGTGTTTTTTGCCACGACCCTTTCCTCCACCGGTGCCACCACGACCCTGGCAGGCGGGGGTCCGTTTTTCCCCTCCGCCGCCTGCGCGACGCCAGGGGTCAGGAGAAGACAGATCACATATAAGAGATATTTCATGGGTTACCTCTTCAGGAATATCGATGTTAAAGGCATGATTCAGGGCCGGCTTTCCCGCCATTTTGTGATTCATATCCGTCAGTTTCTTATCCACGAGAATGGATGGCAGGATATATAAAAACTCAAGAATGATTGATACAGATTTTTAAACCCTGTTTGAATTTTAGTCAAGGCACCCCTGATTTATCAGCGGGGTTTCAGATGCAATTCAAGCTTGTGAAGCCGGGGACCCGCCGCAAAGCGAAGATAAAGCCCTTTATCAGCAGGGCTGAAGGAGAGCTTGTTAGGTCCGCTGCTTTTGTGCTATATATCCGGCTGACAATTCAATAAATTTGTATGTTCTCTGGAGGCAAAATGAGTTTTTTCGGCATATTCGGCGGCAGATCGCTTGAGCAAAGAGAGGAAAAAGGGGATTCACTTTTTGAGGCGGGTGACTACGGCCTTGCCAAGATGGAATATGAGAATCTGGTTGAAAAGATAATCAAGGGCGAGCGGAAAGACCCGGAACTTGAAAAAAGGGTGATTGAAAAGCTCGACAGGACAAGGGAACTCCTCGCCGTAAGGCACAGGGAAGAAGGCCTTGAGATCATGGAATCAGGTTATTTGGAGGCGGCGGCCGATTCCTTCAGGCTCGCTCTTGAGCTTACGCACGACCCTGAGATGACAGAGGAGTTAAAGGGGCTTCTTAAAAGGACCTCTGATTTCTCCGATGAGGGCAGTGACGCCTGTTATATTGACCGGCCGGCTGGCCGAACCGAAGATAAGGACGAGCGAACCGGAGAAGACGACCTTTTCGACGCCCTTTTAAGCGGGCTCCCTGAGCCTGTCAGGGATGCCTATTACAGCTATGGAGATACCTTCAGAAAAGGGTATCTCGCCCTTAATGAGGCGGACTTCAATCTCGCCGCAGACATGCTTTATGAGGCAATGGAGGAAAGCGGGCGTCATAGCTATGTGCCGATAGAGCTTGCGGCTGCATATCTCAATCTTGAAAGGTTTGATGAGGCAAGGAAGTTTTCGGAGGATTTCGTGAGAAACTTCCCCGAATGGACACAGGGGTATCAGATACTGTGCGAGAGCCTCTGGGCCCTGGGCCGATTCGATGCGGCCCTTGAATGGCTTGATTCCAGCCCTGCCGAGGTTGCCGGTTCCCTCCCCATGCTTCTTCTTAAGGGAGATACCCTTGTCAGGGGGAGAAGATTTGATGAGGCTGCCGGGCTTTTTGAACAGGAGCTTGAGCTAAACGGGTGGCAGCCTGATATGGCACGGGCGCTTGCCATGACCTATGAGGAGCAGGGGGAAAAGGAGGATGCCCGTGATATCTTTTCAAAACTGCTTGAGTCATGCCGGGCCTGCGGGGCCAAGCAGGACCTGTTTTCAAAAAAGAGGTTCTCGGAACTCAGTTTCGAACTTGGAGATCGTTCACCAAACCTGCTCGGGCTCTACCTTTCCCTTGTGCAGGAGGACCCATCCATGCGGGCTCAATATTATCGGAAGATAAGCGCGATATACGAGGCCCAGGGAAACAGTGTCGAGGCGGGACGTTTCGCGGATTTCGCCCAAAGGGCAATGAGCGAATAGGATTAAAAAAAGGGTCTAAAACAGCTCTTCATCACCTATGTCATCCATTTTGATCCATATCCGGTAAAGCTTTTCTCCGCTTCGCTCAAAGCATTTGAATCCGGCGGGGTCCACCTCTTCCACCTCCACCCGGCCAAGCTCCCTGCACTGGGCAAGCCAGTTTTCAAAATGGGCACCCCCTCCGAAATATGCCTTTTTCCATACGGTCCCGTCTTTATCGACCCGTTCGGTGACAAGCTCTTCCTCAGCCATTTTCCGGCGGACGTCCTCATCTTTATCAACATGGTTTTCAGGCATGATATGTCTCACAAAAAAGGGTGCACCAGGACGCTGCTCCTTTCCAACTCCGATAATCCACCCTATTGTAACAATATAGTTCATAAGTACGCAAGGGCAGGCGATATTCAGATTAGCATTGTACAGGCCGGGCCTTTCGTATAATATATGAACAGATATAACGTCATAGATGAAAGGAGGCAATAATGGCGGAGGAAATGAAAGTCGGCTGCGCGCGACCAACCGGCGGCCCGGTCGGAGAGATTGCCGAGGAGGAATCCAAAGAGAAAACAGTTACAAAAAAGGAGGTTTCACCAATGATCCAGGTAGGGAAAAAGGCCCCTGATTTCGCGGCTCCGGGATATCAAAACGGAAAATTTATATCCATAAACCTATCGGAATATCTGGGTAAATGGGTGGTGCTCTGCTTCTACCCGGGTGATTTTACCTTTGTCTGAGCGACCGAGATTTCGGCGGTCGCCGAAAAACACCCCGAGTTTCAGAAACTGGGAGTGGAAGTGCTTTCCATGAGCATAGACAGTGTGTTCGTGCATAAGATGTGGAATGACAACGAGCTTTCAAAGATGGTTGAAGGGGGAGTTCCTTTTCCAATGCTTTCTGATGCCGGAGGAAAGGTGGGCAAGGTATTCGGTGTCTATGACGAGGACGCGGGAGTGGAGACAAGGGGCAGATTCATCATTGATCCTGACGGGGTCATCCAGGGTTATGAGGTGCTCACGCCTCCTGTGGGAAGAAACGTGAATGAATCGCTCAGGCAGTTACAGGCCTTTCAGCTTGTAAGAAACAGCAAGGGCACAGAGGCTACCCCTTCCGGCTGGAAACCGGGGAAAATGACCCTCAAGCCCGGCCCCGATCTTGTAGGCAAGGTGTGGGAAGTCTGGAAGACGGACATGGCCTTCGACTGAAAAAACATATGAGAGATAAAGAGGCTGTCCGGTGCATACCTGGCAGCCCTTTTTTATTGAAGAATGAGGTCCTTCCGCTTCCTGATTGTCCGGTAATTTACGCTTTTGATCTTGAATAATATCCGGTATTCTGTTATTGCTCAAAATTGATCGAAGGTATTTTTATGCAGGAAAATATGTAAGTCATGCCTTATTAACCGGAATCAGCCTTCAGCTCTGCATGTTTCATTTGTGTATTAACGCCCCTTCAAGGAAGGGGGATACCGATGAACTGCTCCCTGTCATACATAAGACCGCACGCAGCGGCATTTTCAAAAGGCGCATCCTGCGCCCCTAAAATCACAAAACAACTGTTTTTATCGATGCACAGAAACATGTGCATTTTGCCTTTCAGAAATCCGCCATGCCCGCAAAGGGATTTGAAAGGCACAGGAGAGCTGATCATTAAAAGGTGTATGCGATGCCGTAAACTTACGCGAATGATTGAGGAAATCAATTGCATGACAGGAGATTTTATCAAATGACAGATGTCGTGCCGGTGGAAAGAATTACGGACAAAATATATCTATTCAGGGGTAAAAAGGTTTTGATGGACAGAGATTTGGCTGCGCTTTATGGAGTGGAAACGGCTCAGTTGAAAAGAGCTGTAAGGAGGAATATTGAGCGATTTCCTGTTGATTTTATGTTCGAATTGACAAAACAGGAGTTTGAGAATTGGAGATGCCACTTTGGCACCTCCAATAGTGAAAAGATGGGGTTGAGATACAGCCCTATGGTTTTTACAGAGCAGGGTGTCGCAATGTTATCGAGCGTCTTGAGAAGCAAACGTGCAATTGAGGTAAACATCGCCATCATGCGTGCTTTTGTAAAACTCCGGGAAATGTCGGCAACACATAAAGAATTAGCGCGTAAATTTTATGACTTGGAGCAACACCTCAAAGACCATGATGAGCAGATACAGACTATTTTTGAGGCAATTCAACAGTTGTTTGCACCTCCAGAGCAACCCCGGAAAAAATTGGGTTTGAAGTGAAGGATAAAAAAGGCTGCTATGGTAAACGAAGCAGAAAGAAACAACCATGAATCAGTATTTTTTTTGAATTTTTTTAAAATCTCTTTTCCGTGTGACCGTAGCTGTCAAAACCATGAGCTAAGATGTAATAAATGTTTGATTTTCTCACTAAAAAGAAATGCCCCATTCCACGGGCTCAATCCGAACGATATTAGCGTTGGGGGGAGCTACATTTTGGTCGTTCCCATAAAAAAGCGGTTTAAAAGTCCCGTTGTGATTGACACCCCCCCACCACGCCTCCCCCACAGGATGCGCACCCCGGCGGGTATTTTATGTGGAGCCACTCTGCGACCGCTTTTGCCTGCTTCACACATACCGCCTAAAAAAACTATAAAGTACTGATATGGCCAAAATAAACAAATTATTTGACAATAATAGAACCAATAAGTACTATCAAAGACATGAAACCATCCCTTGATTTCATAGGAAAAAACATACGGTTTCTGCGGCGTCAGAGCAGTTGGACCCTTGCGCAATTAGCCAAAAGGGTCGGAATGAACGAAGGACCCTTAGGAAGGATAGAGCGGGGGGTCAACGCGCCCTCGGCATCGGTGATATATCGACTGGCAAAGGTGTTCGGGGTTTCCGTGAACGCCCTTTTTGCAGAGGCTGAACAGGATCTTCACAATGTTAGTTTCGAGGGAGCGCACGACCCTTTCCTGGTGAGCATCGGAAAGGAGGATGCGGTCCTTCCTGCCGGAATTCAGAGGATGACTGGAGATATCATCGCGGGTTTTCAGGCCCTGGAGGATATCTGCAACGCCCGGAAACGTGCCGGAATACCCCTTCTTATTCCCTTTGATCCGACCGAGGAGGGCATTTGCGCCCTTTCGGAAACCGTACGGCGCATCATGGAAATCAAGCACGGCATAGTGTTCGATTACTTCGAACTATTTGAAAACCAGGGATTCAGGGTGGTTGTCCTTCCTCTGCCTAAAGACATAGACGGCTTTTCCTATTATGATCCCCCCAATCAGAACGCCTTTTTCTTCCTGAACACCCGCAAGAATCCCGAACGGCAGCTTTTTCACCTCGCTTATGAACTGGGCAGGTTATTCATTTTTACATATACGATGCAGCAGGGAACCGAATTGTTTGACACCCGGGACGAGCAAGGACCCTACGGCCAAAAACCATTTACCGCGCGGCATGGGGCAAACCGTTTTGCGGCAAATTTTCTCATGCCCCGAAAGACCGTGTTCGATACGGTGAACCAGTTGGGCATTCAAAAAAAACGCTGGTCCTATGAATTGCTGCTCCGGATAAAACATCGCTTCGGCGTTTCCGCCGAGACCTTTCTATACCGCTTGAAAGAACTTGAGTTGATTGATCCCGCCTCAGTTGAACCCTTGAAAGAGAAGATCTACGATCATTACGATAAAACAACATTCGGCGAACCCGACTTGTCCAGGCGGCTTTTGACCCCCAACGGCAGGTTGTGGGACCTGGTCCTGACTGGAAAAGAAGTGGCCGAGGGGCGTGATGAAGTCCTGGAAATTGAACAGAGGCTGACAAAGTGGAAGGTGGTAAAAAAATAAAGCTGCTTGACACATTAAGTATTGTCAATTATTGATTAACAATAATTGACAATCAACAAAATGGAGTTGTATGGCTAATCCATTCACATTGCGGGTTATTCCGCCTTTTTATCCTTTTTGCAACCGTACCATTGAGCTCCGGCAGCTATGTTCTCATGCGGACAATAAAGCAAATGTTGTGTTATTTTCGCCCAGACGCTACGGAAAAACTTCGCTCGTAAGAAAACTTCAGTCCGACCTGTCCGAAAAGGGCTTTTTTACGGTTTATGTCGACTTTTTCATGGCAACATCCGAAAGTGAAATCGCCCGGCGTATTTCCCAAAGCATATATTCTGTTCTGCATGCGCGTGAATCACTTTTGGGCAAAGGCGTTCGTTTTCTAAAGACATTTAAAACCTTCCGTCCCGTGTTTAAGCCATCCCCTGAAAGCGGTTTTTCATTTTCTGTTGAGCCTGTCTCATCGGCTATATCCGGTATCGACCTCATTGACAATGTGATGGAAGACCTCGGTCAGTTTATTCGCGCTGAATCGATAAATGCCCATATTGTCTTTGATGAATTCCAGGAAATCAGTGAATTGAAAAACTCACCCATAGAAGGGATTTTTCGAAGACACATCCAGGAACAACGGGCATCCTATTTTTTTGTAGGCAGCCGCAGGAGAATTCTTCTCGATATGTTCAACAGAAAAAGCCGGCCGTTTTATCAAAGTGCAATAATGTATCCCTTAAGACCTTTACCTGCCAAGGAACTCGTTTTATTTCTGGTTGATAGATTCAAGGAGGGCGGAAAAAGTTGTCCCATCCGGGTCGCTGAAAAAATTTCGGAAAAGGTGTCCCAATATCCTTACTATGCGCAAGCCCTGGCATATAATGTATTCGAAATTGTCCAAGACATTGTCACGGAAGATGATATTCAGACCGGTTTTAACAACATGCTGGCCTCTGAAAGATACGGCTACGAGGCTATGGTTCAGGGACTTACCGGACCCCAGATCGCTCTTTTAAAGGCCCTTGCCGTTGATCCTGTTTCAAAGATCCTGTCCGCAGAATATATGAATCGCCACAGGCTGTCTGCCGGCGGGATTCAATACGCCCGCAATAAATTGGAAAGTCTGGACTTAATAGAGAGACACGACAATATCTGGAAAATAGTCGATCCGGTCTTCGCCTGCTGGCTGGCCGGGTATTGATCCGGACAGATAATCGAACTTCCTCCTGCAAGGCAGAATGTTGTTGTTTCTGTTGAAAAAAAGCAACCGGAAACCAGCCTGCCAACAATTGAAGAGATCGAAGAGGAACAAAAAAACAGTCCTTAATAAGCGCTTAAGCCGAACGATATTGCCGTTAAAGGAGTAACGTTTTGGCAACCTCGATAAAAAGCCAATTTAGAAGTCACGTTGTGATTGACAATCCACCCGCCATGCCTCTCCACAGGATGCGCAACCCGGCGGGTTTCTGGATATGTTGCTCGCAGAAAAATGGGTGGAAGAGGGACGTGATGAAGTCATGCGGATTGAAGAGAGGCTGAAAAAGTGGAAGGTGGTCAAAAAATAGTGAACCTCTGAAATTTCAACACTTCTTCCCGCTGGCGCAAGACAAGCCGGTTTTTGAAAGGGAAAAAACATGAAAGACGCTAAAATAATTGTTCCTGTTGAGAGCGTTGAAAGAACTATTCTGATGATACGAGGCCAAAAGGTGATGATCGACGCTGATCTCGCAAAGCTCTATGGTGTAACCACCAAGCGACTTAATGAGCAAATCAGGCGTAACAGGGATCGCTTTCCAAATGATTTCATGTTCCAGCTTACTGCTCGTGAAAAAAAAGAGGTGGTCGCAAATTGCGACCACCTTTCTCAGTTAAAGTTTTCCACTGTGTTTCCTTATGCATTTACGGAACACGGGGCAATTATGGCAGCCAGTGTGCTCAATACACGGCGTGCAATAGAGGCCAGCCTCTTTGTTGTCCGTGCATTCGTCAAACTCCGTGAGATGCTGTCAACTCATAAAGAATTGGCTCAAAAGCTTGCGGACTTGGAGAGACGCCTTGAAGCTCATGATGATCAGTTCAAGGTTGTCTTTGATGCAATACGCGCACTTATGGTTGAAACCGAAAAACCCAAAAGGAAAATTGGGTTTGAAGCCAAGGAACCAAAAGGCCGCTATGCCAGAGGAACCAAGAAAAAACATTAATGAATCCGTATTTTAAAACTTGTAGAAATTCCTTTTGTCTTTGACCGTATCTGTCAAAACCGTGAGTTAAGATGTGACCAATGTTGTGATTTTCTCATCAAAAAGTAACTGCCGTTAATAATGTCTTAAGCCGGACCATACTCTCATTGAAGGAGTAACGTTTTGGCAACCTCGATAAAAAGCCAATTTAGAAGTCACGTTGTGATTGACAATCCACCCGCCATGCCTCTCCACAGGATGCGCAACCCGGCGGGTTTCTGGATATGTTGCTCGCAGGAAAATGGGTGGAAGAGGGACGTGATGAAGTCCTGCGGATTGAAGAGAGTTTTAAAAAGTGGAAGGTGGTCAAAAAATAAACGCTGAAGCGTAATATTGTATTGCATTACGATTAAAAATAAGATAAGTAGTAATGCAATACTATTAAATTGGCCTTACTGTTGTATAGCGTTCCTGTCAACACGGTTATGGAGATTGCAAAATGTTAGATGATATTTTCAGGCTCAGTAGAAACTTTCTGAAAACTTTCAACAAGCCCTACACACGATATTTTCTTCAAAAATATCCGCTTGCAAGCAGGTTTTCCATTATCACCGGCCAGCGAGGCGTCGGCAAAACCACGGCAATGATTCAAAAAACATTATCAGCGAATGATGATGATATTTTTGCAAAAAAGGCATTATACGTTCCCGTTGACCATTTCATTGTGGCTGGCAGAAGCCTTTATGAAATTGCTGAAGATTTTTATAATCTTGGCGGTAAAATGATATGTTTTGATGAGATTCATAAATATGACGGCTGGTCAAGTGAGCTGAAGAGTATTTATGACAGCCTGCGGAACCTGACTATACTCGCTTCAGGCAGCTCTGCCTTGGAGATTCAGAAGGGCAGCCATGATTTGAGCAGAAGAGCTGTAGTCCATCCAATGACAGGACTCTCTTTCAGAGAATACATCGATTTGGCCGAAGGCATTAAAACTGAATCACTCGTCCTAAAAAGCATATTAGAAGAGCACGAAAAGCTTTCATACGACATTATTGCGGCCATAGAAGGCAAAAAGAAAAAAATTTTAGCGCTTTTCAAGGATTATCTTCAGTTCGGATATTTTCCCTATTTTACGGAATTTGACGATATTTCATTATATCACATAACGTTGGAACAAAGTATCCGTACGACAATAGAAAGTGATTTTTTATCCATATACCCGACATTAAATGGCAGCAGTATAAAAAAAATTAAAAGACTCCTTGCTGTTATTTCAGAATCCGCTCCATTTATACCTGATTTGAAACGCCTCAAAAGAATTGTTGAAATTGGAGATGAACGCACTCTTAAAAATTATCTCAAGTATCTTGAAGACGGAGGGGTAATTTTATCTCTCACAAAAAGTGGAAGTGGGCTTGGCGTCCTGGAAAAACCGGATAAAATATATCTTAATAACCCGAATCAGATATATGCAATGAGCAGAGAGGGCAAAGAAAATATAGGAACCATACGCGAAACATTTTTTATAAACATGCTTTCAGTTATGCATAAAGTCTCAATGCCCAAAAAGGGAGATTTTTATGTTGATAATAAATATACTTTTGAAATAGGGGGCAAAAATAAAAGCTTTAAGCAGATAAAGGACACTAACAATTCTTTTCTTGCAATTGACGACGTAGAAGCAGGAATCAGCAACAAAATTCCATTATGGTTGTTTGG
>Ga0272441_10006370_pt1 | contig 19828 bp, 11 predicted proteins | sample SSMProp6N_FD_193582 | JGI IMG/M metagenome (GOLD analysis project Ga0272441, IMG submission 193582) | Marine sediment archaeal communities from Little Sippewissett salt marsh, Falmouth, MA, United States - SSM-Prop-6N | ecosystem: Environmental > Aquatic > Marine > Wetlands > Sediment ... | reverse complement strand
CCCCTATAATGGCCCTGCCATGAACGACGTCCGCGCCCACATCACGACCTACGGGTGCCAGATGAATCGCCTCGACGCCCACCTCCTGGCCCACGCCCTGCGCGAGGCCGGGGCACGCGTCGTCGACGACCCGGACGAGGCCAACACCCTCCTGTTCCTGACGTGCTCGGTCCGCGCGCACGCCGAGGAGCGCCTCTTCTCGAACATCGGGGCCCTCCGACGTCGCAAGGGGCGCGAGCCGGACCTCGTGATCGGCGTCGTCGGATGCACGGCCCAGCAGTTCGGCGAGCGGTTGGGCGACCGGGCCCCGCTGGCCGACGTCATCTGTGCCCCCGGCCGCTTGGCCGAGGTGCCCGCCCTCATCGCCCGCGTCCGCAGCGGCGAGGGGCCCGTTGTGGCCCTGGACCCCGACCGCCGCGACGGCGGGGCAGGGGCCCTCGCGCCCTCCGACGCCGCCCTCGACGCCCTGGAAACCGCCCGGCCCGTGGGCGGCCCGTCGCCCCGGCACGCCTACGTTACGGTCATGCGCGGGTGCGACAACTTCTGCACCTACTGCGTCGTGCCGAACGTCCGCGGGGCCGAGCGCAGCCGCAGGCCCGCCGCCGTCCTGGACGAGGTCCGCCGCCTCGTCGGCGAGGGGGCGCGGCAGGTCACTCTCCTCGGCCAGGCCGTTAACAAGTACCGGGCCGACGAGGACGGCCGCGCGTGGGACCTCGCCGACCTCCTGGCGGCCGCCGCCGACACGGCGGGCCTCGACCGGCTCCACTTCATCACGAACCACCCGGCCGCCATGACCGACCGGCTGGCCGGCGTCTTCCGCGACGTGCCCGCCGTGTGTCCGTACCTGCACATGCCGGCCCAGGCGGGCTCGGACGCGGTGCTCGCGCGGATGAACCGGGGCTACACGGCCGCCGAGTACGAGCGCCGGGTGGCGATGGCCCGCGATGCCCGTCCCGACGTGGCCGTCGCGTCCGACTTCATCGTGGGCTTTCCCGGCGAGACGGAGGGGGACTTCGAGGCCACGTGCGACCTCGTCCGCCGGGTCCGGTTCCTGGGCGGGTTCGTCTTCAAGTACTCGCCCCGCCCGGGCACCCTGGCCGCTCGCCGCTACCCCGACGACGTGCCGCTTGCCGAAAAACGCCGGCGCAACCAGGTGCTGCTGGACCTTATCCAGGCCATCGCCACCGAGGATAACCAGGCGCGCGTTGGCCGGACCGAATCCGTCTTCGTGGAAGGGCCCAGCCCGCATCCGCACCTGAATCCGAAGGAGGAGGGGCGCAGCCAAGAGAAGATGCCGCGCGGCGGGGCTTCCGGCCTGCCGCGCCCGGATACAACGCCAGGGAAGGCGGACTCAGATCCGCCCGCGGGCCAAGTTCAACTGCGAGGCCGGACGCCGCACAACCGCATCGTGGTCTTCGATGGGCCGAAAGACCTCGCCGGCGCCATCGTACCGGTCCGCATCGTCCGGGCGTCGGCCCTCACGCTTTTCGGCGAGCGTTCGCCCGACGCGCCCGGCCCGGCAGGCTGAAGATGACGCCGCCAACAAGCAGGACGGCGCCGGCGGCCAAGGCGCCCAACCGCCACGGGCGGTCCGCCCACGGCGCCAGCAGGGCGATGACGGGCGGCACCTGCCACTCGAGGGTGGCGGCCGGCCGCCCCGCCGCCCACGCGGTCACGGGGCCCGGAAGGGCCATCTCGCCCGGCCGGACCACACGCTGATCGTGCCGAAGCACCTGTTCCACGTACGACGGGTCCGACTCCAGGGCCAACGCCGACGCCTCCAACTGGGCGCGCGTCTCGCGGAGCGACTCGACCTCTGCCGCCATCACCTGGCAATGGTGCTCAATCTGAAGACGGCGACGGGCCTCGGGCCCCAGCACCGCCAACGCCACCAGGGCTACGCCCACCAGGCACATCGGCCAGTAGACGAAGCCGTTGCCCAGCACGCGCGTGAGCAGGTCGAGCGGTCCTACGCGTTCTTCCACAAGGCACCCCCGTAAATGGCGGCGGACCCCAGGTCGTGTTCAATGCCCAATAGCCGGTTGTACTTGGCCACGCGTTCGCCTCGGCAGGGGGCGCCCGTTTTAATCTGTCCGCATCCGGTAGCCACCGCCAGGTCCGCGATGGTCGTGTCGGCCGTTTCGCCGGACCGGTGGCTGACGACCGCTGCGTAGCCGGCCCGGTGGGCCGTCTCGACGGCCGACAGCGTCTCGGTGAGCGTGCCCACCTGGTTCACCTTGATGAGGATGGCGTTGGCCACCCCTTCCTCGATACCGCGGGTCAGCCGGGCGGTATTCGTTACAAAGAGGTCGTCGCCGACGAGTTGGACGTCTGCGCCCAGCCGTTCGGTCAGGCGGCGCCAGCCGTCCCAGTCGTCCTGGGCCAAGCCGTCCTCGATGCTGCGGATGGGGTACCGGCCGGCCCAGTCGGCCAGGAGGTCGATCATGTCGTCGGCGGACAGGGTGCGGTCGTCCCGCTTCATCGTGTACCGGCCGTCGGCGTAGAACTCGCTGGACGCCACGTCGAGCGCCAGGGCCAGGTCCCGGCCCGGCTCGTAGCCGGCCGTTTCGATGGCCTGCAGCACCAGGGTAAGGGCCTCCTCGTTGCCACCCGCCAGGGGCGGTGCGAAGCCGCCTTCGTCGCCCACGCCCGTCGGATACGCCTTCTCGGCCAGGACAGCCTTCAGGGCGTGATACGTCTCGACGACCATCCTCAGGCCCTCGGCCAGCGAGGGCGCCCCCACCGGCATGACCATCACCTCCTGGAGGTCGATGGTCCAGCCGGCGTGGGCCCCGCCGTTCAGGATGTTGCACATCGGCGTCGGCACCGTTCGGGCGGCCGGGCCGCCCAGGTACGCATACAGCGGCAAGGCGGCCTGGTCGGCCGCGGCCCGGGCGGTGGCCAGGCTGACCGCCAGCAGGGCGTTCGCCCCAAGGGTCGTCTTGTTGGGCGACCCGTCCAGGGCGATGAGGGTTGTGTCGACGGCCGCCTGCCGGCGGGCGTCCATTCCTTCGACCTTCGGCCCGATGAGCATCTCGACGTTCTTGACGGCCTTCGCGACGCCTTTGCCAAGGTACCGGTCGGGGTCACCGTCGCGCAACTCGATGGCCTCGTGCTCGCCGGTCGATGCCCCGCTCGGGACGGCCGCCACGCCGACGGCGCCGCCGTCGAGTTCGACCGCGGCTTCGATCGTGGGCACGGCGCGCGAATCCAGAATCTGGCGGGCACGAACACGACGAATCGCGAAAGCCGTCACGGCAAGCACTCCCTGCGCAAGGAAAAAGCGGTGTCCCCTCGCTCGAAGGTGGACTGCTCGTTTTATCGGACGTAAGGCCGCCTCTACTTGACTGCATCGCGCGCGGGCGTGCAACCTTTTTCAACCCGCCCGGTGTACACGCCACGCCCGCAGTTCTTGGGCCGTCCAGTTGTATTGCTGACAGAACGCACCGCTTTCCCCGCTTGGCGGTTGCCGCCTTCAAGTCTGGCGACGTTGAACCTTCGGCAAAGGGAATGTGGCGGAGCATCCGCCATGGACTGTAGTGGTGCCCGGGCGAGCGCTTAACTCGCTACGCCGACATCATCGATAAAGGGGAATGTCAGTTGTAAGGCCCTTCGGCGAACGGGGAGTGGCTGACCAAGGAAGACCGCAACTTCTTCTACGAACACCTGAGTGTCCAAGAAGTAGTTTGGATAAGCCCGCTTCAACGCAGTCATCGACTCCGAGGCGACAAGGACTGCCTGAGCGCCACGTTCGCGTGCCAGACCCTTCTCCACTGTGAGATATTGCTCAGTCGCAGTATCTAATGAAGCTTTGGGAAAACGAGTAATATCCAACCGCGCGCTCGCATCATGGCTTTGCCGAAGGTGCAACAGGAAGTAGTATGCTCTCTTCTTGGGGAAGTTATCGAGCACAGCCAACGCTCTTCCGAAGTCGTCGAGCCTCCTTGCGACTTTCAGTGAAGTCCAAAGTGGTTTAATGGCCTTCCGCAGCTCCTTTGCAGAAGACGGCGTGCCTGGAACTAACGGGGCGGCTTCTTTCCACGCAAAGGCCGATCCTGCAAGTGTGAAGAACCGCAACCAATCTTCTGAACCGACACTCGACTTGAGGGCTTGGTCAAGGAACACCCCCACGGTCTCCACAGCAGTTGCCCAAGCGTGCTGCAGCTTAGAACGCAACTGAATCTCAATCAGCCGCCCGTTGTGCGGCGCATCCGGCTTGCCCTGGTAGCGATAGATCAAGTGGATGCCCCGATAGCCGGAGGGCTTGGGTTGAACGACGTAGTCCTTTCTATTAGCCAGATTGTGCCTCTGGTGGCTTCCCCTGTACTTCTTGTGGAGATCTCGCACTTGTTCCACCGTTTCCACAACGGCTCTGCAGCCCCCGATATCTTGCATTCGCGAGAGTTTCATTGCCGGGAAGCGCCGCAGCTTCTGGATGATTGAAGATATGCGTTTGACTCTTTGGACTATCAGGGCGTGCTCGTCAATAATACGGGCGCGCTGGCGCAGCCCCATCTGCATGGTGTTTAGAGCGAAGCTGTGGGCTGCGCGCCAGTTGCTGAGAATGTCCAGGGCCGTATCGGTGTCACCAAAGAGGTTTTCAGAAGCGAGAGTCTCGCCAGCCTTGTCAACCTGCGCTTTGCTGTAGCGAAGAACGGGCCAAGCCATCACACTCTCCCGGGTACTTCAGGGCAACAGGGTGCCACGGGCATTTGGCAAATGATGATTCTACTTAATGGCGGACAAAGCGCGAAGTGCAAAGAAGAAGCAATCCGCGTGGACCCTGGCCAAGGCGCCCGATAGGGCCCGGTGGCGGCTTCATGCGCGGCGGGTCATGAGGCGAGCCGTCTGCTTTGCTGAGGGTGGGGCTGCCGGATTTCTTCGGCTCACCCCTTGTGCTATACCGGCCGCTGCCGTGGCTGGCTCGAAACGCGCCCAATCGGGCGATACCGGAGCTCGCCCCGGCCGTTTAACCTCGCAGCACCGTCCGGGGTCCCTCGAAGGAGTGCACCATGCGTTTGCCCGCCTCGTTCCGCCCGAGCCTTGCCGTGGTCCTTGCGATGGTTTTCGTGACCGGCGCCGTGAGCGCCCGGGCGGCGGGGCAGGGGGCCGGCGCGGCAGAGGTCCTCCGGTCTCTTCGGCAAGGCCACCCGCGCCTCTTTCTGACGCCCGAGGCCCTTGGGGCGTTGCGGCGCTCGGCTGGCCCCGACGGGTCCCGGCACGATCTCTTTCGCAGTGTCCAGCACGATGCCGACCGCCTGATTAAGGACAAGCGGACCGTTGAGTACAAGATCGTGGGCCCGCGGCTCCTGACGCAGAGCCGCCGTTGCCTCGACCGCGTGCAGACGTGCGGTCTGGCGTATCTCTTGACGGGCGACGCCAAGTACGCCGACCGGGCGTACCGGGAACTGGAGGCGGCCGCCGGGTTCAAGGACTGGAACCCGTCGCACTTTCTCGATACGGCCGAGATGTCGTGCGCCTTCGGCATCGGCTACGACTGGCTCTACGACTGGATGGACGAGGCGAAGCGGCGGACCGTCCGCACGGCGCTCCTGGAAAAGGGCCTTGCACGCGGCCTCGACGCGTACCGCGGCAAGGCACGGTGGGGGTGGTGGACGCGGTCCCATCATAACTGGAACCAGGTTTGCAACGGCGGCCTGGCGGTCGGGGCGCTCGCGGTGGCGGACGAGGCCCCCGACGTCGCGGGCGAGATCCTCGCCTCCGGCCTCAAGTCCGTTCAACCGGCGATGGCCAACTTCGGCCCCGACGGGTCCTGGAACGAGGGCCCCGGCTATTGGGGGTACACGCTTAGGTACACGTCGTATTACATGGCGGCGCTGGAGTCGGCGCTCGGCACGATGCGCGGCCTCGAGAAGGCGCCCGGCCTGAACGAGGCCGGGACATTCCGCGTGTACTTCGTCGGACCAACGAACCGGACGTTCAACTTTGCCGACGCCCACGACGGCGCGGGGTCGCACCCGTCGATGTACTGGCTGGCCCGCGTGTTCAAGGCCCCGGTGCTCGCCTGGTTCCACGGCGAGCGGTGCCGGCGCCAGCCGGACGCCATGGACGTTATTTGGCACGTGCCGGGCGGCCAGAGCCCCAAGGAGGCCGGCTGGCCGTTGCACAAGCACTTCCGACGTGACGACATCGTTTTCTTCCGAAGCGATTGGGCCGACCCGGACGCCCTGTGGGTGGGGCTGAAGGGCGGTGACAACCGGGTCAACCACAGCCACCTGGACCTTGGGTCGTTCGTTCTCGACGCCCTCGGCGTCCGCTGGGCCGAGGACCTCGGGTCCGACAACTACAACCTGCCTTCGTACTTCGGCGGCAAACGGTGGACGTACTACCGCCTCCGGACCGAGTCGCACAACACGGTGCTGATTGACGGCCAGAACCAGTCGCCGAAGGCCAAGGCGCCCATCCTGGGGTTCCGCGATACCCCCGACGACGGCCGGGCGATTGCCGACCTGACGGCCGCCTGGCCCATGTGCAAGCAGGTCCGCCGCGGCGTGGCGATGCTCGGCCGCCGGGCCGTCCTCGTGCAGGACGAGGTCCGGGCCGACACGGCCGTCGAGGTCCTCTGGGGCATGGTTACGCGGGCGAAGCCGCGTATGGTCGGCCGCAGCGTGGTCCTGGAAAGCGGCGGCAAACGGCTCTATGGCCGCGTACTCGCGCCCGACGGGGCACGCTTCGACACGGTCTCGGCCAACCCGCCCAAGCCCGAGCGGCAGCAGCCCGACGCCGTGAAACTCGTCGTTCGCCTGCCGGGCAAGGTGCGCGAAGCCCGTGTGGCGGTGGCCTTCGCACCGGACGCCAAGGCCCTGGAGGCGGTGACGGTGACGCCGCTCGAGGGGTGGCTGACCGGCCGTCGGTAGGTTCCCGCCGGCCGTGCGAAAAGGTTTGAATGCCATCGGCGGCTGCGCTATAATCCGGGTCATTGCCCGCAAGGGTACCGACGGAGGCGGCATCGGGAGGGAGACCTGTCATGCGACAATCGCGCGTGCGCCTGTGGCAAGGGATGGTGCTGTTTGTCTTGGTAGGCCTGCTGGCGGTTGGGGGTTGCAAGACCACACCGCCCGAGGGTGACCCCGAGGAAGGCGGCGGCGAAGGCGCGGCCCCCGGCACGCCGACCGGTCCGCACGCGGACCTGGCGAAACTCCTGCCCGGGTCGGCCGACATCACCAACTGGAAACCCGATGGCCCGGCCGAGATCTTCGCCACCGCGCCCGACCCGGCTACCGGCGTCAAGGGGCTGGAGGCGGACGTGGGTCCGGCGGCCGGCGCCTACCAGACGTATGAGTACGTGGCGTCGGCGAAGCGGACGTACGTTCGCGGCCAGGCGGGCGAGACGATGACCGTCCGCGTCTTCAACATGAAGACGCCGTCCGAGGCGTTCGGCGTGTTCAGCGTCCGGGCGGGCGGCGACCAGTTTCCGCTGGTCGGGCTGGCGGCGCGCATGAGCGCGACGGCCCTGGGGTTCGTCAAGGGCTCGTACTACGTGGCGTTGGAGTACCGTGGGACGGGCGACGCCCGGCCGGCGCTGATGGAGTTCGGCCGGTGGGTGGCCGACCAGGTGACGTCGCCGGGGTACCGGCCGGCGCTGCTCGAGACGTTTCCGCTCGGCTCGGTGGCGGGCCAGCGGTATTACCTGCACGAGTTCGAGACGCTGGCCTCGTTGCGTTTCGTTCCGCAGGGCGAGCCGACGACGATGGCCCGGATGCTGGGCCTGAGCGGCGACGCCGACGTGGGCATCATGGGCTACTCGACCTCCCGCGAAGGCGTCCTGAATTACCTCTTCGTCATCAAGTACCCGACAAGCGTGGATGCCAGTGCCGCCTACACCGCGTACAACGGGTACCTGGAAAGCAGCGATAACCCGACGGAGAAGAACGTGGCGGTGGCGCCCCCGGTGGGGGCGTACCTGGCGGGCACGTTTAACGCCGAGGAAAACTCCATCAACGACCGCCTGGCCAAGTTGCTGGAGAGCCTGGGCGGGTAAGGCGCCAAAGCGTCGGGTTGGGGGCGCGAGGCGGTGGTGTCATGTCTTGGGCCGATGTGCCTGAATCGCCCTGAAACGGGCGTGGTTCACGTTCCAAGGGCGGAATATAGTTGCATTCGCCCGGCTGCTTACGTAAACTCCTCTTTTTGCCAGAAGCGGCTTGCGGGCCGCTTTGTTGCCATGAAGCGGCCGTGCCGCATGATGTAAAGGAGCACAGCGTGGCCCAGAACTTTGCGGACCGATGCCTGGACGCGATCGAGAAAAAGCAGGCCCCCTTGTGCGTGGGGCTTGACCCGATGTACGAGCGGTTGCCGAAGCAGATTCGGGAAATCGCCGCCAAATCGCACGGCCATCTCAGCGAGCAGGCCGCCGCCGCCAAGGAGTTCTGCCAGAGCGTCATCGACATCGTGGTCGACCACGTGCCCTGCGTCAAGATTCAGAGCGCCATGTTCGAGCGGTGCGGGCCGTACGGCATGTGCGCCTACTTCGACGTGGTGGACTATGCCCACGAGAACAACCTGGTTGTCATCGGCGACGTGAAGCGAGCCGACATCGGCTCCACGGCCGAGGCCTATGCCACCGCCCACCTCGAGGAAGTCTTCGTTGGCGAGGGCGACGCCGAGCACACCGTGACCGTCGACGCCGTGACCGTGAATCCGTACTTCGGGGCGGACGGGGTTCAGCCGTTTGTCAAGGTGGCCAAGGCGAGCGGGCAGGGGGTGTTCGTTGTGGTCCGCACGTCGAATCCCTCGGCGACGGAGTTTCAGGATTTCCGCGACGAGGAGGCCCGGCGGCTCTTCGAACGGGTGGCCGAACGCGTCAACGACTGGGCCAACCAGGCCGGCTGCGTGGGCGATTCGGGCTACAGCCTCATGGGGGCCGTCGTGCCGGCCACCTTCCCGGAGGATACCCGCCTGCTGCGCGATCTGATGCCGAACAGCCTGCTGCTCGTGCCCGGCGTGGGGGTGCAGGGTGGCACGATGGCCGACGCCGCCGTCGCCTTCCATGACGACGGGTGGGGGGCGCTCGTGACCTGCTCACGCAGCATCATCTACGCCTGGGAACAGCCGAAGTACGAGCATCTTGGTGAGGAGAGTTGGGAGGATGCCATTGAGGTGGCCGTCCTCGACACCAAGGCTGCCCTGGCCGAAGCCCTCGCCCTTCGGGCCACCATGGCCTGAGGGGCCGCCGCCGGCCCGTGACGGCGCCCATGCGGCACGGCCGGAACCCTTCGCGCGAACCCTATCGGACGATGCCGTGGACGCAGCCCGCAACCTATCGGCCTCCGATTCCACCTCCGTGTCCCCGGGTCATTGCCGCGGCCGGGCCGTTACGGTCATGGGCCTTGGGCTCTTCGGCGGCGGCGTCGGGGCCGCACGCTTCTTCGCCCAGCGGGGCGCCCGGGTTACCGTGACCGACCTGAAGTCCGCCGAGGTCCTTGCGCCCAGTGTCCGGGCGCTGGACGGCCTGCCCGTGACCTTTCACCTGGCGGGGCACGACCCCGCCGATTTCACGGAGGCCGACGTCGTGGTCGTTAGCCCGGCCGTGCCCAAAGACTCGCCGTATCTGGCCATGGCCCGGGAGGCCGGCGCCACGCTGACGGCCGAGATGACCCTGTTCGTTGAGGCGTGCCCGGCGCCGATCGTGGGGATTACGGGTTCGGCCGGCAAGAGCACCACGACCACGCTGGCGGGCGCGATGCTCGCACGCCGCGGACCCACCCGCGTGGGAGGCAACATCGGCAAGAGCCTGCTCGGTGACCTCGACGCCATCGGCCCCGACGAGACGGTCGTGCTCGAGATGTCGAGTTTCCAACTCGACGACCTGGCCTCCCTGGCCCGAAGCCCCCACGTGGCCGTCGTCACGAACCTCACCAAGAACCACCTCGACCGCCACGTCACCATGGCGGCGTACATCGACGCCAAGAAGACCATCCTGCGGTTCCAGAAGGCTGACGACGTGGCCGTCCTGAACGCCGACGATCCCGAGGTCCGCACGTGGGCGGACGTTGGCGCCGGCCGGGTCCTCTGGACCTCGCTCGCGGGCCCGGTTGCCGAGGGCGTCTTCGCCGACGGCCCGGACGCCGTCTTTCGCCTGGACGGCCGGGATCGGCGCGTTGGTCTGGCGGGGCGGCTTCATCTGGCCGGCCGGCACAATCTGGCGAACGTTCTGTCGGCATCGGCGGCGGCGGCCGCCCTGGGCGTGGATCCCGAGGCGATTGGCGAGGCGGCGGCCGAGGTCCGGCCCCTGCCGCACCGCCTCCAGCCCGTCGGCACGGTTGGCGGTGTGCGGTTCATCGACGATTCGAAGGCCACGACGCCGCAAGCGACCGTCGTGGCGATGGAGGCCGTCGCGGCCCCCATCGTGCTCATTGCGGGCGGATATGACAAACACCTGGACCCCGATTCGATGGTTGAAGCCATCCGTGAGCGGGCTCGGGCCGTCGTGCTGATTGGCATAACGGCGCCGGCCCTGGCCGAGGCCATCGGGGCCGATGGCCCCGCCGTGGCCCGGGCCGAGGACCTGCCGGCGGCCGTGGCGAAGGCGGCGGCCCTGGCCGAACCGGGCAACGTCGTCCTGCTGGCGCCGGGCCACGCCAGTTGGGACATGTTCGAGAATTACGAGCAGCGCGGCGAGGTGTTCCGCCGTGCCGTCGAGGACCTGGGGGCGAAAGGGTCGGCCTGATGGATTTGCTGCGACGTTTCGCCGAAGCCGCCCACCGAGGCCAGGAGTATCGGCCGACGACGCTGTGGTCCTGGAACGACCAACTGGAGCCGGACGAGGTGCGCCGGCAGATTCGCGAGATGGCCCGGGGCGGGTTGGGCGGCTACTTCATGCAAGCCCGACGCGGTCTGCGCGACGCGTACCTGGGTCCGGAATGGATCGAGGCCGTCCGGACCGCCATCGACGAGGGCGCCCACACGGGCGTTACGCCCTGGCTGTTCGACGAGCACACCTGGCCGAGCGGGTCGTGCGCCGGCCGCGTGTACGCCGGCCGGGAGGCGTTTCGGCAGAAGTACCTGGTGGTGGAGGAAATCGGCGGCGAGGGGTGGGAGCCCGCCGAGGGCACGGTGGCCGTCTTCGTGGCCACCAAGGCCAAACGTGGGGCGTACACGGCGTTTCGGCGCGTGCCGCAGCCGCGGAGCATCTGTGGCCGGGCGCCCCAGGCCGACGAGGCGTTCCTGCACTTCGTGTTCCGCACGGGCGAGAAGGCCGACGTCTTCAGCCGCGAGGCCACCCAGGAGTTCCTCAAGCAGACCCACGAGCGGTACCATGCCACGGTGGGCGGCGAGTTTGGCCGGGCCATTCCCGGCATGTACACCGACGAGCCCCAATACGCCGGCGCGGGGCACCGCGTGCCCTGGTCGCCTCACCTGGTCCGGTACTTCCAGCGGTCGTGCGGCTACGACCTGCTGGCCCATCTGCCGGAACTCTTCTACAACGTTGGCCCGTACCGCAAGACGCGGTTCGACTTCTTCGAGACGGCCACGCGGCTGTTCCTGCTGGCGTGGACCATGCCGATTTACCAGTGGTGCGACCGGCACGGCCTGAGGCTGACGGGTCACCTGATGGGCGAAGACTCGATGCTCGACCAGGTCCAGTTCGTCGGCGCCGCCATGCCGCACTACGAGTACATGCATATCCCGGGCATCGACCTGGGAGGCCGCCGGCCGTACAGTCCCCTGACGGTGAAGCAGGCGGCGAGCGTGGCGGCCCAGTTCGGCCGCGACCGCGTCCTGGGCGAATCGTTCGGAGGAGGCGGGTGGACCCTGACCCTGGACGACATGCGGTTCGTGGCCGAGTGGGAACTGGCCCTCGGGGTCAACCTGCTGTGCGCGCATCTGGCGGCCTTTTCGTTGCGCGGCGTCCGCAAACGCGATTTCCCCCCCAGCCTCCATTACCATCAGCCCTGGTGGCCGTATTATCACCTTTGGAACGAGTACATGGCGGCGCTCGTGGCCGTCCTGACCGCCGGCGAGCAGCGCGTCGACGTCCTCGTGCTCCATCCGATTGCCAGCGCCTGGACGGCGTACAGCCCGTTGGATACCGCCGCCGTCACCGACCTGGACGTGGCGCTGGCGCGGTTGGTGGACTTTCTGCTGGGCGTCCACGTGGATTTTCATTTCGGCGACGAACTCGTGCTGGAGCGGCTGGCCAGGGTATCGAAGGGGCGGTTGGAGGTCGGCCCGCGCCGGTACGGCACCGTGGTGGTGCCCGACGCCACGACCCTTCGCAAGAGTACGCTCACGGTGCTGAATCGGTTCAAGAAATCGGGCGGAACGATTCTCTTCGCCGGCCGGGTGCCCACGTGCGTGGACGGCGAGCCGTCGTCGAAACCGGCCGAGCTGGCCCGCCGATGTCGGCGCGCGGACGCCGGCACGAGCCGGGGACGGGCCGCCCTGCGCCGGGCCCTGCCCACGGACCTCCAGGTCGTGAAGTCTGCCGGCCAGGATGCCACCGCCATCCTGTCGCACTGGCGCAAGGTGGACGACGACCACGTCTTTTTCTTCCTGAACACCGACACCCAGCGCACGATCAAGGCCCGGCTGCGGCTGCCGGTGACGGGGACACCGTTGGTCCTGGACCCGGCGTCGGGTGAGTATTGGCCGGTCCAGGCCCGGGTTCGGAAGAAGGGCATGACCGTCTCGCACACGTTCCCGCCGCGGTCGAGCCTGCTGCTGGTGGTCCGGCCCAAGGACTGCCCGGAGGCCCTGGTGGGCATGATGCCGAAGAAGCCGCGGCGCCGCCACGTCCTGAAAGGCCGCTGGCACATTCGCCGGCTCGACCCGAACGTCCTGGTGCTCGACACGGCCCGGTGGCGGTCGGACGACGAGGAGTACTCCGAGCCGATGGCCGTCCTCGACATTCAGCAGGAACTGATTCGCCAGGACCGGCAGCAGCCGGTGACGCTCCAGTTCGAGTTCGACTGCCGGGTGTCGGACCTGGCGGGGAGGCGTTTCGGCCTGGTGCTGGAAGACCCGGCCCGGTACGAAATGTGGTATAACAAAATGCGGACCCCGCTGAACGACGCGGGGCCCTACTGGGACGCCACCTTCCGCCGGGTCGACGTGACGCGGTACATCCGCGACGGGCGGAACGTGATTGAGCTTCGGCGTCCGTGGCAGATGGACCCCCGCCGCCGCGACCTCTTCATCGGCCGGGCCGACGGGTGGGCCGTCCGCACCGTGGCGACCGAAACCGAATTGGAACCCGTTTACCTCGTGGGCGATTTCGCCGTCGATTTTCCCGAAGGCAGCCGACAGGGCAATCTGGGCAGCCGATGGATGCGCGGCCGGCCGGGAATTGTGGACGAACCCGACCGCCTGACCGGCACCGACCTGCTCCGGGCCGGGTATCCCTTTTTCACGGGCCGGCTTGTCCTGGAACGCGAGGTGACGCTGACCCACACGCCCCGCGAGGCGGCCGTCCTGGAACTTCCCTCTTTCAAGGCGGTTACCGCCACGGTCGTCGTCAACGGGCACGAGGCCGGCACCGTCTGGCAATGCCCCGGGGAGGTGTCGGTCGACGGCCTGCTCCAGAAAGGCCGCAACCATCTGGCTATCATTCTGACGACGGGCCTGCGCAATCTGCTCGGCCCGCACCACCACGAAGAGGGCGAACTACACGCCGTCGCGCCGCAAGCGTTTGCCTGCCGGCACGGCTGGATGGGGCGCGGACCCACCCATCGGTACGTGCCCGATGCGTACAACATCGTCCATTTAGGACTGGACGCCGAGCCCATCCTTCGGTACTAGTGACTTATGGACGGCCCGGCCGTGGTGATTCGGCGAGGCGCGGGGCCGCCGCCCGTCGCTGAATATCAGGTAGTGCCGGCGAGAGCGATACAGGCTGCCCATGAGCCACAGGTGTTTCCGGACGAAGGGTGATCGTCTGGTGGTTTTCTTGACACGGGGTGGCCTGAATGTACAATGGGCCTTCGTCAACCACTACCGGTGGAGGGTTGCCGGTTCGCGGCCACGTGCGGCCAGCTGCGTCCGGCGCGGTCGGCGCCACCTGGCAGGATGGGGCGAAGACATGAAGTCGGCTGGTTTCCAGGGGGCAAGCAGGCCACAGAGCGAGGTGCCACGCATGGGCCAACGCGCACAGTTTCGGTTCTTCGCCGCTGCGGCGGTAATCGGTCTGCTACTGTCCGGTTGCGGCCAGAACGAACTCGGTCGATACACCGGGTACCAGCCGAACATGTGGGTCGTCAAGGATCCAAAACGCATCCGGTTTGACATTGTCAAGTCCGAGAACTATTGGATCCAGAAAGAGGTTGAGCCCGAGGAACAGTTCCCCGGACCCACCCCGGACGACCTCGAAGCCCCCGACGAGGATTACATCCTCGGGCCCGGCGACCTGATCGATATCACGGTCTTCGAACTCATGCAGCCCGGCCAGCCCTACGTTACCCGCCAACGCATCAGCCAGAGTGGGCGCATCACGTTCCCCTACCTGGGAACGGTGACGTGTGCCGGGTTGACGACCCGCGGCCTTGAAGAGAAAATGGGCGATTTGCTGGATCCCGATTACCTCGCGGATCCCCAGGTCACCGTCTTCGTCTCCGAGTACCGCAACCTGAGCGTCTCGGTCCTGAACGGCGTGGCACGCGCCGGCATTTACCCGATGACCAAGCAGGAGATGACGCTCCTGGAACTCGTGGCGATGGCCGGCGGCATCATGCAACTGACCGAGGACTACGGCTACGTGATCCGCGAGTACTCGCCCGACGAGGCCGACATGCTGCTCATCGACGGCACCCCGGCGAAGCCCGAGGGCGAAGCGGCCCCGGGCGCCGAGGCCGCGCCGCCTGCCGGCGAGGCCGCACCGCCTGCCGGCGAAGCCGCGCCTCCTGCCGGTGAAGCCGCACCGCCGGCCGCAGGCGATGCTGCACCTGCCCCGGCTGCCGGGGCGGTCGAGCCGAAGCCCGGTTCCGTGGCGCCCGAGCCCGGCAAGAGCGATTCGTCGGCCGCCCGGCCCGACGCCGCCGAGGTCCAGAACCTGCTCGAGCGTATGGCCGAGGGTCAGATTCCGGGTGTCCGCGAGATCGAGGCCGCCGAGGTTGCTACGCCGGCCGACGCGCCGGGGACGACGGGATTCGTGGCGGCGGCCAACCCGCCTCAGGTAACCGCACCCGCCGGCGACGAGGCGGAACTCGGACGGTGGATCTGGTCCGACGGCAAATGGATTGAGGTTAAGCCCAAGGACGACCCGGAGGCCGCCGGCGACGCGCCGCCCGTCAAGGTCGAGCCCGACGCACCTGCCGTCGTCGAACCGGTCCGCCTGGCGAAGGCCGAGCCGAAGCCGGCCGATGCTCCCGAGACCGAGCCGGAGCGGCTGGCGCTGGAACAGAAGTTGCGGCGGCTGGGTGTGGTCCAGGGGGCCGGCCAGTTGCGACGCATCATCCGGTTCGACGTCGAGGCCCTCCAGGCGGGTGACCCGACGCAGAACATCGTTCTCCGCGACAGCGACATCATCACGATCCCCTCGCCGCCCATCGGCGATTTCTACATGGCGGGCCAGGTGGCCCGGCCGGGCGTGTACAGCCTCACGGGCCGCAAGATTACGGTGTTGCAGGCGGTGGCGGCGGCCGGCGGGCTGACGGCGGTTGCCGTTCCGTGGCGTACGGAAATCGTCCGTCGCATCTCGGAGAGCGAGCAGGAAATTATTTACGTGGACCTCGGGAAGATTTCGCGCGGCCAAGCCCCGGACTTCTACGTTCAGCCGGAAGACCAGATTCGCGTGGGAACCGACCATGGCGCCGTGTACAACGCCGTGTTGCGGAACGCCTTCCGCGCCACCTATGGCCTCGGGTTTGTGTACGACATGAACTATGCCGACTTCTACCCGTGGACCGATTACATTAACCCGATTTTCGACACACCCTTCTAGGCAAGGAGCGCGTCTCCGAGTTTGTCTTGACCGGTCTGCGGTTGCCCGAGGTTGCCTCGGAGAGAACGCTATTGAGGGATGGTCCTACGGTGACGCGCCAGACCACGGACGGGGCCGATATCCAACTGCGCGCACCGGAATGGGACTGGAACCGCCTGCTGACCCCCCACGTCGTGTTCCTGATGCTTCCGGTGGTGGGGTTGCTGGTGGTCGCCTATGCTTATCCGCTGATGCGGTGGGAGGCCATCTGGCGCAACAACGCCGCCTGGAGCCACGGGTACCTCATCCCGCTGCTGGCGGTGGTCGTGGCGCATTTCCGCCTGAAGGAACGTCCGCCGGCCCGCATCGAGCCCTGCATCTGGGGCTTGGCCCTCATCCTCGTGGGCGCCGTGTTGCGGCTGTGGTCACGGACGATGATGTATGGGTACCCGGGCGAGATCACGTTCCTTCCCGTGGTGGCCGGCATCGTTGTGCTGGTGTTGGGGTGGGACGTCCTGAAGGCCGTCTGGGTCTCGGTGGTGTACCTGGGCCTGATGATTCCGTGGAACGTGAAGTACTACGAGGGTATCGCGCTGCCGCTCCAGAGGATGGCGGCATTGACGGCCGACCGGGTCCTGGGCGTGTTCGGGTACGAGCGCGTGGCCCCGGACGTGCTGGCCCAGTGGCTGTCGATGCACGGCGACGAGACGGTGTGGTTCGTGTCGCGCAACGTGAACGTGCTGAATCTGGCCAGCGGACCGCTGACGGTGGCCGAGGCGTGCTCGGGCCTGCATCTGCTCTTTGCGTTCGTGGCGCTCGGTGTGCTGATGGCGTTTATGTACCGCCGGCCGCTCTGGGAGCGGGTCCTGATTATGGCGTCCAGCATCCCGATTGCCGTTTTATGCAACGTGATTCGCGTTACGCTGATGGCCGTGGCCAGCGACGTCCTGCACTTCGAGCGGCTGTCGGTGCTGGCGGGCGACGGCACGTGGGTGCCGGCCTGGGTGTTGGCCGGGTTCGAGGGGCTCACGGCGCCCGAGCAACTGGAGGCGTTTCGCCAGACGGTGCTGGACCCCAAGAGTTGGCTGCACCAGAGTTTCGGGTTTGCCATGCTGGCCCTGGCGTTTCTGCTGATGTGGGCCGAATTGAGGGTCATCGATTTGTTTTTCGTGGACGAGGAGAAGGGCGATGACGGCGACGGCGAGGCCGCCGCCCGCCCGCCGGCGGATGAGGCTCCGCGCGACCCGCCGGGTTAGCCCGCACGCACGCATGAACGGACCATGACACAAACCCAGGTACGCCCAACCCGAGAGGTCAGTCGCGCCGCCGCGGTCACGTTGGCGGTGGTGCTGATGGCGTGCGCCGCTCTGGCCGCCGCCAGCGCCCTGGACGGGCGGCGCCAGGCGTGGCTGGGCGTGGGCATTGGCGTGGCGGGGGCCGCCGTTCTGGCCCTGGCTGTTGCACGGGTGGCCTACCACCGGTGGCTGGTGGTGGCCGCGGCCGGAGCGGTCGTGTACTTCGTGCTGAGCACGGCCCCGCCGGCCGTAACGCGCGAGGCCATGCCGCTCGCGCGAATGGGGGCGGCCCTGGCGGCGTTGGGTGTATACCTGTGGCTCGCCATGCCGCTCGGGCCCATGCCGACGTACGGCGTGTGCTGCACGGCGCTGGCAGTGGCGGCGGCGTTCTTCCTGCTGTGGGAACCTCCCCCGCCTAAGCCTGTGCCGATTGCCCGCCCACTGGTCGACCTCGAGGACGGTTTGCTGGCCCGGCTACCGGGCTGGAAGGGCAAGCATCAGCGGTTGCCGGAGTCCGTAGAGGGGGCTCTCGGGGCCGACGAATACGTGAATCTGACGCTGACGTCGGCGAGCAGCCCGTACGACGTTCTGGTTTTTGCTACCTATAACGCCAACGCAATGACGAATATTCCTCACGTACCGTGGGTGTGCATGACGCAGAGCGGGTATCGCCTGGTAACGTTGAGGCAGGACGAGATTCCCCACCCCACGAAGGTGGGGATGGAATTGAAACCGAACGTGATTCTGTTCGAGGCAGGGGAGGGCATGCCGCCCTCCGGCGCCCTGATGTTCCAGTACTTCAACGTGGGGGGGACGTACGAGGCAAGCCGGCAACTGGCCCGGATCATGGCGACGTCCGGCGCCATCGGTCGCAGGGGCAGTTACTTGGCGCAGACGCAGGTCGCGATTTATCTGCCGCAGGACGAGGTCGAAAAGGCCATGGATCGCGAAAGCCCGCCCTACCGCCTCGCACGCCAGGTTCTCGACACGGTGGTGGCGTTACTCGAGCAGGACTACTACCCCGACCTTCACGGGTCGGAAGGAGGGTGACGACTGATGGCCCGACGGCTGAACACGAGGTTGTTGGTGCACATCCTGATCTTCTTGGGCGTGCCCGCCGGCTTGCTGCTCCTGGCGCTGGCCATGGGCTGGTTCTCCAGCGGCGACCCGGAGCAACTCTATAAGGATGCTCAGGCCGCCTACGATCAGGAGGAATACGCCAAGGCGTGGATCGCGATTCGCCAGTCCGTCAAAACGGGCGGCAACCGGGACCCCAAGGTCGTTTACCTGATGGGCGACATCGCCCTGAAGCAGAAGCCCCCGGCCGTGGGCCAGGCCATCCAGGCCTACCGCGCCACCGTCCACCTCAAGCCCGACCACGTCGAGGCCCAACGTAAACTCGCCGAACTCTACGTCGCCGTCCGCTACTGGAAAGAGGCCCTGACGGAACTGACCCGCCTCCAGGAACTGGACCCGACGTTTGCCAAGGCGTACCTGTGGCAGGCGCGGGCCCACCTGGGCCTGGCCGATGCCGAGCCGATCCAGTCCAAACGCGAGCCCGATCTCCTGGCTGCCGTGACGGCCTGCGAGGCCGGCCTAAAGCAGGCCCCCGACGACATGGGCCTGTACCAGATGCTCGCCCACATTTACACGCGACTCGACCGCGAGGAAGATATCGACCGCGTCATCGACCTGGCCCTGGAGCGGAATCCCAACGAGGCGCAGGCCTACCTCCTGAAGGCCAGCCGGCTGGCCGTCCAGGGCAAACGCGATGAGTCCGTGACCATCCTGAAGAAGGGCCTCGATACGGTCGGCCCGAACGCCAACCTGTACGTGGCGCTGGGCGACGCCGCCGTCCGCGAGCCGGACCTCGACGCCGCCAGAACCTACTTCGCCGGCGCCATCGAGGCCGACGCCACCGACGTGAACGGGTACCTGAGGCTCTCGGGCATCCACCGCCTCGAAGGGGACCGCGACAAGGCCGTCGAGGTCCTGACGCAAGGGCTCACAGAGATACCGGACTCGGTCACCCTGCTGGCCCAGCAGGCCGACATCTACCTGGAGATGACCGAGCAGCAGAAGGCCGCCGCCGCCATCGCCCGCATCGAACAACTTCAGCAGGAGGGCAAGGGCGGTAAGAGCGCCGGCGCCGTCGATTTCCTCAAGGGCAAACAAGCGTTGCTCGCACGCCAGGTGCGGCAGGCCATAACGTTCCTGGAACGCGCCCGTGACCAGCAGCCCGGGCCCCGGGCCAGTCTGCTCCTGGGCCGGGCCTACATGCTGGCCGGCGAACTCGGCGCCGCCGAACAGGAACTTCAGAATCTCGTGGACGCTCAACCCGGCCTGACGCCCGCCTGGCGGACGCTGACCGAGGTGGAACTGAGGCTTCGCCAGTTCGACCGGGCCGCACGCTGCGCCCAAGTCGTCCTCGCTCGCCAACCCGACGATACCGACACCCGCCTGCACCTGGCCCGCGCCCTGCTGTTCCAGAACAAGACGCAAAAGGCGCTGGACGAGGCCCAGAAGGCCGCCGAAAAGGACGAAAAGTCGGTCGCGCCGCTCCTCTTGATGGCCAGCGTGTACGAGCAGACCGACCAGAACGCCCTGGCCGAGAAGACGTATCGCAAAGCCCTGGAGGTGGCCGAAAACGACTTGGCCG
>Ga0272441_10006369_pt1 | contig 19831 bp, 21 predicted proteins | sample SSMProp6N_FD_193582 | JGI IMG/M metagenome (GOLD analysis project Ga0272441, IMG submission 193582) | Marine sediment archaeal communities from Little Sippewissett salt marsh, Falmouth, MA, United States - SSM-Prop-6N | ecosystem: Environmental > Aquatic > Marine > Wetlands > Sediment ... | reverse complement strand
ATGTCACCTTTTCCGAAGAGATCCTGGAGGAGCAGATAAGTACGGCCCTCTCGAAGGCCATCAGGCAGGTCTGTTCGGACGGGAAAACGATCCCGCAGGTCCTTGAACAGATGGCGCAGGAACAGAGATAAGACGGGCGGGAAATCAACACCGGACCCGAAAAAAGGGCTTGACTTGCCTTAAAAATGCTATATAGTGTCAGGTAGTGTGTCAAAAAAGTATCCTCACTTACAGATAGGGGGGGGGGTACGTAAAGTTAGGATTGAGACATTTCAAAGTACGAATTTAGACATCTGGATTTTCAGGCTTCTGTGTTCTTCTTACATGCAGGCGATCCTACTTTAGAAATTCTACGAAAGGAGGATTGCCATAGTGTCTGAAGGTACCGTGAAGTGGTTTAACTCCAGCAAGGGTTTCGGCTTCATCGAGAACGATGAAGGTGGCGATGTGTTCGTTCATTACAGCGCTATCCAGAGTGAAGGCTTCAGGACTTTGGAAGAGAATCAGCGTGTGTCGTTTGACATCGAGCAGGGCGCCAAAGGTCCGGCAGCTACCAACGTCAAAATTATATAAATAACCGATAAACTGAACAAAAAAGGGCACCGTGGGATGATTTCCGGGGTGCCTTTTTTATGCCTCTCCGTGTGCCCCTCCCCGCAAAGACAGGGCCGCCTGGGTCGTTTTCCCTTGACGCCGCGAGCGGATGGGCAGTATGTGTGTGGACGGCAGCTGAAAATGGGGGAGAGTGATATGTCCAGGGTCATTATCAGAGAAGCCACGTACGACTACGAGATCCTGCGCCCCCTGGTCTATGAATCCCTCGACACCTTCTGCGGGGATCGCATCACGCCATCCAGCCGTGTCATTATCAAACCGAACCTCCTCCGGGCGGCAGCGCCGGAGAGCGCCATCCTCACCCACCCCCTGATCGTCCGAGCGGCCGCGCAGTACGTCATCGACAAGGGGGCACGGCCGCAGATATCGGACAGCCAGGCCATCGGATCATTCGGCAGCATCCTCGCAAAGAGCGGGATCAGGGACGCCCTCGACGGGCTCGAGGTGGATATCCGCGAGTTCGACCGGTCCGTCAAGGCCGATATCGGTCCCCCCTTCGGGGCAATCGATCTCGCCGGGGACGCGGTCGAGGCGGATCTCCTGATCAACCTGGCCAAGTTGAAGACCCACGGCCAGATGCTCCTGACCTGCGGGGTGAAAAATCTCTTCGGCTGTGTTGTGGGCTTCAGAAAACCCGAATGGCACATGCGGGCGGGCGTCGATCGGGACACGTTCGCCCGCCTGATCGTCGGCATCTACCACACCCTCAGGCCGACCGTCACGATCGTCGACGGCATCCTGGCCCTGGAGGGGGACGGCCCGGGCAAGAGCGGAACCCCGCGGCAGGTGGGATACCTCCTCGCGGGGAGGGACGCGGTGGCGGTCGATCGCGTCATCTGCGCCATGCTCGGAATCGATCCCGGGGACCTGCCGACCGACCGGGCGGCCGCGGAACTGGGGATCGGGGGGAAGGCTATCGACATCGACGGGACGGTCCCGCGGATAGAGGGGTTCCGGCTGCCTGAGCACACCCCGCTGACATACGGCCCCCGGGGACTGCAGTCCGCGGTCCGGCGCTGGTTTCTGGAGCGCCCCGTCGTCGACGAGGCGCAGTGCAGGATGTGCGGCGAGTGCTGGGAATTCTGTCCGGCCAAGGCGATAGACGGCACGGGGACAAAGATCGTATTCGATTACGATGCGTGCATCCGATGTTACTGCTGCATGGAGATCTGCCCCCACGGGGCGCTGCACCCGAAAACCACCCTCCCGGGGAGGCTCCTGGAGCGGGTCCTGCACCGGAAATAGCGGGAGTCACCCCTACTTCAGTCTGAACAGTCGCTTGATCGCCGCGACGTAGGGGTCGGCACCGCCGTTCTGGCTCTCCTTCTTCAAACCGACAACGGGGTCGTGGAGGATCTTGTTGACGACGGAGTTGACGAGTATCTCGATATTCCCCCGCTCTTCCTCGCCCATATTCTTCATCCACGAATGGGACTTCTCGAGCTCCCCCTTGACGATCTCTTCGGCCTTCCCCTTGAGGTCCACGATCGTGGGGACGACATCGAGCGTGGCGTACCACCCGGAGAATTTTACCACCTCCTCGTCGATGATGGCCTGCGCCCGGTGGGCCTCCTTGAGGCGGCCCTGTGTGTTCTGGTCGACGACCCCCTGGAGGTCATCGATATTGTACAGATACACGTTATCGATCTGTTCCGCGGTGGGATCGATGTCCCGCGGCACCGCCACGTCGATCAGGAAGAGCAGCCGGTTCTTGCGCCTGCGCAGGGCGGACTCGACCATATCGGCGGATATGATGCAGTCCGGCGACCCGGTGGAACTGATCACGATATCGACCTCCCCCAGCTTCTCTCCCAACAGCTCGAACTCGACCGGGATCCCCTGAAAGTCATTCGCCAGTCTGACCGCGTTCTCGTACGTGCGGTTGGTGAAAAGCATCCGGTCGACGCCGCCATCCACGAGATGCCGCGCCGCGAGCTCCGCCATCTCGCCCGCGCCGACGAGGAGCGCCCTCTTCCCGGCAAGCGAACCGAAGATCTTCTTTGCAAGCTCGACCGCGGCAAAGCTGACGGAGACGGCGTTGTTCGCTATGGCGGTCTCGGTCCGCACCCGTTTGGCCACCCGGAAGGCGTGGTGGAGCAGCTTGTTCAGGATGACCCCGGAGGCCTTCTCCTTCACGCAGAGGCGGTAGGCATCCTTGACCTGCCCCAGGATCTGCGGCTCCCCCATCACCATCGAGTCGAGGCTGGAGGCAACCCGGAAGAGGTGGCGCACCGCCTCCTCGTCGCGATACACATAGAGGCATTTCTCCATCTCACCGGGGGAGAGGTTCCCGTGCGCGGTGATGAAGGCCTTCAATCCCTCCACCCCCGCGTCCGCCCCTTGCATATTTGCCAGGACCTCGACCCGGTTGCAGGTGGACAGGTACAGGACCTCGCCGACCCGGGGGATCTTCTTCAGCTCCTCGAAGGGGCTCCCCTCCTCCCCGCACGATATGGAGAGACGTTCCCTGATACTCAGGGGGGCGCTTCGGTGATTTATTCCCAGGAGGGCTATACTCATATGCTCTACATCCGGCACCGATCAGAAACGGTGCATCGTCACAAAAAAGGCGTTCACGCCGACAAAGGCGAAGAGAAGCCCCGCGAAGGCGATAATCGAGAGGAGCGCCGCCTTCCTCCCCTTCCACCCGATGGCGATCCTCTGGTGGACCAGCACGGCATACAGGCCCCAGGAGACCGCCGTAAAGACCTGCTTCGGGTCCCAGTGCCAATCGCTTCCCCAGACCGTCCGAGCCCATATCGATCCCGCGATGATCCCGAAGGTCAGGAGGGGAAACCCCCAGATGGTGCACAGGTGGTTGATCCGGTCGAGATCCCCCAGGGGCGGAAGGAGTCTGCTCAGCCCCCGCACCTTTTTGCCCCGTATCAGCCGGTCCTGCACCAGGTACATGACCCCTGCCAGGCAGGCAAGCACGAAGAGGGCCCCTCCGGTCAACAGGAGGACGATATGGAAGGGAACCAGGGGGCCGTACAGGGCAGCCGGGATGGGGGCCTCATCCATCAGCCCCGCGGAGGCCGCTATCATGAGCACCACCACCACCGGAGAGACGAAGGCCCCCAGCACCTGCGTCTTTGTCCGTGTCTGAAAGGCGAGGTACGAACCGGTAACGACCCAGGCGATAAAGGAGAGTGAACCGTAGATGTTCGCCGACGGGAGAGCGGCGGTCCCCGCCCACCCCACGGCGATATGCCCCGTGTGCAGGGCAAATCCCAGGGCGAGCACCCACATCGACCCTTTCGCCGCACGCACCCTCCCGACGAAGAGCGAGGTGATATATCCCACCGCGCTCAGGAGGTACGCGCCGAGCGCGATCCTGAAAAGAATAAGCTCCATCATGCAGGCCTTCCCACACCGTTACCGTATGAGAGCTCTATCATGTCATTTCGAGAAGCTTGCAGCGACGAGAAATCTTATGCCCTTAACGTTTCATAGCGCGAAGATTTCTCACCCCGATACACCGGGATTCGAAATGACAAACAATGACGGCAAAACCCCTTCGTATGCGGACAGGGCGGGCATCTGCCGAAACCGGCGTTCAGAACCCCACCTCGATGTCCTCGCCGGTCAGGTCCCTGATGATCTCCCGCACCCGGTCCCCCTTTCCTTCCCTGATATACCGGAGGATCGCGGAATCCAGAACGGCCTCGAACAGCGCCCTGTTTTCCGCCGACGGGGCTCCGCGGGCGATGATCCGTTCCCGGAGAGCGCCCATGATCTGGAGAAGCGTCCCGTATTCGAGACCGTACCGCTCCTCGATCTCCTCGCGCACCCGCCTGGCCAGCGCCGGGCTCTTCCCCGCGGTCGACACGGCCACCATGAGGTCGCCCCGGCGGAAGACCGACGGGACGATGAAGGTGCACCGTGCGGGCTCATCCACGATATTCACGAGGATCCCCCTGTCACGGGCATCCCGGAAAACCTGCTCATTGACGTCAGCGCGGTCGGTCGCCCCGATCACCAGGAAGGCCCCGTCCAGGTACTGCGCGCGGTAGTCGTCGGCGACCTGCTCGATTTCTCCCGCGTCCTTCATCGCGCGCAGCTCAGCCGTCAGGTCCCGCGCGACGATCACCACCCGCGCGCCGCACTCGAGGAGACCGGCCGCCTTCCTCTCGGCAACCTCCCCTCCGCCCACGACGGCGCACCGTTCATTCGAGACATCAAGGTATACGGGGTAAAAGGCCATCCGTTCCATCCTCTCAGGAAATCAGAGAGAAATGATTATCATGAAGGCCGTGAAAGTTCAAGGCGCTTGAAATATCGACAAAGGGGTGGTAGCCTGCGCGGGTAAGAGAGAATCCGGTTCCAATCACTTCCGAGACCCGGTGACACCCGTTTCGGAAACTGTTCACGCTTCTCCACAGACGGCAGGAGGCACGGCATGCCTGAGACACAAGTGAAATGGATCGAGATAACCATCCTGACGCCGCCGGAACTGGTCGAGGCGCTGTCAAACTTCCTGGAAGAGATGGGAACGGGCGGCGTCTTTCAGGACGTCCCGGTCCAGGACTCCTTCGACGGCGCCACCGTCTCCACGCAGGAAGAGGTCAAGTCCTACCTGCCCTGGAGCCGTGCCGCCAGGAAACAGAAGGACCGCATCGCGGCGTATATCGACAGCCTCTCCTCCCTCTTCCCCAAGCTCGAAAAACCGCGCCTCTCCACGAGGACCATCACCGATCCCGACTGGGGTGAACAGTGGAAGAAATACTTCAAGCCCCTGCGGGTCAGCGGCGACATCGTCATCAAGCCGACCTGGGAGCGGTACTCCCCCGCCGGCAATGACATCGTCGTCGACATCGACCCCGGGATGGCCTTCGGCACGGGACAGCATTCCTCCACCCGGATGTGCATCGCGGCCATCGAGGACCTCCTGATCAGGGACGGTTCCCGCGACCAGCGAGCCGTCCTCGACGTCGGCACGGGAACGGGAATCCTCGCCATCTGCGCCGCGAAGCTCGGCGTGCGGTCCGTGACGGGGATCGACATCGATCCGAAGGCCGTCGAGATAGCGGGAAGGAACATCGTCATCAACGGCGTGGAAGACCGCGTCGAGATCCTCAACCGCGATATCGCCCTGTGCAAGGGCAGCTTCGACCTGATCGTGGCCAACCTGATATCGGGACTGCTCATCCAGCTTCACGAGCACCTCCTGTCCCTGACGAAACCGGGGGGATACATCATCGCGTCGGGGCTCACCGAGCATGACGCGAAGGACGTGGAGAAGATATTCTGCAACGGCGACGTGACGCTGTACGATACGCAGATCGAAAAGGAATGGGTCTGCTACACCTTCAGGAAAGGCAGCGCTCAGCATCCCTGAGCCACACCTGCCGGCACCAGGAGAGAGGCCGTGACCGCACCGAGAATCTATCATCCCGAGACACTGGACGAGGGAGCGACTGCCGAGCTTGAGGAGGAATACCGCGCCTACCTGCGGGACGTTCTGCGGCTCAAAGAGGGGGACACGCTGACCCTCTTCGACGGAGTGGGGCACGAATACCGGGCCATCATCAGGAGCTTCACCCCCGGCGGCGTTTCCCTGGAAGTGCTCACGAAGGAGGACATCACCCTCCCCGAGACGCGGATCACGCTCGCCCAGTCCCTCCCCAAAGGGAGCAAGATGGAGTTCATCATCCAGAAGGCCACGGAACTGGGGGTCAGCCGGATCATCCCTTTCATCTCCTCGCGCTCCATACCCCGTCTCACGGGCGACCGGGCCGCGGGCAAGGCGGTTCGGTGGCGCAAGGTGGCTGTCGAGGCATCCCGGCAGTCCGGCAGGGGGGACGTCCCCGAGGTGAGCAGGATCGTCTCCTTCGACGAGATGCTCCGAGCGACCGACGAGGATGCCCTCCGGGTCATCCTTTGGGAGGGCGAGGAACAGCGGGGGCTCAGAGAGGTACTGACCGATGAACGGTACGCAGGCGCGGACAGCTTCTGCGTCGTCATCGGCCCGGAAGGGGGATTCTCTTGGGAGGAGATTGAAAAGGCCCGGCACGAGGGTTTCCTGACCGCGAGCCTGGGGAGACTGATCCTGAGGACCGAGACGGCCCCCCTTGCCGTCCTCTCCATCCTCCAGTACGAGAAGGGGTTGTTCGGCACGACAGAGGAGGAGATCCCATGATCCTTCACTACGGCGGCTTCTGGCGGCGGTTCGCGGCGATCTCGATAGACACGATCATTCTCGATCTGTTCACCGCCATCCTGGCCCTGATCGGAAATCTTCTCATTCCCCTGGACGACGTCTTCAGCCTTGCCGTGATCATCCCCTACTACGGAATGGCCATCCTGCTGAACGCGGCCTACTTCACCTACTTTCACGGCACCACTGGGCAGACACCGGGGAAACGGCTGTTCGGCCTCAAGGTGGTGCAGGCGGACGGGGCACTCCTCACCCCGGGAATCGCCTTCCTCCGCTGGGTGGGATACCTCGTATCCAAGATCCCCCTCTTCCTGGGGTTCATCTGGGCCGCCTTCGACGGGAGAAAACAGGGATGGCACGACAAAATCGCGGGAACCGTCGTGATCAGGACCATCGAATACCGCAGGGCGACGGACCGGCCATCGCCGGACGCGCGCTTCGGGCCACAGCACGGCTGGGCCTCTGCGGGCGGGAGTTTTCCCTACGGAGACGGGGGCGGATACGGCGCGCCGGAAGGGAACGATGCCGGTGGCAAAAACACTTGACAAAGGAATCGGGATTGGATAAAAGCCAGACCTTCTTAAGACCGACAGTGTGGGTCGGTAGCTCAGTCGGTAGAGCACGGGACTGAAAATCCCGGTGTCGGCAGTTCGATTCTGCCCTGACCCACCATTGATTCAGGGGCCGCGCTGAAGCGTGGCCCCTTTTTTGTGCCTCCCGCCCTCGTGCTTCATCCCCCCACATCTGCAACAAAATTCTTGACCCAAATATCCCGGGGAGCATCCTGCTTCCCGTTTTCGTCAGGTTCTTGTTTGCCGGTAGCCGTATTGATTCGGCCCGCAGCGCGAAGACAACCCGCCTGACCGATTGACTTCCCGGTGAAATTCCCCTACATTACAGTTCTCAATGAAGGGGGCCGAAGCATGGATATCAGTGAAGAGACTCGCCGGCAACTGCTGACGTTCCAGAAGAACGAGATCACCGAACACTACATCTACCGGAAACTGGCCGGACGGATCCGGGACGCCGAAAACCGGCGCGTCCTGGAGAAGATCTCGGACGAAGAGCTAGAACACTACCATACATGGCGAACCTATACCGGACAGGACGTGGAGCCCGACCGGTGGCAGATAGCAAAATACTACTGGATCAGCCGGATCTTCGGCTTCACCTTCGGCCTCAAACTGATGGAGCGGGGGGAGCAGGGCGCCCAGGACTGCTACGACCGTCTCCGGACGGAGGTCCCGGATGCCGAGGCCATCATGGAGGAAGAGAACCAGCACGAGGCCGCCCTCCTCAACCTCCTCGACGAAGAGCTCCTGCGTTACACCGGCTCCATGGTGCTGGGCCTCAATGACGCTCTCGTCGAGCTGACCGGGGCGCTGGCGGGCCTGACCCTGGCCCTGCAGAACACAAAGCTCATCGCCCTGACCGGCTCGATCACCGGCATCGCCGCCGCGCTGTCGATGGCGGCCTCCGAGTACCTCTCCACGAAGGCGGAGAAGACGGTCAAAAATCCTCTGCGGGCGTCGGTCTACACGGGGGTGGCATACCTGATCACCGTCCTCCTCCTCATCCTTCCCTACCTGCTCCTGGATAACTACTACCTGTGCCTGGGGTGCACCCTGGGCGGGGCCGTTCTGATCATCGCCCTCTTCAACTACTATATCTCCGTGGCCACGGACGAATCCTTCCGGAGACGGTTCACCGAGATGGCCGGACTGAGCCTGAGCGTCGCCGCCTTCAGTTTCCTGATCGGCTACCTCCTGCGTTTGTTCCTGGGGATCGATGTCTAAGCGGGCCTCACACCCCCGTGATAAAATCCTTGACCGGAATCGTCCGCGAGGGTATCCTTTTCTCCGGTCATATTCATATCTTCTTTCCAACAGCCGCATTGAGACAGACATGAGCAATCAGGTTGATATAGAGGAATTAGTCGGAAATGCGCTTCAGGGCTCACGGTTCGCTGTTCTGTCGACAGAGGGGGATGGTCAGCCGCATGCGAGCCTGATAGCCATCACACCAGCTGGGGGTCCCCGGCACCTGATCTTCGCCACGTATCGTGACACACGCAAGTACCGCAACCTGATCGATAACAGCAAGGTGGCCATCTTTGTCGACGGCAGGGAAGCAGCCGCCGCGGGTTCGCGGGAGGGTTTTGTCCTCACCGCTCTCGGCCGCGCGGAAGAGATCGGGAGCGCTGAGCATAACGAAGCCCTCAACGCGCATCTGCATCGACATCCCGATCTGGACTCTTTCCTCCGGTCGGCGGGATGCGCGCTCTTTCGCGTCACGATCGGTTCCTATCAGATCGTGCGGGGCATCGATGACGTCAGGTGGTGGTCCATAGACGATCCCGCCGTCACCTGACACGGAGGAGCGCCCGCCTTTTCAATAAAGTCCTTGACCGGAACCGCCCTGGGGAGTATCCTTCTTCCCGTTTTTGTTACGTTCTTGTTTGCTGATAGATTTATTGATTCGACCGGCACCTTACTACAGAAGGAACTCGTAATTTTGTCATTTCGAAGAAGCGTCGCCTTTGTCATTTCGAAGGAGTTTTAACGACTGAGAAATCTAATCTCTTTTCTTAAGATTTCTCCCTTCGGTCGAAATGACAGATGAAAGTTATCTGCACCTTTCAGTATAGGAGCACGTATGGCCTGATTATGAAAAGCCCCGTTACTCGAACTGAGCGATAGGGCTTTTCGTTTTTGATTCCATGATGGCAGCGAGAAAGCAACAAAACATAAAGTATCATTTGGTTTAATAATCGTTATACGTAATTCAGCTGGTGAATAACAATATGGACCCGAAGATCGAAATCCTTTGCCGGGAACGTGACAAGATGCGGGATGAGAGCATCGCTCTCGGGCAGCGGATACACAGAACCATTATCCTTTTTTTTACAATAGCGATCGCCATCGTGGGTTTGACCTTCCAAGAGAACACCCTCATGGGCATCAAGAATCTGGAAGTCATCGTTTTTTCACTCTCCCAAATAGAATTTATCCTGGTAATCCTGTGCATCGTCATCATCTCGAACCAGCATGTTCATGCCGGGTACCTCCAGGCGATCGAAACAAAAATCAACGCCGAATTGGGGTCTGAACTGCTGATATGGGAAAACCTTATCACCCCGAGATTCCTGGCGGGGCGTAAGAGTGCCTTTTTCCTGGGCACGGTGTGCTTCTCTCTGTCCCTCGCCTTCATATTTTTTTACATGATGTATCTGTTCGCATTCAGGTACGGCAACTACATCATATCGCTCATCCTCCTGATCGAGCTGGTCCTCTCCTTCCTGCTGGCAAGAAAACAGAATGCAGAGCAAAACAACACCTATCGCTATGCAATCGAAAAAATTAATCTGGAGCGGCGTAAAAATAACGTATAACTACTGCAGTAAAGAGATCGGCCCAAAAGGAGCGCGTATGGTCTGATTGTGAAAAGCCCCGTTACTCGAACCGAGCGATGGGGTTTTTGTATTTTGTGATGGGAATGTGAATGTAAATTAATACGGGGAATGTTTATGATTCCCCTGTTTTTTCAGAATCTTGAAGATAAATCGAACACTTCGAAAGGTGAAGCATGTCATTAGCACTCGAACAGGCCATAAAACAGAGAAATCTAGAAGCAATCATGAGCCTTATGTTTGAACCAGAATTACCTGTTCTAAAAACCGGTTTTAGAACCGAGAATGAGCTTTGGGATTTTAAATCAGATTGCCCTCCACCCGGAAAAGCGCATTTAAGTGCATGGGCTGATTTAGCGAAGGAGACCTTATCTTTTCACAACAAAAGAGGGGGTATCCTTTTCTTTGGGATCTCAGACAGTGATTATAAATTCTGTGGTGCAACCACTCGCTTAGATAGCAAGTTAATAAACGACCAGCTAAGAAAATTTATTGGAGATCGAATTTGGGTTGATTTTCATCGTGAATTTATTCAGCAAGATCAACGGTATTTAGGGGTTGCACTAATACCCCCAAGGGGTCCCTTACTAGAAAAATTCAAGATAGACGCACCAACAGATACCAATGGGAAAAGAAAATTTAGAAAGGGATATTCAGCTATTAGAGAAGGGGATTCATCTAAAATTTTGGATTTTAAATCGCTTTCTCAATACAGTAGGGATTTGTTTTTCCCAACTTATGGTAAAATTTATGAAATTGATGAGCCCTTTTTCCGTATTCTTGGGCCAGAATATAAACAGTTTGTTATGCGAGATGATTATGGGGTTGAGATAGAACACACTATTCGTGATCCCAGAACAGCAATTGCCGCAGTGACAGGAATAGGTGGGGTTGGTAAAACAGCGATATCAACTTGGGCTACACTAAGAGCATACGAATGCAATGATTTCGATTTTATAGTTTCTATTACTGCAAAAGACAGGGAGTTGACTTCTACAGGAATAACCGCATTAAAACCTGATTTAACGAGTTTTGAAAATCTTCTCGATAACATATTATACGTCTTGGATTTCCAAGAGAAAAAAGGCCTTCCTATAGATGACAAAGAAAGGGCGGTTCGAGAAATCATTGAGGGAACAAAAGGGCTTTTGTATGTAGATAATTTAGAAACAGTTGATGACAAACGGATAATCGCATTTCTGGACAACCTCCCCTTGGGAGTGCATGCTATAACCACTTCTCGCAGGACCTCTGTGAAGGTCTCTACCCGCCCAATTGAAATAGGTCCTTTTAAAGAAAAAGAAGTTGTTAATTTTATCAAGATACTTTCCCAAGAGCCGGGGTTAAATTATTTGAAGAATTTAACTGATGCAGAAGCTATAAGAATTGGGCATTCATGTGACCATATTCCTCTAGCTATAAGGTGGACATTATCGAAATCTAACTCAGCTGCTGAGGCAGTTACAAAATCAGAAACATTTGCACAAACAGGAAAGCATGGTGAGGAGTTATTGGAATTCAGTTTTAGAGGAATATTTTCATCGATGCCAGGACCTGAAAAAGCTATCTTAAATGTCCTTTCTGTTTTTCAAAAACCGCTTCCAATCGAAGCAATATTAGTTGGAACTGAGCTAACAAGTTACAAATTGCAGGATACATTAGAAACCTTAACAAATGATTCTCTGGTGCAAAACATTTTTGACCCGAGTTTGAATGACTATGTTTATACTACATTGCCGATTGTTAAAACTTTCGTTACCAACGAGCTTAAAAAGCAACCAAAAATTTCTGAAAAAATACGGAAAAATCTTTCAAATTATTATGAGGCAAAAGACATAAAAGATACTGAAGAGAGAGTTGTTGTACGTGAGCTCAGGCAAGGAACAAAAGATATGGGGTCATCATTGGTTGATTTGGCGAAATCTGCAGAAAAAAGAATGGACATCGAAGGAGCAAAAGATCTATATGATCAAGCAATTGCGAGAGATCCAACCAATTGGAAGGTTTTGAAAGAATCTGCAGAATTCTACAGGCACAAGCTTGCAGATCTTTCAATGGCAATTCAACTATATGATCAAGCTACCGCTTATTCACCTGCGCATGGTCCAAACCGCGCATTAATTTTTAGAGAGAGAGGAATGCTATACCGGGATTCTGGTTTGCCAGATGCAACCGATATAGCGATTGAATGCTTCTTGATTGCATATGAAATATCGCCGCATGACCGGTACACTATTCATGCCTTGGCCCACATGTATGACCGAAAGGGGCAAAGTGAACAGGTAATAAATTTATTGGAGCCGCTACGAACACATCATAGCAAAATCACAAGACAAAAATCTTTACCACTGTTATTAAAGGCATACCAAAGGCAAGAAGACATATTAAAAGCAGCTGAAGTAAAAGAAGAAATACGTCTGTTAGAAGAGGATTCGTCTAGTGATATTAAACATAACATTGAGTGAAATCATACTTTAATAATAATTCACTCCCCCTCCACCCGCTGGCGTATCAGCTTCTTGACAAAGATCTCCTCGCGTTCCATCTCTTCGATCCGGTCGGAGATGTACTTCTTCGCCTCCTCGTGCTGGGGGATGAATATCTTCTCGAGGGCGCCCCGCTGGATGTCACGGCAGAGTTGCTGATTATTGCAGCCTATGTTATGATTCCAACATGAAAATTCGGGAAGTAATCAAGATGCTCCAGGGGGACGGGTGGTACTTGGTTGCGACACGCGGCAGCCATCGACAATTCAAACATCCTTCCAAACCTGGCCGCGTCACGATCGCCGGCAACACCGGTGACGATCTCGCTCCCGGCACACTCAACAGCATCCTGAAACAGGCGGGTTTGAAATGAACAGATATCTTGTCGTGGTTGAAGAAACAGAAACGGGATACTCAGCTTTCTCCCCGGATCTTCCCGGTTGCGTCGCAACAGGAAAGACCAGAGACGAGGTCGAGCGGACGATGCGGGACGCGATTGAATTCCATCTAGAGGGAATAAAGGAAGATGGAGAGCACATTCCGGCCCCCCGATCCTACTCGACCTACTGTGAAATATCCGCATAAGCGATTTCAGGTGTCACACAACAACTGAGTTACGGTTGATGTGCTGTCGGTGTGAGACGCTGATCTCCCTCACTCCCCCTCTGCCCGCTGTCTGATCAGTTTCTTGACGAAGATCTCTTCCCGTTCCATCTCCTCGATCCGGTCCGAGATGTACTTCTTCGCCTCTTCGTGCTGGGGGATGAAGATCTTCTCGAGGGCGTTGACACGCCGCTGGACCTTCTTCAGCTCACGGGAGAGCATCATGATCGCCTTGGTGATGGTCGCGTACTCGGCGAGCATCTCGAGGGCCTTCCTCGATTTCTCCTTCGCCTCGTCGTAGGCGGCGGTCGTCCCCGGCAGGGTGGCCGTGATCCGGGGCCGCTTGAACGAGAGTCGGATTTTCGGGAGCTTGAGCCCCATCAGTTTGGTAAATTCCATGTGGAAGAAGTAGGAGCGCCTCTCGGAGGTGCTCTTCCGGGTGACGATATCCGATCCCATCCCGACGGCCGCCGTCCGGTAGGCCGTATAGAGCTCCTCCAGGATACCCGAAAGAGCGGCCTCCATCTTTCGGATCTCGCCGATGTGCCGCATGATCTCGATCGCGAGGATCTCCCGCTTCTGGTTGAGGAGGTCGTACCCTTCGTACGCGAAGGCGAGGTCTTCCTTGATCCTTCTCAGCGATGATTTGGTTGGGGGGACATCGATCGTCGGCATTATGCCTCCTCGGCCTGCGGTATGTAGTACCGCTGTATCTCCTCCATGGAGACGCGGTACAGCTCGTCCTTCGGGAGCAATGAGAGCATCTGCCAGCCCAGCTCGAGCGTCTCGAGGATCGAGCGGTTTTCATCGGGCCCCTGGCGGAGAAACCGTTCCTCGAAGGCGGTCCCGAATTTGAGGTAGATCTTGTCCAGCTCGGAGAGTTCCTCCTCCCCCACGATGGCCGCGAGGGCCCGTATGCGCTTGACCTTCGCGTAGGAGGCGAAGAGCTGGGCCGCGTTCTGGGCGTGATCTTTGCGCGTCCGTCCTTCGCCGATCCCGTCCTTCATCAGGCGGGAGAGCGAGGGGAGCCCGGCGATGGGGGGATAGATCCCCTTGTTGAAAAGTTCGCGCTCCAGGACGATCTGCCCCTCGGTGATGTACCCCGTGAGATCCGGCACGGGGTGGGAGATATCGTCGCTCGGCATCGTGAGGATCGGGACCTGCGTGATCGAGCCCTTGATCCCTTTGAGTCTGCCGGCGCGCTCGTAGATCGCCGCGAGGTCGCTGTAGAGGTAGCCGGGGTAGCCCTTCCGCGAGGGGATTTCGCCCCTCGAACTGGACAGCTCGCGGAGGGACTCGCAGTAGTTCGTCATGTCGGTCATGATGACGAGGACGTGCATCCCCTCCTCGAAGGCGAGGTATTCGGCCAGCGTCAGGGCCACGCGGGGGGTGATGAGGCGCTCGATCGAGGGGGCGTCGGCGAGGCTCAGGAAGATCGCCGAATGCGTGAGGACCCCCGACTCCTCGAGGGAGTCGATGAAGAAGCGCGCCATGTCGAACTTCACCCCCATGGCGGCGAAGATGACGGTGAACTCTTCCTCCGAGGTCAGGATGCGGGCCTGCCGCGCGATCTGGGCCGCGATCAGGTTGTGCGGCATCCCGCTCCCGGAGAAGACGGGGAGCTTCTGCCCCCGGATGAGGGTGTTCATCCCGTCGATGGCGGATATCCCGGTCTGTATGAAGTCGCGCGGGTATTCCCGGCTCCACGGATTGACGGGCAGACCGTTGACGTTCATCATGTTGTCCGTGATCACCTGGGGGGCGCCGTCGGTGGGCCTCCCCAGGCCGTCGAAGACCCGCCCGAGCATGTCGCGGTGCACCGGGATCTCGAGCGACTTTCCCACGAAGGTAACCTTTGTCTCCTTGACGGAGAGCCCGCTCGTCCCCTCGAAGACCTGGACGATGGCGCGGTCCTCGTCCACCTCAAGGGTCTGTCCGATCCGTATCTCGGACGAGCCGTCCCGGATCTCGACGATCTCGCCGTAGCCGACGCCCTTGACGCCCTCGACGAAGATCAGGGGACCGGAGATACCTGAAAGGGTCGTGTACTCGATCTCAGCGGCCATAGCTATTCCTCCCCTTTACGCTCTTTCAGCGAATCGAGCCCCTGTGCGAGGCGTGTCCGATAGTCGTCGATCCGTTCGAGTTGGTTGTTCGGGACCTCGGATTTGAGGCGTACCATCTCCGAGACCACCTCCAGCGCCCCGATCTCCTTGACGGTCACCCCGCCCTTCACCAACTCCTCACCCTTCGTGTACAGATCCAGGATGGTCTTCAGGAGTTTGAGCTGTTTCTCCGGGGGGCAGTACTTGTCGACCGGATCGAAGGAGTTCTGCTGGAGGAAGGCGTTCTTGACCATCTCCGCCACGAAGAGGGTGAACTGCTGGGCCGGGGGCATGGCGTCGCTCCCGACGAGCTTCACCACCTGCTGGAGACGGTTGTCCTCGAGGAGGATCCCCATGACCTGCGCCCTGATCGCGAGCCACTGGTCGTCCAACTCCTTCCACCACCCCTCGATGTCGTGGAGGTATTCGGTGTAGCTGTCGATCCAGCTGATGGAGGGGTAGTGGCGGGCGTCGGCGAGGATCTTGTCCAGCGCCCAGAAGCAGCGCACGAAGCGCGACGTGTGCTGGGTGACGGGCTCCGAGAAATCCCCGCCGGGGGGGGAGACCGCCCCGATGATACTGATATCACCGTCGGCCCCCGAGAGGGTTTCCACGAGGCCCGCCCGTTCGTAGAACTCGGCGAGGCGGGTGGCCAGATAGGGGGGGAACCCCTCCTCCGCCGGCATGTCACCCAGCCTGCTGGAAAGCTCCCGGAGGGCCTCCGCCCACCGGGAGGTCGAATCGGCCATCACCGCCACGCTGTATCCCATGTCGCGGTAGTACTCCGCGATGGTCACCCCGGTATAGATGCTCACCTCACGGGCGGGGACCGGCATGTTCGATGTGTTGGCGATCATCACCGTCCGCTCGATCAGGGGACGGCCGTTGCGCTCGTCGATCAGCTTCGGGAAGTCCGTCAGCACGTCGGTCATCTCGTTGCCTCGTTCCCCGCAGCCGATGTAGACGATGATATCGGCGTTGCACCACTTGGCCAGGGCGTGCTGGGTCATGGTCTTCCCCGTCCCGAACCCCCCGGGGATGGTGGCCGTCCCCCCCCGGGCGATGGGGAAAAAGGTGTCGATGACCCGCTGTCCCGTCATGAGGGGGATGAAGGGCTTCTTGTTGCCTCGACTCGGCCTCGGCCTGCGTACCGGCCAGTAGGCGGCCAGTTTCCCAAAGTGTTCGCCGGCGCTGTTTTCAACGGTGTATACCTCGTCTTCGATCGTGTACTGTCCGGGGGAAACGATTGCGGTCAGTCTGCCGGAGACGCCGGGGGGAATAAGGACCTTGTGCGTGACGAGGGGGCTCTCCGGGATCTCCCCGATCAGGTCCCCCTCCTTCACCTCTGCCCCGGCCTCGATCAGGGGCTTGAATTCCCACAGTTTGTCCACATCGAGGGGGGAGAGCTTGATCCCCTTCTTGATGTAGTGACCGCACAGCTCGGAGATCCCGACGAGGGGACGCTGGATCCCGTCGTAGATGTTCGCGATGAGGCCCGGCCCCAGGAGGACCGACAGCGGCCTGCAGTAGGATATCACCCAGTCCCCCGGCTTGAGGCCCGTGTTGTCCTCGTACACCTGTATCACGGTGATATCCTCGATCAGCCGGATCACCTCGCCGATGAGGCGGTCGGGCCCCACCTCGGCGATGTCGAACATCCGTATCCCCCGCAGGCCTAAGGCCTTGACGATCGGGCCGTTCACCGATATCACCCGTCCGGTCAGCATGCCATCCGTGTCCATGTCCCCGTTATTCAAATCGTTCTCCGGCATCACTCTTTCTGTCAGCATATCCTGCCCCCGTCATCTAGAAAGAAAAGCCTTTTTCATTCAGGATCTTCGTGACCTCCCGGCGGATCGCCGCCGCCTTCCGGTAGTAGATCCGCTCGATGGTATTGTTGAAGATACGTCCTTCCGTCTCGTCACGGATGGCGCATCCGCCCCACCGGATCGCGGGGTCTTCGCGCAGCGCGACATCGGCCTTTCGCCTCTTCCCCCCCGCGGCCTTCCTGATCTCCTTTTCAAGGGAGAGGTCCTCCTTCTGAAGGGATACCTCGATGCCCGCCTGTATCCCGCCCGCGGCGTCGCGGACCCGGTCCAGGAGAAAGGCCGTATATCGGGGGTCGGCCCGCATGATCCGCACTGCTTCCTCCACCATACGGTCGATAAAGTCGTCGAGGCCGCACAGCTTCAGCTTCCTGCGTTCGAGGAGACTCTTGTTCTCCAGCCGGGACCGTTCGTGCCCGATCTTCGCCTGGACCCCGGCTTCGGTCTTCTCCTTGAAGGCCTTGATCTCGCCGGCGCAGACCTCATCCAGGACCTTGGTCTCCAGGACCTCTTTCTCTCTGATGGCGTAGATGGCCTTCTCGGCTTCCTTCCGGATCGACGCTTCCAGCGGTTCCTGCTTCATGACACACCCTTTCCTACGATTCGAGAGAGATGCCGAGGGCCTCGGCGATATAGCCGACGACGGACCGGCGGAACCCCTCCGCCTCGTCGATGCCGGGCACTTCTATCACCACGGGACCATCCGCGGAGAGGTTGACCTGGGTGATCCGCTCCTGGAGATCCCCGGCAAGGTCGCTCGTCATCATCACGATCCCCGCCGCCCTTTCTCTGAGGACCTCTTCAAGGCGGGAGGGCGCGTCGTCTCTGACGGAGACTATCCCCTCCACACCCGAGAGGCGGAAGGCGCTCACCGTGTCCATGTCACCAATGATGTATATCTTCTTCATGCTACAACTTGTTCAGGATCATGATCGCTATGATAAGGCCGTAGATGGCGATACCTTCTGCCAGACCGAGAAAGATCAGGATCCTTCCCGTCAGTTCCGTGTTCTCGGTCATGGCCCCGATCCCCGCCGAACCGATCCGGGCAACGGCGAAACTGCTCGCGATACAGGCCAACCCCACGGCCAGGGCGGCGGATATATACGCCAGTCCCAGCCACCCTCCTCCCATATCGCCCTCGGCCGCCTCCGTCCCGGTTGCCAGCATCACACCCGGGAATATGAAGAGGGCACCAACGACAATACACACCAACAGAGAAACTTTTGCCTTCTTGTTTCTGGTCATCCTACACCTCCGAGATCTTTGCCTTGAGTGTGAAGGGGGCGAAGTTCACCCCGTCCCCCCTGAAAAACTTGCTGAAAAACTCGTAGTATTCGAGCCGCATCGACTGGATCAGACAGATGAGACACTCGAAACCGATGATGAAGATGTTCCCCACGATGATGATGGCAATAGCGCCGACGGACCGCATCGTCGGGTCGACGATCCCGGCGAGGGTGTACGTCACGATACTCAGGCCCGCGTGAGAGAGGGCGAAGGCCCCAACCCTGATGAAGGAGACGGTGTTCGCGATCATGCTCAGGCCGATCTCCAGGATCTCCACGCAGGTCTCGATGATGTATTCGACCGCGCCGTGCGGCCTCGGGCTCCTGAAGAGGATCGGTCCCAGGACGCCCCGGAGGGAAAAGATGACCAGGGGAAGCGCGATGAAGAGGCCGACGATCCATCGGGCGGGCCCCTGTCCGGTAACGGCGTACCTCACGGCAAGGATGATAATGGCAGCGTAGAGTATGAAGACGGCCAGCCCTCGCTTCTCGAGGAAGGCCTCGGTATAGTTCCCGTTCATGAGGTTGTTCATGACGTTGACGCCGAGGCCGATACCGATGAAGAGGGCCCCCAAGAGGATGGTCAGGGAAAAGAGGGACATGATCTCCTCGATGGGGTGAAAGAGGAGCGCGGGGATGAGGTGCTCGCTCGAAAAGATACTGCCGTAGAGGATGCCGCAGAGAGCGGCGGAGAGGCCGCACGCGATCAGGATCCCTCCGGCCTGATCGAGGGTCGATTCCGGATCTCCCTTCTTCCTGGCGATCCGCCTGAGGATCAGACCGCCGAGGGCGATGACAAGCCCCTGGCCGAGATCACCGAACATCAGGCCGAACATGATGACAAAGGTGACGGCCGTCAGCGGCGTGGGGTCTATCTCGCTGTTCGCCGGCATCCCCATCGTTTTCACGAGAAGCTCGAAGGGCTTCAGGAGCCGGCTGTTCATCAGGCGTACCGGGGCGTCAGGGTCCCTCCGGTCGGAGACGACAGCGATGAACCGGTCACCGCATATCCCCCGGAGGATATCGAGGAGCCGCCCCCGGTCCTTTGCATCGATCCAGCCTGCGATGAAGAGGGCCTTCGCCGAGAAGAGGGACAGCTTCATCGCCGTGAAAACCTCTGTGTACTGGCGGTAGGGGCCGTACAGCTCCGCCAGGGTTCTCCCCGCCGTGTCCCGCAGATGTTCCATATATCTGTCGAGGGTCGCGAGCCGCCCCTGCAGGGCCTCCATCCGGCGTTTCAGGGCCTCGACCGGCCCCTCCGCGATCTCGCCGGTGCGGTCCGTGAAACCGTACCCTTTGAGGAACTGAAGCAGTCCGGGGAGATCCGCCAGAAGGGCGGCG
>Ga0272441_10006368_pt1 | contig 19834 bp, 20 predicted proteins | sample SSMProp6N_FD_193582 | JGI IMG/M metagenome (GOLD analysis project Ga0272441, IMG submission 193582) | Marine sediment archaeal communities from Little Sippewissett salt marsh, Falmouth, MA, United States - SSM-Prop-6N | ecosystem: Environmental > Aquatic > Marine > Wetlands > Sediment ... | reverse complement strand
GTACATCGGCGTTCTCAAGCCGGAAGCGATCCATGACTGAGCCGTCCGCGGCATCGATGGGTGACGTCCTCACCCTGGGAATCGAAACGTCTTGCGACGAGACAGCCGTTGCCATACTCGATCGCGGAAGCCGGCTGCTCGCCAATCTCGTGTACTCGCAAGCGGAGCTGCACGCTCCATTTGGCGGGGTGGTTCCCGAGGTCGCTTCCCGCGACCACCTCCGCAAGCTGCCGCTCCTTGTGCGCGAGGCCCTCGCACAGGCGAGGACTCCTGCCTCGCGGCTCGGACTGGTTGCCGCCACCTCCGGCCCGGGCCTCATCGGGCCGCTGCTCGTCGGCCTCTCCTACGCGAAAGGGCTGGCGTTCGGGCTGGACATCCCGTTCATCGGCGTCAATCACCTCGAAGGACACATCTTCGCGCACGCCCTGTCGACCCCGGACGCCGGACCGCCGTTCATGGCGCTGATCGTCTCCGGCGGGCACACGTGCTTGGTCGCCGTTCCTGAGTACGGCAGCTACCGCCCTGTCGGATCGACGCTCGATGATGCCGCCGGCGAAGCGCTCGACAAGGTCGGGAAGCTTCTCGGCATTCCCTACCCCGCTGGCGCCGAACTTGAGCGGCTCGCTGCGACGGGTCGAGCCGACGCCATCCCGTTCCCTCGCCCTATGGCGGGCACCCACGGCTTCGACTTCAGCTTCGCCGGGCTGAAGACTGCGGTCAGCATCTACGTCGCCAAGCATCCGGGAGTCGACCGCGCCGACGTCGCTGCCTCGTTCCTCGAGAGTGTCGTCGACGTGCTCTGCGGCAAGGCCATCGAGGCGACAAGACGCCATCACCTGCGCCGTCTCGTGGTGGTTGGGGGCGTTGCCGCGTGCGGCCGTCTTCGTACTCGTCTTGCCGACGTCGCCGGCCCCCTCGGAATCGACGTGCGCTTTCCACCGAGGCCGCTGTGCACCGACAACGCAGCGATGATCGCCGCCGCCGGCAGCCATCGGCACTATGTCCTCGGGGAACAGCACGATCTGACGCTCACGCCCGATCCAAGAATGGGACTGTAACGGTGGCCTCGCGGGATCGCCGTCCTTCGGCACGCGCGTTGCCGTAGCGAGCGGGCGTCGAGGGCGTGCCGCTACTGCACCGCCCCAGCAGCGCCGATCAAGTCGGCGCCACTGTCTCAGCGCCGATCAAGTCGGCGCCACTGTCTCAGCGCCGATCAAGTCGGCGCCACTGTCTCAGCGCCGATCAAGTCGGCGCCACCGTCTCAGCGCCGATCAAGTCGGCGCCACCGTCTCAGCGCCGATCAAGTCGGCGCCACCGTCTCAGCGCCGATCACGCTCGGTTCCACTGTTTCAGCGCCGGTTACCCGCCGCAACGACGCGAGCGCGACCTCAATCATGTCATCGGTGGGCTCCGCCGTCGTCAGCCGTTGCATCCACATCCCGGGCAGTGTCAACCAACGAGCCCAACGGCGATGAGACGGATCCCCGCCCCAGCGCAACACCTCGTACGACACCCCGGCAACCACCGGGAGAAGCAGCAACCGTGACAGGATCTTGAGCCAGAGCACGGGGTTCCCGGCCACGGAGAAGATGAGAATCGAGATCGTCAGGACGATCATGAGAAACGCAGTACCACAACGCGGATGAAGCCTCGTGTGTCGCCGCGCGCTGTCCACGGTCAGCGACTCGCCGGCCTCGTACGTGGCCACGCTCTTGTGTTCCGCTCCGTGATACTGGAAGACACGACGGATGTCCTTCAGCCTCGAGATCGCGAACAGATAGGCGAGAAAGAACGAGACGCGGATCAGCCCTTCGACAAGATTGAAGATGATCGCGTTGCCCGCCCTCAAGCCGGGCACGCTGTTGGCGATGAACAGCGGGAGGACGACGAATCCACCTATCGCCAGGAGGAATGCGACCGCGACCGTCAGCGCCATCTGCGCTCCCCCTCCCTGCGTCTCCTCGGGAAAGGCAAGCGTCGCCGACAGGTTCAACGCGCGGATACCGAGCGAAACCATGTCCACAAGCCGAAACAGGCCGCGCACAAACGGCACGGCATGAAGGCGCGGCCACCGCCGCCGTATGGGCAGATCGCGAATGACGACCTCGCCGTCCGACTCGCGACGAACAGCGACCGCAACGCGGTCACCGTTCTGCATCATGACGCCTTCGATGACCGCCTGCCCGCCAACGGGCGGCATCGGCCTACGACTCCTTCTTACCGTACTTGCGATGGAATCGCTCGACACGGCCCTCGGTGTCGAGGAAGCGTTCCTCGCCCGTGAAGAAGGGGTGGCACTTCGAACAGATGTCCACGTGCATCTCGCTCTCCGTGGAGAGCGTCTCGAATTCCGCTCCGCAACCGCACCGGATCACGGCGGTTCTCATCTCGGGATGAATGCCTTTCTTCACCACGCACCTCGGCTATCGCTTGGAGTACTGCTCTCGTTTGCGGGCCTTGCGCCGCCCGTACTTCTTTCGTTCGACTTCGCGCGCATCACGCGTCAGCAGTCCGGCCTTCCGCAGGGGCCCTTTGTACTCTTCGGTCACTCCGGTAAGAGCCCGTGCGATCCCCAGCTTGACTGCATCGAGTTGCCCCGTGAATCCGCCGCCGCGGACGCGCGCCATCACGTCGAAACGGCCCAGCGTTCCAGTGACGTGGAACGGCTGTTTCAGCGTCTTCTCCAGGTGATTTGGCACATCGAGGTACGACCCGAAATACTCCTCCGCGGGATGGCCGTTGACCGTGATGATCCCCTCACCCTCGGACAGATACACCCGGGCTGTCGCTTCCTTGCGACGCCCTACGGCATGAACGCGGTCGCCCACCCTTTTGGGCAAGCGTCGCTTGAACTCACTCTCGTTCACTCGCTCTTCCTCCTGGATTGCGGGTTCGGCGTAACGAACCGCCGAATGATACGGCGATCCCCTGGAGCTGTCAACGGAAGACCGTTTCACCCGCGCCGAAAGCGCTCGGTGCCCTCAACGAACCGGGGCCCGCATCGACACGCTACACGATGAATGTCACCGCTTCGGCCTCGCCCGGCCGCATGTACTCCACTTCCACGCGCGTGATGCGCAGCAGGGTGAAGTCCGGGTCGTCGGCTCCGCTCCAGTACGTCCCGAAGTAGTCGAACCGGCTGCCGATCTCCTCGCGGCGCTTGCGATCGTGGACGGTGTCCGCGACGCCGGCGACGCGGATGTAGCCGCGATTGTCTCCATCCTGCAGTGGCACGCAGAACTCCACATTCGGGTTGCGTCGGATCTGCCTCGCCTTCTGGCTCCGCGTGCCCGTCGCAATCCAGAACTTCTCATCGTAGTCAAGCAGCGTCACCGGGCGAACGCGAGGCTGGTTCGCCTCTACTGTTGCAAGGTAGACCTGCTGCGAGTCGCGGAAGCGTCCCCACATCTCCGCCTTGTTCTCCTCCGATATCTTGGACATCGCACACTCCTCCCGGCCTGCGCGGCCTTCTCGGGATCACGGCCCAGGGTACCGATCGTGAATCCTGCGCGCCAGCGCACATCCCTGCCCTGCGGGCCTCGTCTACCAGCCCTCCCCGCGAAGCAGCGACGCGACGTCCGGCACGGTCTGCACGGCGCGCTGCGCCGCGCTCCACCTCGTGTTGAGCTCGCCGAGCGCAACGTCCGCGCCCTCGCGAACGAACAGCGGCACAATGTGCAGATCGGCGGGGACGGCCACCACACGTGGTCCTGTAAACAGCTCCCCGCTCCAGGCGTTCACCCAGCGCCCATCCGGAAGAACCATCTCCACCGACGAGACGCCTTCCTCCCACACCGGCCGGACCAGGAGATCGGGGCCGTACAAGTACTGCTCCCACGCGTTGGCGAGCTCCGGACGGTGAGGAAACGCCAGTGCCATAGGGCGCACCACCGGCGTCCCGTCCTCGTGGCAGCGCTTCACGAGGCCGTAGACGTAGTCCGCCAGATCGTGGTGCAGGTTGGCATAGAGATGCCAGATGGCCAGCAGTTCCTGATCGTAGTAGGTGCGCTCCGGGTAACCGTCGCCGTCGGGCGAATCCGAGTCCTCGTCCGGAAGCCACGCCCAGGGTGCGAGGTTTCCCAAGGGACCTACCTCCATGAGCGGGCAGAATGCGGAGAAGCCAAGCCATCGCGCCAGCGCTTCCCGCTGCGGCCTCGTGTTGTAGCCACCGGTATCGGAGCCCCAGATCGGAAGGTTCATCGCGCTACACCGCTGAAGGGCGACGATCGCTGAACGCAGACCGAGAGCGGACGGGTCGGAGTCGCCTCCCCACACGGCGGCAACGGCGGAGCTCCCGGTCCATGTGGCGCGAACCATGTTGAACCGCTCCTCCACACCGGCTGCGGTAAACGCCTCCGCCCCTGCAGCAGCGAACCAAAGGGGGTACGCGTTGTGTCCCTCGCGGTACGGCGTCCCATCCCCGTAGGAACCTCGAAACACCTGACCGTCAGGGGGCTTCTCCTCCCCCCGATCGAGCTTGAACCCCGCGATCCCGAGGTCGATGTACGGGACCAGCAGCTCATGCCACCACGCGACGGCCTCCGGCCGGGAGAAGTCCACAAGCTCCGAGCCCACGGGATAGAACAGCGCGTTCGCAACGTGGAAGCCCTTTGCGATCAGCTCCTCCCGCAACCCGTCGAACACCCACGGACCGAGGAACAGCATCGGGTGTATTCCCCGACCGCGAAGCCAGGACAGCATCTGCGGGAAGTTCGGAAGGCGCTGAGGATCTACAGTCATGGCGCCGTAGCCGAAGCTCCCCTCGCCCCACGGCCGATCGACGATGTACATTGAACAGGGTATGCCCAATGCTTCCATCATTAGGACGTCCTCGATGATCATCGTGTTGAACGGCGTCGTCGACGGTGTTCCATCGAAGAACGAGGCCAGATCCCACACTTCGTCGCGCCAACGGCACGGTTCAAACGCCCACTGCGGCGGCAGAAAGGTCGTGCCCGTCAGGCGCGCGAAGCGTGCCACCGCGTCGAGTGGCTCGGGGCCAGGCACGATTCGCAGCGCAAGCTCCTCCCCCTCGGTCTCCACGAGAAGCTGCCGAGCGGCGGGGAGGCCATCCCGCCCCGTGCCGAACCGCCACTCGGATGGCCAGCTGCCTTCGAGCCACAGCCCGTAGCCCGCAGTCGACGTCACGTACGGAACGTACGCCGACAGCGTGGGCACGGTGTACATCGCTACCGTTGTTCCCCACAGGTCGACCGCGACATCGCGGTCAGGCTGCCAGGAGAGGGCATCGCTGCTGCCGGCGGCCCGCTCCGTGAGGCCGATGAACCCCTCATCGCGAAGCAGCCGAAGCCGCACGCCGAGGCGCTCGAACTCCCCCGTCGCGTGCACGGAGAAACGCACCACGAGGGTTCCCTCTTCCCCTGCGGCGACCGAAAGGCGCGCACGTCGGCCGTCGGCCAGCGACCCGCCCACGGCAAGAGAGCCGTCCGCCTCGACGTGCTCCTCCGCCCAGACGATCTCCAGCGCATCGCCCGCGCTCCCGAGGTAGAACGCGGATAGTCCCTCTCCTCCTATGGCAAGCAGCGGCCTCCCTGTTTCATCGACGATCTCCAGCGAATCGCCCGCCCACTCGCACGCGAGCCCGATCGGCGCCACCGTTTGGCGAGCGGCCGCCGCAGTCGTCGTCAGCAGAACCGCGCACAGAAGGACGAATCGGCGCATCATGGGGCTCATGGGTACGCTCCTGTCTTTCCATCCCGGCCCGCCGTCGCGAGCCGTGGCGATGTTCGTGCCCACACGCGCGGCGCACAAGAGGGGTTTGTGCTCGGCGGCCGGACGATCGACAATGGATACGTGCAAGACGTACTGATCATCGGAAGCGGTGAACCGCCGCCCGCGGAGCTTCTCGCCCGATGGGCATCCCATGCAGACCTGGTCATCGCCGCCGACGGCGGATGTGTCGCGGCCCGAGCCGCCGGCATCGAACCGGATGTCGTGATCGGCGACCTCGACTCGCTTCCCGCTGCGTTGCGGCGGGAGGCCTCCTTCATGCCGCCGGCGGTACACGAGCATCCGCGCGACAAGGACTGGTCGGATCTCGAGCTGGCCATCGACCACGCCCTTGCGTCCGCACCGGATCGAGTCACCTTGACCGGCGTGCTTCGTGGGGCGAGAACCGATCATGAGCTGGCTGCGGTGTTCCTCTTGGAGAAGCTCGTGCGGGCCGGCGTTCGCTCGCGAATCCTCCGTCTCGGCGAGCGGCTCGATCTCGTGTGTGACACCTGGATCTCAACGGACCTTCCTATAGGCTCCATCGTGTCGTTGCTTCCCGTGACCGGAGAGGTCTCGGGAATCGTCACCGAAGGGCTCCGCTTCCCGCTTGCCGGAGAGCCGCTTCGACGGGCTGCGTCCCGCGGCCTATCGAACCGCGTTGTCTCCGTACCCGTCACAGTCCACCTGCAGCAGGGGCTTCTGCTCATCGTCTCCCAGGTGGACGCTGCGCCGCACTCGGATAGAATCGCCCTAGGCAAAGAACCTACGTGGGGGTGACCCGCCATGCGAACGGCCCTCGTCCTCCTTGCGCTCACGGTTGCAGTCAGCGGTCCCGCGATCTCGACCGATACGCTCATCGTCTACACCTATGACAGCTTCGCCTCCTGGGGGCCTGCGACAGCCATCGAGCAGAGCTTCGAGGCGCAATACGACGTCGACCTGCAGTTTCTTGCGCTGTCCGATTCCCGTGAGATGCTCTCCCGGCTGATTGCCGAACGGACCGCCGGCCTGCGCACTGCCGATGTGTTCCTCGGTGTCGAAGCCGCCGATCTTGCCAGGGTGAAGCAACTCGACCTATTCCGGCCGCTCTCCGTGGAGGACGTTCCCGGCCTGGATGCCATCTCCGAGACGCTGTTCGTCGATCCTGAGCAAGCCCTGGTACCCTACGAACACGGATTCGTGACGTTGGTCTACGACAGCGATGCGCTGTCGGCAGCGTCGCTGCCGCGAACGTTCGACGATCTGCTGCGGCCGGAGTTCCGCGAGATGCTCATCCTCGAAGATCCGCGTGTGTCCTCTCCGGGCCTCTCGTTTCTCCTCTGGACCATCCACCAGTTCGGGGATCCCGGGTATCTCGATTACTGGCGCAGGCTCCTGCCGAACGTCTTGACGATCGTCGGCGGCTGGAGCCAGGCATACAGTCTGTTCCTCGCCGGGGAAGCACCGATGGTCGTCAGCTTCTCGACAGATACTGCGTACTCGGTGATCGCCAACGGCACCACGCGCTACCGTGTCCTCCTGCTGAACAACCAAGGCTACCGCAACATCTATCTGATGGGCGTTGTGCGCGGCACGGCCCACCTGTCGTTGGCGTTCGCGCTGGTCGACCTCGTGCTGTCCGTCCCGATCCAGGAGTCGCTGGCGACGACGGAGTGGATGTTCCCTGCAAACCCGGACGCCCTTCTGCCGATCCCGTTCTACCAGCACGCGGTCGTCCCTCCGCTGCCGGTCATGCTCGCCCCCAGCGATGTGCAGGAGAACCTGGAGCGGTGGCTGTCGGAGTGGGCTCGAGTGATCCAAAGCGGGTAGCGTGCTCCACGGTGTACGATGCCGTGGCACAGCCGCAGCGCCCTGCTTACTGCTACTGCACCGTCACGGTGATCATCGTGGAGTCCATGCCACCGTCGTTGTCGACGGCGTAGAGGGAGACCTCATACTCTCCGGGAGCCGCGTAGCTGTGGGCGTACTGTGCACCATACACCGCCCCTCCCGTTGTCGAGGCCCCGTCGCCGAAGTCGAGACCCATGTGGATGACCTGACCTGTGGCACTGGGATCTCGCGACAGGTCCGTGAGCCATACCGTCTCGCCGACGGCCACCGTGGTCGCCGAGAGCCTCAGGACCGCTTCCGGCAGGGCATTGCTGATGGTAACCTCCGCGGCCACGATCGCGGACTTCTCCCCGTCGTCATCCCACACCTCAAGCGTGACGTCGTACGAGCCCGCATCCGTGTAACGATGGGTCGCGGTCTCCGCCGCCGCCGCTCCACCGTCCCCGAAGTGCCAACTCCAACGGGCGATTGTCCCATCACGGTCGGATCCCGTGCCGACGAAGGTCGCCTCTTCCGCATCGGTGACTCCCTCAGGAAGCGCGCGGAACGCAGCGGTCGGAGCACGGTTGTTCACCGTGATTGTCGTTTCGGCGGCCGCCTCGGCCCCATCGTCATCGACGATGAGTACGCCCACGTGGTACTGCCCATCGTCGCTGTAGCTGTGTGTCACCGTCGCGGACGCCGTTTCCTGTTCGTACACGCCATCCCCGTCGAGGTCCCAGGTGAAGCGGATGATCTCCCCGTCCTCATCGGCGGACGACGACGCATCAAAGCTGAGGGTGGTTCCCGTCTCCACCACCGAACAGGAGGCGCTCAGCGCCGCCGTCGGCGGCCTGTTGAAGACGGCAATCGGCAACAATCCGCTGATCGTGCCGTTGCCCTCATTATCCTCCACGCGGAGCCGCACGTCGAACACGCCGTCGTCCAAGTACACGAAGGGCAGCATCGGTCCTGATGTCACCAACGGGAACGCCCCGCTGCCGTGAAGATCCCAGTGATACGAAGCGATCATTCCATCCGGGTCGTAGGAGCCTTCCGCATTCAGGTGGATGAGTTCCCCGGTGAACACCTCGCTGGCATCGGTCGACAGCGACACGACAGGCGACGCAGCCGCGGAATCCACTACCTCGTCCTGCGCGCGCTCGCGACCCGTCGACACATCCGTCGTCACATCGTCTATGCGCTGCAACTGCACGCCCTCCGAGCCTCCCATCGGCACGAAGCGCCAGATCTCGGTCTGATTCCCCGCAACGTCCGCCAACCCGACGACCGCGGCCATGCACAGCAGTATGGCCGTCATTGGACCCACGACTCGGCCGTTCATCGATCCCATCTGCTCCGCCTCCCATGTTCCACACCCGAGTGTAGTCAAACCGGGTGGACTTGAGAAGGCCGTCTTGTGTCGCTTCGGTGAGCTCCTGCCGTCTCAGTCCACGGGCGAAGCGCCCGACGCCCCTGCGGCTCAGTCGCGGCCGGGCAGCGCCTGACAGCGTGGACAGATGTAGCTGCTCGTCGACCCCGTGCGGATCTTCTCGATGCACGAGCCGCATCTCGGACATGGCTCCCCCTCACGATAGGCGATGATCAGATCGTCGCGGCGGAATCCCCCGGGGGCACCGTGAAGGTCGACCTCGTAGCACGCACCGCCGGCCTCGAGGCTGCGCGCCAGTTCGCTCCGCACCGCCTCGTGCAGCCGGTCGATCTCGTCGTCGGCCAAGGAAGCGACGAGGCGCATGGGGTGAACGCCGGCGGCGAACAGGATGTCATGGATGTACGCGTTGCCGATGCCGGCGAGCCGTGACTGGTTCAGGAGGAGGGGTTTGACCCGTCCCCGCCGGCCGGCGAGCAGCCGCGCGAAGGCCTCGCGGTCGATCTCCGTGGCATTGGGCCCGAGCTGAGCTGTCCAGCGGTGCTCCGCAAGCTTCTCGGGGAGAACGAAGTGCGCATGCCCCATCCACCAGAAGTTGATCGCCAGCGCATCGTCACCGTCCAGATCGAGACGCACGCGCCACCTCTCGGGGAGACGGTCGCCGCGGACGAGGAGCAGCTCGCCGCCCATGCCCAGGTTGATCAGCAGGTATCCGCTGGAGATCTTCACGAACAGCCACTTGCCCCGGTAGGTGGTCCCCTCGATTCGGGCGCCGCGGAGACGGTCGCGGAACGCCGCGACGTCGAGATTCAGGCACTTCGGTTGCTCCACCTCTGCGCCGAGGATCCTGCGTCCCGTCAGCTCGACGTTCATCTCCCGGGCACGGTTGGCGATCTCCGGTAGCTCCGGCATGGTTCCTCCTAGTTCTCCGTGTCTACGCGCGGGCTCGTCGGCGGCGCTCCCTCGCCATCCGTCACCGTCTCCCACAGCGGGGTGGTCGCAGCCTGGACCTCCGCACGCGGCCGCAGCGTCGCAGCGAACCCGCCGGCGGCGATCAGCCCGAGAGAGCCGATCGCCCCCCACATGGCAACGGGTGCGCGATGCAGGATGTCAAACAACACGCCGCCGATGAACGGCCCGCCCGACCAGCCCACCGCTTCCGTGAGCCCGAACAACCCCATGTAGCGACCGACTCGAGCGGAAGGGGCCATGTTGGCCACCGCCGCAGTGGACGTCGGTGAGAACACCACCTCACCCGACGTGATCACCAGCATCGATGCCACGAGCCAGCCGAAGCCCGCGGCAAAGGCGACGGAGAAGTATCCCAGCGCGTACAGCGTGCAGCCAACGACAAGCCCCCAGCGAACGCCGATCCGGGACGCGAGCCGCGCCGCAGGCCATTGAAGCAGCACGACCGCCAAGCCGTTGACGGTGAACAGAAGCCCGAGCTGTGCCTCGGTGATCCCGAGCACGCTCGTCGAGAAGACGCCTAGCGTGCTGGCGAACTGCCCCATGAGGAGGAACAGCACGGCGCACCAGCCGATGAATACGAGGAACTGCCGATCCCGGGCGACTGCGAGGAGGCTACGGAGGGAGAAGCCTCCCGGAATCGTGTGGCTCATCGTCTCGCGGGTGAAGAGGGCAACGATCACCAGGCCAACGACACTCGCCGCGGCGGTCACCAGGAACAGCGACGCGTACGAGGTCGCCACGAGGAATCCGCCAATTGCCGGTCCAACCGCCCAGCCGGCGTTCGCACCGATGCGGAAGAGCGCGTACGCCTCCACGCGCCGCACGGGGCCGACGATGTCTGCGACGGTCGCCATGAGCGCGGGACGTACCAGGGCCCCGGCGAAGCGCACGACAAGGAAGGCTCCCCCCACGGCGAGCGCTGGGAGTCGTTGATGGATGACGTACGCCATCAGCACGAAGGCGGCGATGCGCAGCGACATCGACGTGATGAGCACAGGCCGACGGCCGATTCGATCCGCGGCTTCCCCGCCGACGATGCGGCCTACCGCCGCTGCGAGGGCGGAGACCAGCATCACCGTGCCAACCACGGTCATCGGCGCACCGAGCTGGTTGTGCAGATAGATGCTGACAAACGGCATCGCTGCGCCGAACCCAACCGCGACGATGAGTTGCACCGCGAGCAGAACCCAGAACTGCCGATCGTATCGCCGCAAGGCGCTTCCCCACCGGAGTCCCGGATCGCTTCCCATACCTCACCCTCCCAACGGCTTCATCCCCTGGTCGCGGACACCGAGGCGAAGGATACGCGAGGGAACGAGAACCCGCCGGCGACCTGCGGTGATACGCAACCGGTGGCGACCGAGCGAGCCGCCGTCGGGTCGTGAGCCGATCCGCATCGAACTCGGGCGTTCAGGAAGCGACGTACCCCCCCTGCGCAAGAAGCCTCAGGGCACGCAGCACGTCATCGGGATCGATCCAGGCCCCGAAGTCCAGCGCAAGGTGCAAGACGAGGTCGTCCACAGCGCGCGTCCCATCGCACAGATCGACCAACTGTTCGAGCATCATCCGATGGCCCCCGGTGAACGTGTCATCGAGGAAGCACCGCTCGTCCCGGGAAAGCCCTTCCGCGAACGCTCGCGGGAGCGGCCCGTCGCGGACTGCCCGCGGCCTGTCCCCCGCCATCTCCGGGGACGCGTCGCCACGATCGCTTCGCCCCGCCGCGTGAACCGCGTCGAGCGCCTCTCGATGCCTCGTGCCATCCCACTCGACGCCTGCTTCATCGGCGAGCGCCGCGAAGCGGTCGGCGCGGCGGCGTTCGGTCTGAAGTGCGAGGTCGACAAGACGCGTGCCGAGCCGATCCGGGCCGCTCCTGGCGATCTCCCCCGCCACGGCTATGCGTCGCGTGCTGTAGCGCAGAAGCCATCCCTCGAGGCGAGGCAGCTCCGTCGACAGCCGATCCGGCAACAGGCACAGCGTTGCCGCGAGGACGGCAACGCGCTTCAGCTCCGTGGGATCGACCAGCTCAAGGGTATCGCGATCGGTGTGCCAGTACGGATCCTGATGGCCGAGCATCGCCGCGGGAACGAAGAATGGCCGGCACGTGAAGACGACGTGATCGCTTCCGCCACACGGCGGGGTGAGGACCCAATGCAGCCGCCGCTGCGTCCCACGGGGCGCGACGGTCCTCCGGTCGCCGGCGATGCGCTCCAGCAGCGGCTCGAACCACGTATCGACAACGCTCGCCACCGAGCTCGGCACGCTGGAGATCTCCAGCGGCGTCCCGATCCGCTCCGGAGACTGGCCGACCATGTCCAGATTGAGGTTGAACAGGACCCGATCGATCACCTCACGGTGCTCATCGGCCCAGAACAACGTGCCGAAGAACTCCGGCACCCAGAGGAAGCGGACTGTACGCCGCAGGTCCACCGCCCCCTCCTTCGTCAGCTGTCGCAGCGCTCGCGCCACCTCAACCAGCGCGCCGCTACCCGACGCATTGTCGTTCGCCGACTGCCGCGGATGGCACAGATGAGCCGTCAGCAGGACCTCACGTGCCCCAGGCTCGGTGCCGGGAATCCACGCTTCGAGCACGGGCAGGGGGCCTGTCCCCAGCGTTGCCTCAACATGGCAGGCCAGCCGCACGGCCCCACGATCGAGCGCAGCGATCAACTCATCGGCGATGCGCCGAGACACCGAGAAGCCCATCGGCAATCCATCGATCTCGGCCTGCTCCGGGAAGAAGCTCAAGTACTGAACTAGATCGTACGATGCTGCCGCTCGCGGGCCCTGGGGATAGATGATCACTGCCTTCGCGCCGTGGGACGAGGCAAGGCGGGCGACGTCGCGTGCCGTCCCGTGGGCGAGCACGAGCCCGCCGGATACTCCCAACCCGTCGTAGTCCTGTTCACGAGAGCCATCGCCCACGTGGAACAACGATCCCTCGGCTGCCCCCCCAGGGGAGTGTGCAATGATCGTTTGGGCGACCTCGTCGAAACGCGCCAGGCGCTTGGCCTCCGGCTGCACAAGATCGAGCGTGCCGCCACGTACGTCCCAGTACGGAGGGCTTGTCCAGCCGAGCGCCGAACTCGTGCCGTCGGCCGGGTAGCGATGGAGCACGGTCTCGACGTCCCCTGCCGCAAGCAGCGACTGCACCTCGTGCATCGCATCCAGCAACCCCGGCGATCCTTGGATCCGGTGATGCTGGGCGACCCTCGCTACAGCATCGTGGGCCCGCACCCCCGAAAGCTCCTGGCCAAGCAATCTGAGCACGTCATCGATCGTCATCGCATTCCCCCTGATGGATTCTAGCCTGACCCGGCCGCGCGGCAACCCGCCGTCTAGGCCCCATCGAGAGCGCTCCCCCCGTTGCCAGCGTAGAGCGCCGCTGCCGCGGCAGCGAAGTCGGCGACCGTCAGCCGCAGCGCTTTCGGCGAAGAGCCTGAGGCTAAGGCGTGGGAGATCATCCGCGGCTTCGCGGCGAACCATGGGATCGACCTCGGGGACAAGGACGTCACCACGTACGGATTCAACAACCCCTCGCCGACGCCCGGCAACGATCGCTACGGCTACGAGATCTGGCTTCCCGTCGACGCCGACGTTCCCGCGGACGCGCCCGTGGAGATCAAGGATGTCCCGTGCGGGAAATACGCGGTCACGCGCTTCACCGGGCTATCGCAGATCGGTCGAATCTGGAAGGAACTCGTCGCGTGGTTCGAGGATTCCCCGTACACGCAGCCGCCAAACTGGCATCAGTGCCTCGAGGCATTGCGCAACCCACTGGAGGTCGATCCCGAGCAATACATCTTCGATCTCTACCTGCCGTTGGGAGAGTGATCCATCCCGGCGACGCCACGGGCCGCCTTCCGCGGCGTCGCCGATCGGCTCTCCCACGCGAGTCGCCCTGTCCGTAACAGCTTGCCCTCGGACCGCGCGCCGCCGTAGCATCCCCGTTGCACAGATCGCTCGTGCGCTCAACGGGAGAAGGTGATGCGTGTGATCCGGTTCATCAGCGGGCGCATCGCGTGGTATCTCGCGGTGTTCCTCGTCCTCGCCCTCGCCTTCTTTTGGCTTCTCCACGTCTTGGCTGGCGATCAGTTCGCCCCGCCGGGGCAGAAGCGGTCCGACGGGGACTCGGCGCTGGCGGTGCAACAGCACCGCGACTGGGGACTTGACCGTCCGCTGCTCCTGCGTTTCGCTACGTGGGGATGGGCGTCCCTACGTCTTGGTTTCGGGGTTTCCATCTGGAGCTTCGAGACGCCGGATGCCTACTGGTGGGACGCCGCCGTGTTCAACGTTCGTGCACAGATGCGGGGAACGCTGCTGATCCTCGTGGCATCCTCTCTCCTGGTCTGGGGGGTTGCGCTTCCCTGGGGAGCGCGTGCCGCAGCCCGACCGACGTCCGCCTCGGCGCAGGCGGCTCGGGTGATCACACGAGGCTTCGGATCGATGCCCGGCTTCCTCCTCGCGCTCGGCGTGCTCGTCGGCGTCTCCTTGCTGTTCCACGGCGGCCGTCTCGGATTGCGCTTCGACACGCCGCACGACCCGTACCGCCTGTGGCCCGTACCGACGGTGCAGGGCTGCGCGGTCATTCCGTGGCAGATCCTGATGGCCACACTCGTCCTCGCGCTTCCGTGGCTCGCCCGATGCCTCGGCAGCGTGATCGAGGTCTGCCGGAGCGAGACCGCACAGCGGCTACCGCTGGCACTGCAGGCTCGCGGTCTCACCCAGAGAGCGTCGCTGTCACGCGGCTTGCTTCGCCCCGCGCTGCCGCGTTTGGCGGCGACAGCTCCCCACGATCTCGCGTGGCTCCTCGTCGGCACCATGATCGGCGGGGAGCTGTTCGGCTGGCCAACCATGGGCCGTTACTACCTCTCCGTGCTCCCGCGCAACGCCCATGCCGGGCTCGTGCTGTGCTCCCTGCTGTGGTACGTCGCGCTGTTTCTCGCCATCCGGCTCACGTGTGACATCATCATCCGCACCCTAGCGCCTCGGGATGCCGACCTGTTGACACGCCCCTCGACATCCTTCTAGCATCGGCATCAGCCTCCCGCTCGTGGCCGTTGTGAAAGGACATCCGTGAAGACGCTAGGTTTCGTCGTCCGCAGAGCCGCCTGGGGATTGATCGTGTTCCTGGTGGTTTCGTTCCTGCTGTTCGCCATGTTTGACCTCCTGTCGCGCCGCTACGTCTCACCCCACAGCTCGCAGGCCGACGGCGACGGGGCGGCAGTAGCCAGCGTCAGCCTCCGCAACGTGCTCCCCCTGCGCTTCGCCCGTTGGCTTGCGGCGGTCGCCAGCGGCCGGTTTGGCGTCTCCGCATCCAATCCGCAGCCGTTCTCCAGCGATCCTCTCTCGCTTCCCCCCTGGTCAGTTCTCATCGACGGATCCATGGTCCTCGCCAGCGTCGCCGTCTTCTTCTCGGGGCTGGGCCTCGCGGTGCTCGTTGGAGCTCTGTGGGGCGCGCTCGCCGTCCCTCAAGCAGGCGTCACGGGGCGAGCGCTGCTCCGCTGGTGCGATCGGCTTAGCAGATCCGTGCCGGGTTTCCTCTGGGCGTTCGGCTCATTGCTCGTCGTATCCCTTCTGTTCTACGGCGGCCGCCTCGGACTGCGGTTCGACTCGTACCCGGCGGGCGCCTCCCTCTACGGCGCCATCGATCAGTGGCCCGCCCCCGCACTGCGCGGTTCCTCCGCAATCGGCTGGCGCATTGCGTTGTCCTGGCTTGTGATCGCTCTTCCGTACACGCTGTATGTCGCCCAACGCACGGCAAGGGCGACGCGTCACGCCATGGCCTGCGGCTGGCCCGGGGCGGCCCTCGCCAGCGGCGCATCTCAACGACGGGCCACCGTCAGACAGCGGTTGCGACCTTCTCTCGCTGCCGCCGTCGGCACGCTCTCGCTCGGGGCGGCCCAGGTGATGTGCGGATCGCTCATCGCCGCCCGTGTTCTCGGGCTTCCCACGTTCGACCGGATCTTCCTCTACACATTGCGTCACTTCCCGAGATCAGGGATCGTGCTGTCCGGGCTGGTGACCTACGCTGCCGTGCTCGTGGCTGTGCGTGTCCTCTCCGAGATCCTCCTGTTCGCTCTCGATCCTCGCCTTCGTCGCGGCGCAGGATGTCGATGAGCCGCCTGCGGGAGGAAGTCCGCCCACCTGCTCCTCGATCCCGGGATCCCATGTTCCTCAAGTTCAGGCTTTACGGCTTCCTCAAGAACCTCCGCTTCTTCGACCCGTTTCTCCTGTTGTACTTCCGCGAGTCGGGGCTGTCCTTCCTTTCCATCGGCGCGCTGTATTCCGTCCGCGCAATCACGGTCAATGTCCTAGAGATCCCCACCGGGCTGATCGCCGACACCTACGGCCGCAGGCGCTCCCTGATCGCCGCGTTTGCCTGCTACCTTGGCTCGTTCGCGCTGCTGTTCGCACTTCGACGATTCAGTGCGTTCGCACTGTCCATGGTCCTTTTCGGCATAGGGGAGGCGTTTCGCTCCGGGACGCACAAGGCTCTCATCCTCGAGCACCTTCGCCAACAAGGACGGCAGGACGAGAAGGTGGCGTACTACGGGCGCACGCGAGCTGCCTCCCAACTGGGCTCCGCGGTCTCAGCGCTGATCGCTGCCGGCTTGGTGTTCGCGACCGGCGGCTACCGAGTCGTCTTCCTCGCGTCCATCGCTCCGTACGTTCTCGGGTTGCTGCTGATCCTCACCTACCCCCCGCGCCTCGACGCACGGGACCCGTCGCTGACGGGCGGGCACACGGCCGCGCAACGACTCAAGAGCTCTGCCCGCATCTGGTTGGCCATGTTCCGCAGGATGAGCCTGAACCTCGCCATGATCAATAGCGCCACATTCGATGCGCTGTTCGGGTCGGTCAAAGACTACCTTCAACCTCTCCTGCAATCGCAGGCGATCGCTCTGCCCTTCCTGCTCGCCTTCTCCGAGACCCAGCGCGTCGCACTGCTGATCGGCGTGATGTACGCGTCCCTCTACGGATGCACGAGCCTTGCCGCATCACTCGCGGGGACGGTGGAAGCGCGCTCGCGCTCGATCAGCTCTGCGGCGAACGGCACGTTCGCCGTTGGCACCCTGACTCTCGTAGCCGCAGGCATCTCGGCATGGCTCGACTGGTACGCACTCGCGGCCGTCGCGTTCGTCGCCCTCTACGTCATCCACAACCTGCGCCGCCCGCTGATGGTGGGCTACCTCGCTGGGCTCATCCCTCACCAGGCCATGGCGTCCGGTCTGTCCGCTGAATCCCAGGCGAAGAGCCTTCTGGTGGCCGCGTTCGCGCCGCTGGTTGGTTGGCTCGCGGATCACGTCGGCATCGGCCCGGCGATCCTTGCTGCGGGTGTCACGGCCCTGGTACTTCTTCCGTTCCTGCGCGTCGGGTCGCACCGCCCCCCGAAGCCCGTCACGTAACCGCACGGCGACGGGGCGATCCTCAGCACCTATCCCGGCACCGCAGCGACGAAGACTGACCGCCACACCCCTCGGCAAGAGGGTTGCGAACCAGGACCGCAGCCGCCACCATCTGCCAGAGAGGAGGCCGCTATGGCTGCAACAACCATCACATCCGTGATCTACGACTCGCCCGGCCCCGAGAACACGACTCGTACCCTGGAGGTGGCGAGAGCACGTGCCGACCAGCTCGGCATCCGATCGATCCTCGTCGCCACCACGGAGGGCGGAACCGCCCTCGAGGCGATGAACGCGCTACGAGGGTTCGATCTGATCGCCGTTACCCATGCGACGGGGTTCTCCGGCCCCAACACGCAGCAGCTCAGCGCGGAGCGCCGCAAGACCCTCGAAGACGCGGGGGTCCGGGTGCTCACCTGCCAGCACGCCCTCGGCGGCATCGGGCGAGCCGTACGCAAGAAGTTCAGCACCTATGAGTTGGACGAGATCGTCGCCCACACCCTAAGGCGTTTCGGCCAAGGGATGAAGGTCTGCGTCGAGATTGCGCTCATGGCGGCCGACGCAGGATGGGTGCGGGTCGGTGAGCCGTGCGTCGCGATTGCCGGCACCGGCAAGGGGGCAGACACCGCCGTGGTTCTCGTACCGGCGAACGTGGCGGACTTCTTCGACCTGCGCGTACAGGAGATTCTCGCCAAGCCGCGGTAGCGCCGCGCCCGGGCTCACCAAGGCAACGCGGATGCGGCCCAGTCGGCCGCGGTGCCGAGACGACTACGCGAAGGCCGAGACGAGAAGCACCCCCCCAACGACGAGCAAGGCGCCAGCGACGGCCCGCCACGTCGGCCGTTCGCGGAACAGGGCAACACCGAGGAAGAACGCGAACAGGGTGGTCGATCCTGATAGTGGCGACACCAAGCTCGCCGGTGCCACCTTCAGTGCGGAGAGCCAGAGGATCCAGCCGAGGAAGAAGCCGGTGAACGAGCTCGCTGCCGCGGCCCACACACCCCGAGCTGTGAACCGGTGGTCGGACCGCAGTGTGGCCCGAAGGGCCCACACGCCCCAGCACGCGCCAGCGGATACGACCATCACCAGCTGGTACGTGATCGGCGTCATCCCCGCGGAGAGGCAGTACTTCGCTGGAACCGCCGTGGTGAAACCCCAGAGCACGGCCGTGGCCAGCGCCGCCAGGAGCGCCAGCGGCCGACGTTCCTCCGATGAGGCTCCTCGCGGCGACACCAGAAGTGACGCGCCGCAGACAACGGCAAGCGCAGCGCCGATGGTGCGCGCGCTCAACGCTTCTCCGAGGAACAGACTCGCGGTGAGCACGCCCCAGAACGGACCGCTTCCGGTGAGGCTCACCGCCACGTGCACCGGGCTTCTTCGGATAGCGTAGTAGAACAGCGCCGTACCGGCGAACGCGTTGAGCGTCCCACCCACGACGGCAATCCCGACAACCCCAACGGAGCCGAAGGCGAAGCCGCCGCTGAGCAGCCCGTAGGGGAGCACAAACACGAGCGCCAGAAGCGTTCTTAGGAAGGCAAACCAGGGACGCGACATGCTGGCCAGGCCGACCTTCATCAGCACCTGTGCCACGGCCCATGCCAGCCCGGCGCCCAGTCCCAGACCTGCCCCTAGGGCTCCCATCGTCTCCCCCGAGATCGCCGACACGGCGCATCACACGGGCGACCAACGCGCCCCCACCGCATGATCGTTCCTCCGCAGCCGAGAGGAGACAAGTCTTCGACCGGTGCTCGCTCCCCCCGGCTCACGACCTCATCCGATTCCGGATTGGGGCCACGATCATCGGACGAACCGCAGCAGCTTCCGCGTCATCGAGCGTCCTCCATCCGCTTCATCTTCGGAGACGGCCATGGTCGTGGATGAGCCATGCATCGAACAGGCGATCGGGGAGGAAGACCCGCAGCCATGCGCTGCAGCCCGGGCCTGCCGTGTAGCAGAGACGCGGCGGGCGCAGCGCCGCAACCGGATGCCGTCCCTGTCCCTGGGAAGGTGAGGAGCGCCACGCATGTCCCATTCCCGTCTGCACATCCCCTGCGCAATGCCCTTCGACAGAAAGCGGAGGTCGCGGCTCGTGTCTCGGGTCGACGCGACGATCGAGCCGAACGCCTACGAGGCCACGGTCTCCCGAGGACCGAGCTGCACTCCCTGATCTAATAGAACGTCGCGGACCCCCTCGGCCGTCCACTGCTGTTCCCCATCGAGGAGGATCGCGCTCGGATGCTCGAGAAGCCACTCGTCGTGCAGCCGTTCCAATGACCTCAGGTAGTCCAACGGGATCGTGTTCTCTTCACTGCGACCGCGCTCGCGGATACGTTCGTGACAGACCTCCGCCGGCGTTCGCAGGTAGACGATGCGGTCCGGGGGGGTGCACCAGTTGCTCTCCAGCCAATCCCATAGCTTCTGATAGAGCTGCCACTCCGTCTTGCTCATCATCCCCGACTGGTAGCAGTTCTTCCCGAACACGTACCGATCGCAGTAGATCGATCGCTCGAGCACCACGTTGCTGTGA
>Ga0272441_10006367_pt1 | contig 19836 bp, 24 predicted proteins | sample SSMProp6N_FD_193582 | JGI IMG/M metagenome (GOLD analysis project Ga0272441, IMG submission 193582) | Marine sediment archaeal communities from Little Sippewissett salt marsh, Falmouth, MA, United States - SSM-Prop-6N | ecosystem: Environmental > Aquatic > Marine > Wetlands > Sediment ... | reverse complement strand
GCGTTCCAGCCACCCCACCTGTGGCAGTTGTCCACGAAGTGAAGTCAAAGCCTACCAGACAGGAAGAACTTATGAGCAGCAGGATAATAACCAGCTTTTTCATTACCTGATCCTTGTTACGCGGAGAGAACCGTTATTCCAGGTAGAGGTTTCTGCATCTCCGAAACTCAAGTAGGCAGAAATAACATCATCGGCAGCAAGAGTAACAACCCTGCTGGCCGCTGCATTTCCATCTGAAGCAGCAGCACCTTGAGTTCGCTGGAACCCAACCACTTCTCCTCCATCATCTGTGATGGCTGAATCCCCGCTGTAAACCCGCCCAGTCACCTGAGATTCATCTCCAGTCTGGTAGGATATATCCCATTCAATCAGGTAATCTCCAGCAGCCGCAACCGTGATGCCGGTATTGGCGCAGGTATAACTTGTATCCTCAACGCTGGTCACAAGATTTGTGATCTGCTCGTAAGTGTTTGCTGTAAAGATTTGGCTGCTGCCTACGTTAAACGAAATCTCTGCCAGGGTATCGTAGACAAAGGAGTTGGTCACATGGGAAACCTCGTGGACGGTTACGCTGGAAGCGAAGGCGTCTGCGTTGGGCATATACAGCGTACCGTAGATATAGAGGTTGCTGGCGAAAGCTGGGTTTGCCATCCGGTTTGACCATGTATCGCTGCCCGTGCCTGCATTGATGACGACATCTCCGTAGGTGCGTAGGTTGTCGAGGAGTATGTTCATAATGTTGGTGGCAATGACCTCGCTGATGTTGAAGGTCACCGTGGCGTTCTGGTCGTCCCACTCCAAGGTGGTGCTGTTGCCAACTCCGTCCACATCGCCCAGCTTTAGATTGCCGGAGGTGATGTCTGCGGGGGCCTGCACGACCTGACTTCCAGCGCCATCCAACACGTTGGTTGCCACGCCTGCGGAGACCGCCGCGTTGCTGACCGTGGTGAGGTCGGTTTCCAGGTCTGACACGGATGCTTCCACGCTGCTGATGGCCGCGTCCTGAATCCCTTGCTCTACGGCGTAGGTGTTGGTTTCCACATAGCCTCCGCCGCTCCCGGGCGGTTGGATTATGGGCTGGGCGTCGGCGTTCCAGATACTCGCGCTCAGCCAGATGCCAGCCGCGAAAGCGAGTAGCGCGATGATGGTTTTAAGGCTCTTCATGTTCCCACCTTTGCGTGTGTTCTTCGGTTACTCCGGCCATCTCGTCTACGGCTGTCTGGTCGTACTCGCTTGATGTTACGCGAGTGAAGGGGTCGCCGGAAAGAAAGAGTTCTTGGGGTGATGCCACGTAGACACGTGTGCCGACGCAGATCACCTTGGCCTCGCCGCCAACGCCCGCGGCCAGAATGGAGCCGTCCATCTGGTTGAGGCGTGAGGTGCCGGCGCGGGTGCGCAGGGACAGGGCTTGGGAGTTGCAGTTAAACGCGCTGCGGGTGAACCCTGCGATCTGCGACAGCATGCCCATGCCCTCGCGTAATCCCCTCCACCGCCCGTCCTTCCGGGCAAAGATCTGTCCGCTATAGGTCTTCCACTTCATGTCGATGTCCTGATGCCGAGCCAAGGCAGGTACCGCTCGTGGAACCTATCCCAGTAGTACCTCTTGCCGTTCTTCCATACCCAGAATGGGTGCTGGGAGCCGGGCGGGGGCTGCACGGTTCTCGGGCCGGTGTACTCGTCCCCGTTGATCAGCTTAATCCACCTCGGCGTGAACCGCTCGACGGGATAGCCTGACCCCCCGGTGGCGTCGTTAATGAAGATGATGTGCTCCCTCCACGCCCACTTGCCGATGGTGGGGTGGATGTACCAGTTGAGACTGTCTGCCGGGATGAAGATGTTCCAGTACGGGTTATTCCCGCTGGTTGTGGGCCGCAGGGGCGGGCCGACAATCGGGCGCCGATCCCACGTCACCGCCTCGTTGAATTCCACCAGCATGTCGGGCTTGCGTCCCACTTTCTCTTCCATGGCGGACATTTCTGCGAGGGTCGGCATACCGTCTCCGGTGTAGTCCTCGTCTCGAGGGTCGGCGGCGACCCCGGTTCTTGGCGAGAGGAGCACCGAGTCGTCAAGAACATAGGAGACGACGGTGGGGTCGTAGCCAACGGTCTTGAAGTAGTTCTTGGTCTCCCACCATGTGCCCGTGGTGTAGCTTGGGATATTGAGCGGGAGGAGCCTTGACGGCGACCACAGGCTGTTCTCGTTCGTCTTGCTTTTTGGCGACGGCAAGGGCAGCGCTGCAGCAGGGAAAGTGGATTGGTTCTGCGGCCCGGAGTTCCACGGGTCGGTCTTCCAGCGGTAGGAGAAGAAGTTAACCCGGTAGGTGACGCCGGTAGGGGCGGTGGCGCCGACCTCGTCTTCGGCATGATCGTACAGGAAATAGAGCGCCTTGGGGCTGGTGTAGTCGGGGATGTAGGGGTTGACCGGCTCGTCAATATCCCCGAGCCCCGGCACGACCGGATCGCCCGTGTAATCGTCTATGCCCTCGTGCGGGTCATCCAGCAGGGGCGCGGCCCATACCCTCGTGCCTTCGGCCAGTCCGGCTACTGACTCGTTTACCATGGCCTGCTTGATCGAGCCGGTAAAGATATTGGACGTGTCCCGCTCCGTGCCCCACCGGGTGGAGAGCTGGCGCAGCCGGTGCGAAAAGGCATTCTCGCTTTCCCCCACGTACTCGTCGGGGATGTTGCCGTGCGCGTCCGGCACGTGGAGGCCCCGCCACTTGTTCAAGTGGTGCGTCCTTACCACGCGAGGGTTTTTTGAGCGCACGGACACTACCGGCCTCCATTGTCTGCCCAGCCTCCTGCTGAAGCGAACTTGCGGGACTGCCCTGCGAACAGGGGTGGTTGTCCGGCCAGACCCCGTGGATAGTCAGTCATTTCCTCGGTGTTCTCGGGGTAGGGGATCTCGTTCTGCTTGGCTATCTCGATGTCCACTCGCAAGCGTTCGGCGTCCACGTCGTACTTGTTCTGCCGATGTGCCTGCTGCAGGGCCATTAACCTTAACGTTTCCGGGGCGTCGAATAGCACCACGTCGTCGTCATGGCCGAGAATCGGGTGGGCCATCTGGTAGGAGAGCACGATGTCCCCGGAGAAGGCGGCATCGGCTTCGGTGTACAGCATGAGCTGACGGTAGCCCGCGCCGTCCACCTCGAAGCTCTGCGTGGAAGAGTCGGTCCCCGGGAACTTGGGGTACATGGTCATGGTGGACCCGTCCGCGGTCAGGATCTCGTGGACCCCGGGATACCCGGCGAACATCACGCCCTTGCCCACGTCGCCGGTATTGGGGACGGTTCCGGTCACCGTCTGGGAGCCGTTGGCAACCGAGGTGTTGGAGTAGGTCGTGCCGGCAGTAAGCTTGGAACCGTTTGGCCGGTACCACCGCTGGCGGCTGCGCATGTCCGAGGCCCGTGGCCGATCGTCCCGGCGGGTGAACTGGGCGGTAGGAACAACTTCGTCCAGATCCTCCCACATTTGGTTGATCGAACCAAGAAGCGGAGGAAGCTGAAGACTCCCTCCGCTGACGGTGGCCGAGTATTCCCGGCGCAGGGTATCCCATGGGTACATCTTCGCCACCTGCTCGATGGCGCTGTTGATCCACCGAATGTAGGCGGACTCGATGGACTCGTCTTCAACGATGTCGTCCAACCAGTCCACGAGGGACTTCAGGGTTTCCACGAGACCCTCCTAACTGATGCTGTCTTCGGAGTAATACCCTCCGATGGTCGCGGCCTGCCCGCTGGACGCATTAGCTACCGTGCCCAGCTTGAGCCACTGATAACCGCTTACTGACAGGGACACGTCCATTCGCACCTGCGTGGTGCCGTTGGACGCAAGGACTCCGTACCCGGTGTAGGAGTTCGTTCCCCAGTCGGAGTCGCCCAGCTCTGTCAGCTTTTTGTCTGCCTCCGCGTGTGCGGTGTCGATGGTCGTATACTGCAGGGCCGCCGTGGTAAACGTGAAAGTCACGCTGTCCGTGCCTGCCCCGGCCAGCACGCTCTCGCACATGGCTATAGCATGATTCCAGTCTGCAACCGGCACGGGCACCGCCCGGTCGGGCGTGGCGGTGGTGGAGGCTGCCACACTCACGGTAGACGCTGAATACTCAAGGTAGTTCGTCCAGTGGGTGGGAACGGACTCTGTAGCCAGATCGCTGAACTTGTCCGCCGTGTTCAAATCAACGCTGGAAATGATCGGCCCGAGGTCTTGGTAGCGGAACAGGCGCGCTTCCCAGCCGGTATCGGTGATGGCGTTGATGGCCGCGACCAGCTCAGCCCCGGTGTTATACGAAGCGTTGCCGAGGTCAAAGGCGCTGGCGCCGTCGTCGTCGGTCAGGGTCAGCAGGCCCGCTGTGGTGCCGCCGTCCGCGTCCACCGCGATGGTGTGGGTGGTCGCGGTTCCCCGGTACCTTATCTGGATCGCGTGAGAAGCAAGGAACGGGATGCGCATAGCGAATCCTCCTGTATAGGCCGGCGGGCCAGACGCACCGGATGGAGAGGACCGTCACCCGATACGCCGACCCGCCGCCATGCCGTTAGTCTACCGGACGCCACAGGATCGACAGATCCAGAGCGTCGGGCTCGTTGTCGGTGCCGCAGTCCACCGTGAAGTACAGCGGTCCGTGGGCCACAATTCCCTTCCCCGGCTCGCGGTCGAGGAAGTTCTTGATGGTGGTCCCTGCATTCGCGGTGCTCTGCCATGTGGCGATATGCACCCGGTCGCTACCGTCGGTCGCGGTGCCCTGATCCTGATACAACTGCAGGTTGGCCGCCACGGCGCCGGAATCGAGGTATCCGTCGATCCGCACGATCTCGATCTTGCCTTGGTTGGAGCCGAAGGTCCGGGTCGAGTCGCCGGGGCCTACCGGGGTCCAGATCCCGTAGTCGGGACTGGCGATACGGCAGGTGGCGATGTGGCCGGCATCGATGTCGGTTGCGAATCCCGAGGTGTCCCGGTACAGACAAGAGTACCACGTCCGGGGCACCGCAGTTGCGGCCAGATCGATGAAGTTGGACTGATCGAGGTCGAACTCCGCCGGTCCGTCTGCGCGCCGGGCTTCCCAGCCGGAGACCGCGTTGATGCCGTCCACTAGCGCCTGCAGGGTAGCCGCCGTCTCGTCCGCCCCATCCACGTCGAACGTGGTGGTGGTGGTTCCTGTGACTAGCGACACCAAGAGCGCGTCGGCGCTCCCGCCGCCGTCGTTGTCGAAGGCAATGGTGTGGATGCTCTCGCTCCCGATGTACCTGACCTGCATAAGCGGGTGGTAATCGTCGGTAGTCGTTCCCGCCACCACAAAGTAGAAGCGTTTCATGTTCATGGGTTGCGTCGGATTCATTGGTTGTTACTCCTTCCGCGCTGCTCGCGCTCTCCGCGGGAAACCAACCCGCACCGGGAATCATCTTCCCGGGTTAGCCTACGTGGGTCAGGGGCGCGTCCTTGTCCAACTCGAGAAAGGCGGCCACAAGGTCCTCCTTCTCGGCGTTCTCGTCCATGCCCAGACCCTTCAATTCCATGTCCGAGAACAGGCACACAAGTGCCGATCGGTCCATGGCCATAAGGGACTTGATGATCTCGCTCTTGGCTTTGACTCCTTTGGACGCCTCCCCGACCTTTAGCTCGTAGAAGTCCGCCTCCATGCGGGGGGACTCGCGTAGCATCTTGATCAGCTCGTCGTCCTTGCCTGTCTCAAGGGTGAGCAGGTGGTTGTCGGATTCGAGGCACTTGCCGCCTTCGAAGAACACCCGGCCTTCGTGGCCGCGCTTAGGGACAGGCTCCTCGTACCAGTACACGTACCGCTTCTTTTTCGTGCGGAACATGACCGTCTTGGCCGTCTTCTGCGGTGCTGTAGCAGTAGCCGTCATGTTGTTGGTCCTCTCTTGTTTCAGGGTTAGTTGCTGTTCAGCGCGGCAACGTAACGGTAGTTCGTGGTGTTGTTGCTAATCAGCAACGCCACGTCCGTGGGCGTGATTGTGATGCCGCTAGAACCAGTGGCCATCACGGTCCCGTCATCGGCGATAAACACGTTTGTCGCGCCGCCGCACACATTCTCAAGATAGATCGGCACCCCGGCCTGCGTCACCGCGGATACCGTTACCGTCGCGTCGGCAGTGCCGCACGCCCCCGGGTCGATCTTGATATAGTTGCTCGTAGGGGTGATGACTTGGCCGTTCGTGACGGCCTGCGCTTGGGCGGTGAAAGTAAAAAGGCCGCCCACGGCAGCGTCATCGGTTACCGCAAGGTCGTCGCCCACCGTGGCGCTGCCCGTTACCGTTGCGTCGCCACCGATCGTGGTGTCATCACCGATCGTGGCGTCGTCCGTTACCGTAAGGTCGTCCCCTACCGTAGCGTCTCTACCGATTGATGCGTCAGCCCTCACGTCGAGAAAACTCGCTTCGAGGCCAAAGCAGGCAAGGGGCAGGGCAAGCAGCACGGCGATAAGTGCAATTTTTTTCATCTCTATTCTCCTTATGCCAAATGGGGCTCGGGCTTTTTAAGGCCCGGAGCCCCTACTGGCGTATGATTAGAACTGCGCTTGGGCGCCGTAGATGATGCCGTGGCACTCTTCGTGCCAGAGCTTCAACGAGGCGCTGCCCCAAACCTCGTCCTTGCGGACGTGACTGTCGTTGGTCTGCACGTTGGGCCGCCACACGAGCGGCTCACCACGCATCTCTTTGAGCTTCACGTGGGCCATGTCCACCACAATGCCGCCGCCGGACCAGTCGCCCGTGAACCCGTACTTGTCGAGCACGACCTGAATCGACCCGCCCTCGTCGGTGATTATGCTGTTAAGGGCGCGGGTGCCGAGGGTGTTTTCCACCGTCGGGCGGAAGTTGAACCGATCCCACGCGATCCGCGTCAGGGCCGCAAACAGATTGGTGCCGCAGAAGAGCACCTTGGTCTGCGAGGAGGCCCGGGCGTTGAACAGGGGACGGGCGAAGTGGTTCAGGACCGGCCAGCTCAGGTGCCCGCCGATGTCCGTCACGTTCAGCTCGTTGGTGGTGATGTAGTTGGTGAACCCGTTGGTGGTGTACACGTACCCGTCGTTCGCCGTGACGGGGCTTACAACCCGGCCCCTCTTGCCGTAGATGAGGGCGGCGTTGATCTGCCTCTTCATCTCGAGCATCTTGCGAACCGATTCCCTCGGAACCTGGGCCACGTTGCCCATCATCTCGGACATTTCCTGCAGGTGCGAGACCGTGAAGGTCTTGGACCACCGCTGGATGTAGTTGTAGTCCGAGGACGGGATGGACCCGTTCCCGAGGTTGGCGTCCGCCAGCTCGGGGAGCTGGTCACCGAGGAAGAGCAGTTCATCGTTGTCGAGGATGGCCTGCGCTGCGGTGCCCGCGAACCCCCGGGTGAGGGAAGCGACGGTGTGGGTGGAGTACGTGGGGGCCGCCCCTACGTACATCAGCTCGCGGGTGCGGGTGTTGTACAGCAGGGAGTTTGCGACGATGCCCAGCGAATCATCGACCACGATGGAATCGTCGCCGGCACCGTAGCCGGCAGCGAAGTTCACCCTGGTCTGATTCGGGGGGATGTCGTCGTAGGCCCACTCGTAGCGGGGGTTGATGGCGGGAGCGTCGTTTTCCATTCCCGCGAGCACCTTGTAGAAGATGCCGTCGTCGGTGTTGAGTTCGTGAATCGTTGGGTCGATGTCCCTGACGCGAAAGAATTGGTCGTGGGAACCGACCTCGATCCCCGAGGTCATGGTGTTGAGGATTCTCTCAACCGGATTTGTACCAGCCATTGCGAGTTCTCCTGTTCAAGGATTGATTTCCTACTCGCGTTGCCTAGCTGCAATCAGGTTGCGCTACCGCCTTCTCCGCGGGACCGGGCCAACCCTCCAAGTAGATCCCCGCCGGGGGCGGAGAAGCGGCCCTGCTGGCCGCCTTGTTGAGGATCGGTAGTCCGGCTACCCGCTGCGGATGGGGCGACACCACCGAAGGGGGGTGGCAGCCTTCCGGCATCGTCTTCGGCCTGTCTGAAGAGCTTGCGCACTTTCGAGCCGAGGTCTTCTGCCGGTGTTGCGGTGGACCCTCCGAAGACCTTCTCCGTGGCGGGCTGCCCAGCCGCCGCAACGTATTCCTGTAGTATGTGATACTTCACTTCCGCGTTCGTTGCAAGCTCTGCTTTATCTTTTATTCCGAGTGAGCGGAATTCTTCTGGGGTCATCTTGTCGATAACCTCGTTAAGCAGCTTTAACCGCGGTTCGTCCAGCGTTTGTTCGATCTTGGTCACTTCTGCTGCGTAATCGACTTTCTCTTCAGGCTTGGGCTCAGGCGGCGTTACCTTGCCCGACTCGATTTTACCGCCCAGTTCGGTGACGGCTTTGCGCAGGTTTCCTAGTTCCTCGCCTTGCCTGCCGATAACCTTGTTTGCCTCGTCGTTCATCTTGGACAGCTTATCACGCTCCGTCCTCTCATGATCCGCGTATGCCTTGAATGAGTCGAAGCCCAGTATTTCCCAAGGTTGTTTCTGGGGAGGGGGTTCTGGCGACGGCGGAGTCGTTGGTTCAGGTGTCGTCGTCGGTGTCGTTGGCGTAGTCTCTTCGGGCATGGCGGTCCTCTCTTTCTATTTCTGGCGGGATGAATTCGCCGGGCTGGTCCTCTTCTTTTTTAAGCAACTTGAGGCGGTTCTGCACTGCGGCGATCTGGGAGGAGACCGCTTCGGCTCGCTTGGAAGCGTTCTCGAAGTAGTCGATCTCCGCGTCGAGCTGGTTCGCCCGCTGTTGCTGGGTGGCAATCCCTATGGCGTCGGCTGGGTCGATGGTGCGTAGCACCTGAACCGCTTCTAGGTACTGGGAGCGCAGGAAGCGGATGTGGCCGAGAAAGCCCTCGCACCCGGGTGCTTCTGTCCCGAATACGAGGGCCTCCTGTTCACCGCGCAGTGAGGCGAGCTGTGCTTCCAGTTCTGCTCCGCTCGGCATGGCGGCGGGTCCTCTCACATTATGCGCTTACGCCTCCCGCCGAAGTGCCTTGGCCTTGGAGGGCCTGCTCTCCCGGGGAGGCGGAGGCCGCCTGCTGCTGCTGCATGGCGGCGACGTTCTGGCGATACTGTTCTGGGGTGGCCTTGAGGCGGTCGGCCAGCGGTCGGTATCCGACGAGGTCGTCGATGAGGGCTTCCTGATCGATGCGGGGGTTCTGGACCAGCCGGTCGTAGCGCATGGCTCTGAGGGAGTGTTCGCTCATGGCGTTGCGCATCTTGGACCGCAGGTTCAGCCGGAGGGCGAAAACGTGGCGCAGGGTGTCCTGCGTGAGCTGGGTCTCGTTGAAGTAGGGGTTTCCCTCGGTGTCCTGCGCCCGGTCCACAAACCGGACCCCCGAGTTCGAGGCAAGCATCTGCTCCATGATCACGACCCGGTCAATGGTGTCCTCCATCCAGCCCATCTCGAGCATGTTGGCGGCGAACTTCTCCCGGCCCATGGGCGTCTGGAGCAGGGTCTCGAAGGCGGCCAACCCGCCCCGCACGAGGCCCGGTGAGGCCTGCCCCTGCAAGGCCCGGGGCTGCCCGGTGGCGGCGTAGTAGAACTCCTGAAGGGTATCCCCGAAGGACAGCACGCCCGGGGGGAAGGGCGGCGGTTCGGGGTAGTGGACGACTTTCTGAGGGTCGCCGGAGACCTTGTAGGTCGCGTAGGGTTCGTGCTTGGGGATGGATTTGCCTCGGATCATGCGGGTGTTCACCACCCGGGGCGGGTTCAAATAGTACTGCAGCAGATCCATAACCGCGTTGTAGAACACATTGACGCCATAATTCAGGTCCTCTGCGATTCCGGCGAGGCCGGGGTTGAAGAACTTCTCCGAGTCGATCCACGGCTTGGCCTGCACGAGAGGCCGCTTCAGGGGGATTTCCTTGGAGAGCGACTCCTGCTTGTAGACCACGGTGGTGCCGTTCGCCAGCCATACGTGCTTGTTCTGGTAGAAGCACTTGACCATGGGGATGACAGCCGGCACCCGCTTGTAGTTCATGTTCTGGTTGGTCACCTCGTGGACAAGCTTCCCGCCCAGCTTGGCGATGATGGAGGAGGGGGGCATGATGGAGGCGTCTAGCCTGGAGGTCTTGGCCTCGGCTATGATTGCATCGACATCCCGTTTGAACACCCGGTCTTCCGGCTTGTAGGTCTGGTCGTTGGCCCACAGCGCCCGCAGTTTGCCCTCGTCGTAGAAGTCCACCCAGATGACCACCGAGTTGGAATCGATGTCCGGTCCGTCCCCGATGGGGAGCACGTTGCCGAAACCGATCGGCCTGTACGAGGACACGGTGGCGGCATCCCCGGGGGTAATGGTATCGGAGGTGGCGATGGGATTGCCCGCGGACACGGCGGTTCTCCGCATGAGGGTGTTGGGGTAGATGATCTTGGGTTCCACGACCCCGTATCCGCAGCCGTACTTCATGGCGTCACGCAGGGTGGAAATGGAGTGTTTCTTCAGCCTTACCTGCGTCCTGAGCTGGTGCTCCATGTACCGCTCGACCCCTCGGACGGCCTCGTAGGGGATCATGTTGTCCACCGGGTCCAGCTCGAGGTAGCCCTCGTCTGGGAACATGTAGTCTACCAGAAAAGGCATGGCCTGCTCGACGGTGAGAAAGAACAGCGGCAGGGCTATTTCCGAGAGCGTCGGCCAGTTGTTCCGGTCGATGATGTTCTCGTACATGTCGGCGTGGCGCTGGGCGCGGACCCAGTGCGGGATGCAGTATGCGTAGGCAACCCGGAAGCATTCGCGGACGGACTCGACCTCTTCGCGCTCTTCCTTGGTGTCCCCGTAGGATGGAGGTAACTGGGCCATGGCGTTCTCCTATACGAAGCGTCCTGCGACTTCGAGGCTCCGCGGTTTTTCTCTTTCGTCCAGTCCTCTCTTCGATCCCAATATAGGCCTGCTTTCCCCCATGTTGTCAACCCATCCCCGTGGATGTCTTGCTTTTCGTTCGGGCGGCTCGTGCTCGTGCAGGATGACTTGGTCTGCGGCGTTCTTCCATATCCACAGCCCGATGCCGTAGGGAACGAGCATGTCGTCGTGAGCGCGCTTGGGGTGGTCGGGGCGGCCTTTCTTTCCGTGAACGCACTGGGCGGCCTGACGCAGAAGGTCGAGGCAGTTCATCCCGGGGTTCTTCGCGTGATGGTCGATGAGGTCCCCGACGAAGTCGAACAGTTCGGTGCGGGTGCGGGCGTTGGTCTGGAAGCCGTCTTTCGCGGTTTCCTTGCGGGTCTGATCGTTGATGACGACCATCTTGAACATGTGCGGCCAGCCGGTGGCCTCGGCGAAGAAGGAGCCGGCGGAGTCGCCTTTTGCTTCCGGGCAGAGCAGGGCGTTGTTGTAGTAGGCGCAGGCGTACAGGCACTCCCGGGCGAAGGCAATGGCCTTCATTTCGGTCTTGCCGTAGGCGCAGATGACCGGGGCGGCCTCCTCCTCCTTGGGCAGCCGCAGCATGAAGGCGCCGTTAAAGTCCCCCCGCTCCTTGCCCTCCTCGGGGCTCTCGGTGCCGGGAGCAGTATCGCACACGAGGAAGTAGGCCACGTCCGGTTCCGGCTCCTCGATGACGGTCCAGCGCATACCGGAGGGTTTGTCCTCCATCTCGATGTCGATGTTCGTGAGTTCCTCGGGCTCGTCCCACGCCTCGGTCGGGCGAAAGCCCGCCTCAAAGCCCTTGGGGATGAACGCCCTGATCCACCCGTTGAGCTTGTCCCGGTCGTAGTAGGGTTTTCCGCGCTGTTCGGAGTAGTGCCCGAAGACCCGGGCCTCGCGCTCCCACGCCTTCATGAGCGCGGCCTTGGTCTCGATGGACTCCCGGGTTTTGTAGGGGCAGTCGTACTGGGTGGCGTGGAACAGGGCGATGTTTGGATCGACGCCGACCTGCTGGAAGATGTCGTCGTGGGACCAGCTTATGCCGTTGTAGGGGGTGAAGTGCATGGAGAGGTGGCCCCCCTCCTCCTCTACGTGGGTCATGGCGGCGACGTAGAACTGCCGGTCCGGGGGCTCCTCGTCCAGAATGATATGCCACACCGCCTTGGCCTCGACCCGGGCGAAGCCTTGTTCGTAGGTGATGAAGGTAATGTCGGAGCCGGTAGTGAAATGCACTTTTCCTTTGGCTTCGCTGAAGCCGTCTACGCCCTTGGTGTCGTCGAGGAGATAGGCGGGCGTCCAGTTTTTGAAGTTCGGCCACCAGTACTCCTCCTTCGCCTGCTTGTACGTGCAAATCCAGATCTTGTTGGGGTGGTGGGGGATACGTTCGACAGGGTAGTGCCCGGCCCCGAGGATGGTCCCGCAGTCCCACGTCCCGTCGGGCAGGACGGAGACGTCGTAGTCGAGCAGGTTTCCGGCGAAGTCCCGCCGGCCCCACCGGGCGATGTTTTCGGTGCGCAGCTTCTTGTCCTCGATGTTGCGCTTGATCCCCGTGTCCACGCCCTTGGGTGTGCGAAGGGAAAGAGGGATCTTGCCCGAGGCCTGAATCAAGGCATCGACCCACGCCGGGATGGACTTGCCGACCTGGGTGCCCCCCTGGGAGATGGTGAGGAATTTCTTCGAGAACAAATAGCCGGACTGGAAAGGCGAAGGCCCGCGGTCCAGTTCGATGGAATGCTCGCGGGCCTTCTCGATGATGTACTGAGGACGTTCCTCCACGTCCCACGGCTCGAAGCCGTTGAAACGGTCGGGAATCTCTTGAGCGACTTCCCGAACCGCCGAGGCCATCTCGTCGTGTATAGACATAACTTCGTTATACGTAAATCCTCGGGCATCGGGCAAGCGGCGAGATTTCCTCGACCCGCAGACCGACCCCGTCGAACTCGGTTACGTCCTGATCGTAGAAGTGGTCGATGGCCTCCTTCGCCTCCGGGTTGACGACGATGAGGACGGGCTTATCGCCCCAGTTCTTGCGGTACTCCTCGATGGCGCCGGCCATGCACTCGATGACGTAGAGGGGGTCGGTGATGGTCATTGCGTGCTCCTTTCCGCGCTTGCGAGCTTGTTCACGTACTGCTTCCACACCGTGGTCCTGTCCGGGTCCGGGTTCATGATAGCCTCTTGAGACAGGGTGGCGAAGCGGGCGAACATCTTGCGCACCTCGTCCTTGGAATACGAGTCGGATTGAGAGATACGGTGCCGGGCAAGACCGATCGCCCCGATCGACTTCACGAGCCCGGTGACGAGCTTGATCTGCCGGTCGTCCGACATGGGCTGAAGACCCCTTGCGGTGTTGACGGTCAGGTTGCATGTGAGCAGCGTCCGTATTTCCCGAAGCAGTTCGAGGGCTTCTCCATCCTGCGCTATATCCAGCAGTTCCTCTACCTGTTCGATCTTCTCGAGCAATGCCTGATCGGTAGGCCTGTTCTTGAGCTGGGCGTTTGCGATCAACTTCTGCACGAGGCTGCGGGCGACGTCGAACTCCGCGTCCAGCTCGATACGCCGGGAAGCCGAGGCGCCCTGCTGCTGCACCTGCTCGAGCCACTTGTCCGGCTCCCGGTAGATAAACGGCTGGTGCGACTGCAAGGCGTTGAGGTGCTCCCGGGCAACCCTCGTCGCGTATTCCTTTGTAACGGTCTTTTCGCATTGGCTGCACAGCCCGTACCCTACATGCCCCGTTCCCTTGCCTGCCGCGTTATCGCAACTGCACTTTTCGCAAATATGCCCCGGCTCGCTGTGGTTTTCACCTTCTTTCTCAAGAAGTTTTACCGCCCGCTTGCTCCGGTTCGGGCATAGGGGCTGCTTAGCCGACGGCGGCCTGCCGTGCTGAAGGTTGACCGTCCGAAGTTCCTTGCTGTTCGCCGGCATGGATCTGCCTCCTTATCCGGTTCTTGATGCTTCGAAGCTCAAGCGCCTCCCGTACGGTAACGGCTCGCTGGCCCTTGCTCCTCCGCCGCTTCCACCGGACCCGCTCCCCGAAGTGAACCTTCATGCTCCGGCCCTCGACTTCCGTCCGGTAGGCCCCGGGCAGCACGTCGATGGAAAAGCGCCCGATAAAGCCCGAGCCCGAAAAGCGTCCGCAGCGCATGTGCCGGTACGTCTGCTGGCTGAGCTTGAGCATACCCGGCCCACGCTCCTCGAACACCTCGCACAGACACACCTCCTCCGCGGGGTCCCACCCTAAACGCACGTAGTAAGCACGGTCCTCCTCCAACCCCAACCGCCGGCATACAGGACCCGGCACCTGAAAAGCCCCCTGCTCCGTCAACCGCACGGACGCACGCTGCTCGTAGTCCTTTCTTCGTTCGTCCGGGTTGTAGGTTTCGTAGGGCATAGCGCGTCCTTTACTGCAGGTGTTGCTGCATAACGGTATCACGTCGGTGTGATGTGTCAACCCCGGCATCTCCAGCCTCGTACTCAACCTCTACAAACCCTTCCCTATCCGGTTCCCCTGCGGAAACCCCAAATTCCCGAGTTCCCTCCAGAAATATGCCAACCCCCCACGGGCGGCTTCCCGTACCTATAGTCTACAAGGGGCCTCCTTCACTGCATGCTGTGGGGCTTACCTCCCTCCGGGTTTCCTACGAAAAACACCGGCTAACTCTTCGCTAAGCAAAGAGAAAGATACAGGGGTCGCTCAAGAGGGGGTCACCCCCTTGGACACGCGCCCCGGGGGCGGGGCTACGGGGTTCCCTTGGGGTTCCCCCCCGCTTCTCATAAATGAGAGAAATTCTCTAGTTTGCGAGGATTTTCCAGGGAGCCTACCCCTGCAGGATACGCATTGACAACTAGGGCGACGTTGTGGTGGTAGGGTATGGATGGTAATCACTTGATTACTGCAGGCAATGAGGCGCAAACGGCTTTCGCGGTTTCTCAAATGTGAGAGGCGGGGAGGATGTGGGATCGCAGGCGATTCTCATTTTTTAGAAACTGAGAGAATCCTGCTGTCGGCACTATGCGTCGTTGCACGTCATTGCTGGACGCGAAAAAGTGTCGGCATTCTTTACGTCATTGCACGTCGTTATCCTCGTTTACCGTCGTTATGCGTCATTGTCAGGTTGCATTCTGACAGATTTTACACTTGGACGATTTTTCTTGCGTCGTTATCCGTCGTTAGCAAACGTTGCACGTCGTTATGCGTCGTTGTTCATGTTGGCACGCGCCTTGCTCTATCCTCTATTGCCCAAGGGGCCATATCAGATTCTCAAAAATGAGAAAACGGTCTAGGGCATTGTTCATTGACAATTGAGGCGGTTGATCGGGAGGCACTAGCGCCTTTCGCAGATTCTCAAATTTGCGAACCGCTACCTTCCCTATACACTGCCGATTGTCGCCAACAGAAACCAGCATTCATGCGGTAATCAGTTGATTACCACATGTTTGCACAAGTATGGAGAGTAGATATGTCTACTATGTTTGATATGCTGTCGAGAGTAGCTGCACAAGCGCCTATCGTGGTGCCTGCGACTATCATCGAAAATGCCGTTGACGGCCTAACGGTAGCTGACCTTCAAACGGACGGAAGCTTCGACGTTGACAAGGCTCGGGCGGACTTCACTTCCGGTCTCGCCTTGGAAGCTTCCACGAATTCGGCTGCTGCTGCTGGCAAACTGTCATGGCGCGCTCGGTGCGCCATGTACAGGCAAGCTGGCATAACGGTCGATGCGTTTGAATCGTTATGGACGGATGCGCTCGAAACCTTGTCCAAGCTGGACTATGCGCCGAAAGCGCTCGGGAACAAGAAGAGCCGCAGCAAAGAGTACTGCGGTTTGAAGGAACCTGCTACCGCTAAGGATTCAAAGGTAAAGCTGGTCGTCTCTGAACGTCTGAAAGGCGCTCAGAAGTGGAAAACCAAGCGTACCGCGACACTCGATGCGGAGTCTAAGGTGGACATCCTGAATGCGTTCGTTAGCGCGTACGCTGAGGCACGTGGAATCGGCGTTGACTTGGCTCGTGCCGAATTGGTTGATGCGTGCCAGCAGGATGACAACGATGACCTTGCTGCCGATATGGCAGCGGAAGCGTAGTCGCAAAAGTGAGAATGCCCCTCTCAGAAATGAGAGGGGCATTTTCTGTTTTTTGGTTTCTCGTTTTCTCAAAGGTGACAACGGCGCAACTGTCTCAATTTTAAGAATTTGCGAAGGACGTGCTGGTAATCAGTTGATTACCGCATGTCGGCAATTGGCTCTGAATTCCAGCGCAACATGGAGATGAAATGCTAAGTAAATCGAAACAAGACTGCCTGTACCGTATGCGGGTGAGGGGACGATCTCAGATCGTTGGCCTCGCCGATACGCTCGGGGAGTTCATGTGCTTCATAGGTGAACCCAAGGTCGCTCCACCTACACCGGATCACGAAACACCCGTCGATCCGACTCCCGGCGTGTGGAGCACCACGCACGCCGGCACCCCCATCGCTTTCCACGACGTGCCCATCGGTCGTCGCTTCACCACCTCGTGGGGCGAGGATTTCACCCGCATCAACACCTATCACGCACGGTCCTGCTTCGGCGGGGTCCAGTGTTTCGGGCCTAGCACCACAGTTATCCGGTAATCAGTTGATTACCACCAACGCAACAGGGAGTAGCAATGAAAGTAGCCACGTACAACGGCAACCACCTCGACATCTTCAGCGGGTGCTGGAAGGAGTACGAGGAGAGCAGCAACAGCAAGAAGCGGTTCAAGGCGCACCGGAAGCGGTGGGCCTCCAAACGGCGCCGGGTGATTCTGGCCCGTGAGCTGGACCGGGAAATCTCCGCCACGGTGTAGGGATAAACCCATGAACAAGTACACCGTGGTTATGCGCAGGGACGGTCGGTGGGCGTGTGCTCAGGTACACTCCCCACGGATAGGCCATGCCCGCCGTCCGTTCCGCGCTGAAGGATTCGAGCACATCGGGACCGTGCGCGGCCACCTGTCGCATCAGGGGGTCCAGGCCCTCGTGGATCGACTGCGCCGGCACGTCGGGGACATCGACGCCATCGGTAAGGATGTCCGCTACATCGTCTCCCAAGCTCGCCGGAAGAAGTTCGGCGTGCTCAAGGACATGCGGTAATCAGTTGATTACCACCAGCAATGAACACGAACCAACAGATCGAAGAAACTGAGCGTATGCTTCTTGGCTTGGGCTACGAGAAGCATTCGGACTTGCCCCGCGTGTTCATTACTCGAATTCCCGATCCTGCAACAGGCGGGCGCACCATCCCGTTCGCCGTCAAGATCATAGCCTACACCAAAGGGATGACGAGACCCTCGGAGCGATGCGGGTACTGCCGGCAAAAGATCACCGGGGGCGTGGCCCTGCGAGCGCGCATGTTCTCCACCCCTTTCCATGTGAATTGCTACCTCGCCGACGAAATGCGCGAAGAAATAAATGAAGAATAAGCTTGCAAACGTGGTTAACGTGTGATAACTTAGGAGAATGGGAGTACGCAGTGAAGAGACACCGCATCCTTGAGGAGGGCATGTCCATACAGGAGGCCCAAGAGGAGGTTGCAGCCATGCACCCCGTTCTTTACGCCAAGTGGTTCGAGGAGCATGTCAACCGCCTATGCTCCCTCGAGAGGGAGCCCGCCGTATGCGCAGAGTGTGGCTTGTTAGTCCCCGCTTTTGAAGGCGTGTACACCTATTGGCCCGTCTATCCGCCTTTGGGCATGCACTACGACAATCGTTACTCTTGGCACGTGCACTGCCTGCAGGCCGCTGTCATGGAGATAAGCCCCAATTACGAAAATCCTCCGAAGGAGTTTCAGAAGAGATATGAACATACATGATCAAGCAGCGGCGTTGAGCGAGGCCACCGGGATCGAGTGGGTGGTGGACGAGTTCAACCCCGCACCTATGAATTGCGTAGCGTGCGGGCAGACAATCCGCATCCCTCGCCTTATCTCGGCGTGGCCCGACGAAGAGTCTAGGGAAACCGAAACCAAGCTGTACGCCTACCACAAGCACTGCGCGGTCGGCGCCGTGATGGAGGCTGTGCAGAACAAACTGGGAGTGAAAAATGGCTAACATTGTTATCTGCCTTCTGTTCTGGATGGCCGGATTGAGCAGCGGGTGGATGCTCGCCCGGCTCAGGTACAGGCCGAGGTGGCTCGACATGCTTCGCTTTAACGCGAAGCTGCTCGACCGTCTGGAGCACAAGGACAGCGTGCTGGAGCACAAGGATGGCGTTATCTTGGCGTGCCATTCCTGTATCCACGCCACGTTGCTTTATCTCACGGTCTGTGGGCGCAGGGCCGACACCCCCGCCGAGCGGAGCGCAACCCTCAGAATGATCTACACATACCGCGAAGCTGCTTCGCGGTTGTCGAAGGAACAGGTAATCAGTTGATTACCATAACCGCCCAATAGGGCAAGAAAGGGAGTAGGAACATGGCAATACGATGGACACCGTATGGCAGCGCCGCGTGCGGCGTGTACGCTGGTGTGAACCAGTCGCTCACGTCGCCGCCGGGAGGGGGTAAGACCTCGTTCTGGGCGTGGCTCGCCAAGCACATGGGGTGGCGTTTCACGGAAATCTCCGTGAAGGCGTCCGACCCCGTGGACATCCAAGGCATCCGGGGGTACGGCGACAAGGACGAATTCGGGCAGCGTTGGCTCGAGTTCTACAAGCCGGACTACCTCATGCCCGTCTATGAGGCGGAGCGCGAAGGGGTGGGGTCGATCCTCCATTACGACGAGTGGATCGGGGCCACCAAGGCACAGACGAATGCGGCGGAGAAGATCCTCTCCGATCGCATGGTGGGGCCGCACAAGCTGCCCGACAACTGTGTCATCGTCCTGTCATCGAACCCAGCCGATCAGGGCGGTACCGGGTCCATGGGTCCGGCAACCGCCAACAGGTTGGTTCACTGCGCGTGGCACGTCGATCACCTCATGCTCTCCGAGGGGATGCAGACGGGGTGGCAGCTCGAACTGCCGAAGTACGACCCCGCCCTCATCAAGAGGGAAATCGACATCGCCTACGCCCGGGTCGCTGCGTGGATTGCCTTCCGGGGGCATGACATCCTCAAGTTCCCGAAGGACAAGAAGCAGCAGTGCGAGGCGTGGGCAAGTAACAGGACGGTGGAACGCTACTTTCCCCGCGTGGAAGGTGCGTTCCGGGCTGTTGAGCCTGACATCAACGCTCCCGGCCTGACCAAGGAGCAGAAGGATCAGGTCGTGCAGCAGCACGATGAGTGGGACGTCGCACGTACCAACATGCTGGGAGGAACCGTTGGGCACGGCAATGCCCTCGACTACGAGACGTATGTGCAGAAGGCCGACCTCATGACCTACGAGGACGTTCTCAAGGGGTTCGAGAAGGGCGACCTTGACGTCCCGCAGCGGGGTGACCACGCCGTGGCCGTACTTGGCATGGTGCTCGCCGCGGTCGGTGAGAAACCGAAGGATCGTTGGGTGCCGGGGCTGGACCTCTTGGCGAACATCTACCAGCGGGGGACGCAGGCAGATATTGTCTACTCCCACGCCAAGAAGATGTTGTCGCCGAAGTTGAAGCCTACCGGCGTCAAAATGCCCGCGAGCATTCAGGTGTTCGTGGACCTCGTGGCGCTGGAGCGTGGGTCCATCTAACAACAGGGTAATCAACTGATTACCGGAGGTACACATGGAACAACACGAGATCAACTTCTTCGCAGGCCGGCTGTCGGCTACGAGGCGGACGGATTGGATGACTCCGACCCTGTTCGCCATGAGCCTGCATTGGTCTACGGAAGTGACCTCGGGTGACAAGCCGACGATGGGCGTGGATCGCAACTGCAGGATCTACGTCCATCCTCAGGCTTGCCTCGATTGGGGGGTGGCGGAGATTGCCGCCACCATCGTACACGAAGCGTGGCACATCAACCTCGATCACTGCGGGAGGGCCGATGACTACCGCAAGAGCGAGGGCGATGCGTTTGATCACGAGCGTTGGAACATCGCCGTCGATATGGTGGTGAATC
>Ga0272441_10006366_pt1 | contig 19840 bp, 12 predicted proteins | sample SSMProp6N_FD_193582 | JGI IMG/M metagenome (GOLD analysis project Ga0272441, IMG submission 193582) | Marine sediment archaeal communities from Little Sippewissett salt marsh, Falmouth, MA, United States - SSM-Prop-6N | ecosystem: Environmental > Aquatic > Marine > Wetlands > Sediment ... | reverse complement strand
TCCCCGCGCTCAAGCCGAAGAACTACGCCGAGAGCGTGAACCAGCGGATGGCCCTCTACGCCGAGCGCAGTGGGGGAGCGAGGATCAAGGCCTACATCAACGTCGGCGCCGGAGCGGCATCGGTCGGCTCGCGCATCGGCAGGCGGCTCTTCAAGCCAGGGCTGAACCGCACCGCGCCGAAGGGCGCCTCCGCGGCCGACTCCGTCATGGTCCGCTTCGTGCACGACGGCGTGCCCGTCATCAACCTGCTCCACGTCGAGGCGCTCGCGCAGACCTACGGCTTCCCCCTCCAGCCCGCCGCGGTGCCCGTCGTGGGCGAGGGCAGGGCCTTCGTCAGGCAGCAGTACAACCGCTGGCTCGCCCTCGCCGTGCTCGTGGCGATCGGCACGATGCTCGTCCTCGGCCTCCGCTCCGGCCTCTCCATCCCCCTCACCGGCATCGCCGCGCCGCAGAAGCCCTCCGAGCCGCCCGAGCCGATCCTCTGAACCGCTTCTCGGCCTCGCCGCACGCTCTCTCTTCCCATCCTCGACGCCCGCGAGCTTCCTGCTCTGCGCCTGCAATTATGCACTCCAAATGCACAATTGCGCGAACGGGCCAGGAGGTCCGGTTGGCGAGGCGGCGCTCTTCCACGGTGCCGGCCGGCGGGATCGCTCACGCGCGTAGGGCGGCCGCCACGTCGGGCAGGTCGCGGGCACGGGCCGGCACCCCGTCCTTGCCCATGTGCTTGAGGGCACACTGGCACCAGAGCTTGGTGGCCTTGAGGCACGAGGCGGCGAGCCAGCGGCGCAGCGGCGTGAGCTCGCCGGGCGCCGAGACTTTGCGGTGCGCGTAGATCGCGGAGCCTGAGCACTCGGGCTTGTTCGCGCGGAGCCAGGCCCCGTCGCGCCCGCGCAGGCGGGCGTCCAGTCCCCACAGATAGCCGCGGGTCACATCGTAGCGCGCCGGGTCGTCGCGGAGGACAAACCGAAGCTGCGTGTTGCACACGCCGTGCCGCTCGCCGACCCGCGAGTTGTCGCCCCCGATCATCTCGATGTAGACGTCGAGCCGGTCGATGACCTTGAAGCCGCAGTCGTTGTTGAGCAGTTCGTGGAAGCCTTCGCCCTCGAACATCGCGCGGAGGGTCGGGTTGGAGGCGGCGCGGGCCTTCCAGCGCGCCGTGCGGGCCTCGCGGGCCGCCTTGTCCCACGGGCCGAAGAAGCCGCCGCGCACCATCTCAACGAAGCACGCCGCCGCCTCGTCCTTCTCCTTCGTGCGGCTTCCCAGGCGCTCGGCGGTCCGACGCGCCACCGCGTCGTCGCCGGGCGGCTGGCCCTTGAGCCAGCGCTCGACGGCGGCTGCGCGGCGCTCTGCGGCGTGGCCGATCCGCCCCGGCACGTCGCCGCAGTGGCCTGCCTGGCTCGGGCGGAATGCCTCGGACTCGAGCATGCCGAGCAGGTGGTCGAGTCCGTCGAGCCAGCGGTGGGAGCACATCTCGAAGCCGTAGCGGGGCATGGCGCCGCGCACCTCGAGCGCCCACGCCGGCACCCCGGCCAGCGGCGGCATGATGGCGTTCACCGCCTTCACCTCGGCGTCCCACCGCGAGCTGTCCTTGGCGTCGAGGCCGGTCGTCTCCCACCACCTCTTCAGCAGCGTCTGCACATCGGGTGGCGTCCCCTCTTTCGGCACACTCATCTCTGCCTCTTCACGGATTCCCCGGGCGCACCCGCACGCGGCGGCACACGCTGCTCCCGCCATGGCACACAGCGCATCGCGGCGGCCCGGATCCATAGGCTCGTCCTCTTCGGCTCCTGGGCTCCTGGGGTCTACGGCCGTTTGACTATACCGCCATGCGACGGTATAGTCAAGAGCAAACTCAGAATGTCCCTCCTTTGCGGCCTCAGGTTCCGAGGCCGTCGCGCGATACGGAGGCGCCTTGTCGTCCAGCCGTGCTTGACTCGGCTTCGCAGACCCCTAGAATCAAGGGACTGGGCAGGGCGTAAGGACTCTTGATGGCCAAGGCGAAAAAGCTCTTCACCGACGCCGACATGCCGAAGGCGACCACCCCCGCCATGCGGCAGTATGCGAATTTCAAGAAGCAGCACCCGGACGCCGTTCTTTTCTTCCGGATGGGCGATTTCTACGAGACGTTTTACGACGATGCGAAGACCTGCTCGCGGGTCTGCGGGCTCACCCTCACGTCGCGTGCCCAGGGCGAGGGCGCCGTGCCCCTGGCCGGCTTCCCCTACCATTCGGTGGACACGTATCTCAAGCGGCTCATCACCGCCGGCTACAAGGTGGCCGTGTGTGACCAGGTGCAGGACCCCCGCGAGGCGAAGGGCGTGGTCGACCGCGACGTGACGCGCGTGGTCACCCCGGGCACGCTCACCGAGGAGTCGATCCTCGACGCGAAGGCGAACAACTTCCTGGCCGCCATCGCGCCGCTCAAGGATCAGGCGGGCATCGCCTGGGTGGACCTGTCGACGGGCCGCTTCCTCGTCGAGGAGGTCGAGCCGGAGCAGCTCCTCGACGAGCTGGGCCGCATCGGCGCCTCGGAATACCTGGTCGCCGACAGCCAGTACCGCACCGAGGACAGCCTCCTGGAGCCCCTCCGAGCCCTGCTCGGCGGCCACTGGTCGCCCCGCCCCGACTGGGCGTTCGACCCAGCGAGCGGCGGCAAGGCGCTGCGCGACCACTTTGGCGTCGCCTCGCTCGAGGGCTACGGGTGCAGCGGGCTCCGCGCCGGCCTGGGCGCCGCCGGCGCCGTGCTCGACTACCTCCAGGAAACCCAGCGCGGTTCGCTCGACAACATCACGAAGATCGAGCGCTTCGTCCGAACCCAATACCTCATGCTCGACAAGAATACCCAGCAGAGCCTGGAGCTCGTGGAGACACTCCGCTCGCGCCGCCACGACACCACGCTGCTCGGCGTGCTCGACGAGACGGTGACCCCGATGGGGGGGCGGCTGTTCCGCCAGATGGTGCTCTATCCGCTCCGCGAGGTCGAGCGCATCCGCCGCCGCCAGGGCGCCGTGGCCGAGCTCATCGACCAGCCCATGCTCCGCGACGACCTGCGCGGCCTCCTGCGCAGCATCTACGACATCGAGCGCATCGCCTCGAAGATCGTCTACCGCCGCGCCAACCCGCGCGACCTGATCGGCCTGAAGCAATCCGCCGCCGTCCTCCCCGCCCTCCGCGAGCGCCTCGCAGGCTCCGCCTCCCCCATGCTTGCATCCATCCACGAGCGGCTCGACACCCTGGACGACATCCGCGACCTCGTCGCCCGCAGCATCGTGGACGACCCGCCCACCAGCCTCACCGACGGCGGCATCATCCGCGACGGCTACCACGCCGACCTCGACCAGGAGCGGGCCATCGCACGCGACGGCAAGAGCTGGGTCGCACGGTTCCAGGCCGAGGAAATCGCGCGCACCGGCATCGACTCCCTCAAGGTCGGCTACAACCGCGTGTTCGGATACTACATCGAGATCACCCACGTCCACGCGGACAAAGTGCCCGAGCACTACACCCGCAAGCAGACCCTCAAGAACGCCGAGCGCTACATCACGCCCGACCTCAAGGAGTGGGAATCGAAGATCCTCGGCGCCGACGAACGCGCCAAGGAGCTCGAATACGATCTCTTCGTCGGCGTCCGCGACCAGATCGCCGCACAGACCGAGCGCCTGCTCCAGGTGGGCAGCCTCGTGGCCCAGATCGACGGCTTCGCATCCCTCGCCCACGCCGCCGCCGAACGCGGCTACTGCCGGCCCGAGATCGACGACGGCCTCCTCATCGCCATCACCGACGGACGCCACCCCGTGCTCGACGTGACCCTCGACGCAGGCTCCTTCGTGCCCAACGACGTGCTCCTCGACGGCGATGCCAACCGCATGGCCATCATCACCGGCCCGAACATGGCAGGGAAGTCCACCTACATCCGCCAGACCGCGCTGCTCGTGCTCATGGCCCAGATGGGCAGCTTCATCCCCGCGCGCGAGGCCCGCATCGGCGTGGCCGACCGCATCTTCACCCGCGTGGGCGCCTCCGACGAGCTGGCACGAGGCCAGAGCACCTTCATGGTCGAGATGATCGAGGCCGCCAACATCCTCAACAACGCCACCGAGCGCAGCGTGCTCATCCTCGACGAGGTGGGACGCGGCACCAGCACCTTCGACGGCGTGTCCATCGCCTGGGCCGTCAGCGAGTACCTCCACGAGCACGTCCGCGCCCGCACCCTCTTCGCCACCCACTACCACGAGCTCACCGAGCTGGCCCTCCTGCTGGGCGGGGTGAAGAACTACAACATCGCGGTCCGCGAGTGGAAGGACGAGATCATCTTCCTCCACAAGATCGTCGAGGGCGGCACGGACAAGAGCTACGGCATCCACGTCGCCCGTCTGGCGGGGATTCCCAAGAAGGTCGTCGAGCGGGCGAAAGTCATCCTCGCGAACCTCGAGGCCGCCTCGCTCACCCCCAACGACAAGCCCCGCTTCGCCCCCACCCTCGACGAGGTGGGCACCCACCCCAAGGACCTCCAGCTCACCCTCTTCGGCTCCCTCCACGCCGACACCATCGACGAGCTCAAGGGCCTCGACATCGACAATCTCACCCCCCTGGAGGCCCTCGCCGCCCTCCAGCGTCTCCAGCGCCAGATCCTCAAGCGCGAAGGCCACAAGGGCTGAGCCCCGCCCTCTCGGGTATCAGGCCGAAGCAGCATGGATGGCGGTCGAGCCGCGGGAGTGGCACGATGGCAGGCGGCCTGTGCTTGAGGCGTCGCGGCGGTACTCACCCGAGCTCAGCGATGTCGAAGAGATCGATCGCCCACGCGATAGCGAGAAGCGCCTCCCCGAGATGCTCAGGGTCGAGGTGACCCAGTTGAGGCATCAGGCCTCCTCGTCGCGCACGGCCTCATTGATGTTACCGCGGCAGGCTTCGGCGAGCGGAGCGTCTTCGGCCTCGATACCGGCATCACGTGCCGGCGCAGGGCCTTCCTCGGTGCGGCCTACGACCATGAGGATAACCCGTGAGCCGTCTCGCAGCCGGGCGTTCGGGGGAAGCTTCACAACCCCATTCTCTACTACGCCAGCGAATGTCTTCATTGGTACCTGCTAGGCTTGCACGCACTTACTCACAAGCAGCGTACCACGCCACCCCTCACGACGCAAGGTCGGCCTCGCCGCTCCCCGCGCGCCAGGGCGTCTTGACCCCTCGGGCGGGAACGACTACGCTCGGGGGCGAACCAACCTCCACACGTCGCTCGCGAGGAGCCGCTGATGAGGACGACGCTCGTTGTGGGACTGGCCGCGCTGATGCTGGGAATCGCCTTCGCCGGCGAGGCCCCCGAGACGGTGGTGCGCTCGCTGGCCGACTTCGGCCCCCTCGCCACGGCGCCACAGGCGCAGGAAGCCTATGCGAAAGCGCTCGAGGCCCTCGGCAAGACGGGCGGCCTGCTCCTCGTGCCCCGCGCCGCCGCAAGGCTCCTCCGCATCGAGGGTCCCCCGCAGCCGCTCGTGCGCATCCCGCCTGCCCCCGCACCCGCACGCTCCTGGCGCCATGGGCCGGCCGTGACCCTACTCGAGGCCGGCGAGCGAAGCCTGACCCTCCGCGTGCCGCCCATGGACGGCCTCCACGTCGCGCGCACCCTCCGCCTACCCGACGGCGAGAGCCTGCCCCACTGGGGAACCCACCCGATGCTCTGGCTCGACAGCCGCATCGTCCACGGCTCCTCGAGCTATCTCGACTGGCTCCAGGAGCCCGTCCAGAAGGGAGCCGACCGCCGCTTCTACCTACCCACCATCCGCGGCATCCGGCCCGGGCAGTTCCTCAACGTCCACGGAGGCCCGGGCTACGGCGGCGGAGTGCTGCGAGCCTATGTGAAGTCCGTCGGATACGACCCCCAGAAGAAGATGCACTACTTTGTGGCCGACACGAATCTCGATCACAAGGCCGGCGCCATCGCCCACAACAAGAGCAACACCGGCATTCTCCACATGCTCCAGACCTCGAACGCGGACAACCAGACGTATGATGTGAAGGTGATCCGCAACCAGTATGCCCACGGCGATACCTACGTGTACTACTGCGACTTCAACTACATGAGCAACGTGCACTCGGCCGCGGGAGATGAGAACGGCCACTGCTACGCCGCCTTCATCCGCACGCTCAAGAACAACCTCCGAGGGAAGGTCGAGAGCATCGACTGGGCGACGCGCCAGCTCACCCTCTCCGCCGACTCCAGGAACCTCGCGTCGCTGGGCGATTCCCGCCCGCTCATCAATCTCAACCCAAGCAAGCAGATCACCGCGGGGAAAGTGTGGATCGTCCCCGCCGAATCCTACTGGGAGACGACCGACACAGGGAAGTTCCCGTTCGGTGGCAAGACCTACCCGACCCGCCTCGTGAAGAACCCGAGGACGGGCGTGGGCGGCCTGCACATGGGCGGCCTGATCCGCGGCGACGCCCAGTGCCCTTGGACCCCCGCGATCGTCGGCCGCTTCTTCGCCGTCACCCAGGAGGGCGAGCGGGTGCCCGGCGGCAACCTCCGCTGGTACCAGATCACCTCGCTGAAGCTCAATGGCGATGGGACGAAGGACATCGAGATCCGGCGCTTCTGGTGGGGTGCGAAGGAGGCGGGCAGCCCCACCCTCTACAGCCTGGAGAATGCCTCGTGGGACGGGCACCTGCGCCCGCTCGCCTACGCCATCGCCCCGGGCGCCTACGTGAACGATGTCTCGAGAGCCATCCCCGGCGGCCCCCGGGGCGGCGAGCGGACGGTCGGCATCGTGCCCCACCCCGACCAGGGCACCCCCCTCGACTTCGCTCCAGGCGACCCGGTGGAGCAGGCCATCGGCCCCGACCCCTTCAAGCCCCAGGCCTTCCGCGTGTGGATGTGGGAGGACGTCCCGGGCGCATGGCCCTCGTCCGTGCTCGACTTCGCGAACCACGGCGCCGCCTCGCGGTACGCCGCAATGAAGGTCGGCGGCGGCGGGGCCACCCTCGAACAGGTGGCGAAGCGCCAGGAACGCAAGCCGGCGTGGGACAACGTGGTGGCCGTGCGGTCTGCGTGTTCGGTGGGCATCAACCTCATGGGCGACGTGGCGGAGGCTGCGATTCTGTTCCACCAGCCCACGCGCGAGCAGCCGCTCGTGTGGCGCTACGGCCACGAGGAGGGCAGGGCGCCCAGGGATGCGTCGCTCGCCGTCTCGCGCACGACGGGCGCCCTGGCGTTCACGGGCGGCGGGCTGTGCGTCCGCGGCGGCGGCCTCTCGGGCTCCCAGACCCCCGCGCGGAACCTGCGGGGCAAGAACGTCGCGGTGAAGGCGGGCGCGAAGTCACTCGCCGTCGCCTTCCCCGCCGCGGAGGCGGACGCGGACTACGCGGTGTTCGTCGAGCAGACGTGGCTCACGAGCCGGGCGGTCACGAGGAAGGCGCCCGAGGGCTTCACCGTCGAGTTCTCCGCCCCCGCCCCCGATGATGCCACCCTGGACTGGATGATCGTGCGGTGAGGCCGGGCCGCGCTCGGCACCGCAAGGCTGCCTTGCGCGAGGCGAGTAGGGGCCACTGGCGGCCAGAGGCGGCGAGAAACGGGGGCTGGGCCGCAGTTCCCGTGGAATCGCCGTCCGGCGCGCCCGCGCCCCGCAGCAATAGAAATAACAGAATACTTGACGGGCGAACTCCGGCGGGTGTATAATTCAGTACGGCGTCTGAGAGCTCACTCCCCCCGGTAGGAGGGCGGGCCATGAGGCATCCGCTCCGTATGAGCTCTGTACACCCGCAGTCGCCATCTGACGTCTGCACAGCTCAGGAGGCTGAGCTCGAACGCTACCTCGCGGCGGGGCCAAGCCTGCGCGAGCGAGCGGGCGAGGCGCTTCAGCACACGCCGTGGTGGACCATCTCCCTCCTCGTCCACCTCATCGCCCTCTTCATCCTGTGGTTGTGGCCCATGGACCTCGGGCCAAAGGTCGAGGTGATAGGCCCTGAGTGGGAGGTGGGTATTATCGAGCGGCCGACGAAGGAGCGCGAGCGCAAGCGGAAGCCGCCCACGCCGCCCAGAGACCCCGAGGTGGTTCCCAAAGACTTCAAGATCGTGAAGGAGCCGAAGCTCGACACGCCGAAGTACAAGGAGCCGCTCCCGCCCGCCCCCGAGTTCCATGCGCCCAAGCAGGTTAAGCCTCTCGTGCCCCCGCAGACGCCGAGGGGCCTCCCCATCATCACGGTGGAGAATCACACGAAGTTCGTGCCGATCGGTCCGGGCACACTGAAGGGCCGCAGGAAGATCAGGAAGTGGATCGGCGATGGCGACACGCCGGGCGGCGATATTGGTGGGGGACGGCCGCCTGAAGTCGGCCCCATCGTGGCCGGGCTCATCTGGCTCGCGCAGGCTCAGGAGCGCGACGGGAGTTGGGACGCCAAGCGCTGGGGCGGCACGGAGAGCTACCGGGTGGGGATGACGGGCCTGGCGGTCCTGGCCTACGAGGGCGCCGGCTTCACCCACAAGAAGGGCAAGTTCCACAGCACGATCAAGCGGGGGCTCGAGTGGCTCGCGCGCGACCAGCGCTCCGACGGGCGGTTCCAGTGGAAAACCTTCTACGAGCAGGGCATCGCCACGATGGCCGTGTGCGAGGCCTTCACCCTCGGGGACGGCGACCCGCGCGTGCGCCCGATGGCACAGGCGGCCGTCAACTACATCTGCCGCATCCAGCCCGAGCACGGCGGCTTCCGCTACAACGGCGCCGTGGCCGCCAACGAGGGCGACATGTCGGTCACCGGCTGGCAGATCATGGCCCTCAAGTCCGCCCAGACCGCCGAGCTCACCGTGCCCGACGAGGCGATGGCGCGGTGCGCGAAGTTCCTGCGCAGCGCCTCGCGCGACTACGGCACCAGCGCCTACCTGGCGGGGAACCAGGGGGCCGGCTCCCTGGGCATCACCGCCATTGGGATGCTCTGCCGAGTCTTCCTGCCAGAGCAAGGCGACTGGGAACCCGACATCCACGCCGCTGCCCGCTACCTCTACGGCAAGGAGACGGCCCAGCTCGAGCCCGTGGCCGGCGGCGCCACCAAGCAACTCGTCCGCGACCTCTACTATACCTACTACTCCTCGCTCGCCATGTTCCAGGCGGGCGGCGAGTACTGGCGCGCGTGGAAGAGGATGTATCGCGACCCCGTGATCGACGCCCAGGTGCACCGCAAGCTCGATGCCCGGGGGCGCTACATCAAGGGGAGCTGGGACCCCGCGAAGCACCAGTGGAGCAATCGAGGTGGGCGCGTCTACGCCACGGCGATGGGCGTGCTGTGCCTGGAAGCTCCCTACCGCTTCCTCCGGGTCCTCCGCAAGAGGGAATGACACCCGCCGGCGCGGAAGCGGCCCACGGCCGGCGGCCCGCTGGGCGTGGGGCCTCTTCGGGCGGGTGAGTGACACAAGCGGCGTCCGAGAGCTCACTTCCCCCGGTAGGAGGGCGGGCCATGAGGCATCCGCTCCGACTGAGCTCTGCGCACCCGCAGACGCCATCTGACGCCTGCACAGTTCAGGAGGCCGCGCTCGAGCGCTACCTTGCGCAGGGGCCGAGCCTGCGCGAGCGAGCGGGCGAGGCCCTCGAGCACACGCCGTGGTGGACCCTCTCCCTCCTCGTCCACCTCATCGCCCTCTTCATCCTGTGGGCGTGGCCCATGGACGTCGGGCCGACGCGCACGGTGGGCAAGGGGCCGGAGGACGACGAATGGCGTAAGATCAAGCTGGTCGATCCGCCCGTGCGGGAGACGCGCAGGAAGAAGGAGCGCCCGAGGGACCCGGCCGCGATCCCCGACGACTTCAAGATCGTGAAGGAGCCGAAGCTCGACGCACCGAAGTACAAGGAGCCGCTTGCCCCGGCGCCCGAGCTCGAGGCACCCAAAAAGGTGCAGCCGCTCGTTCCCCCGCGGACACCGAACCCTCGTGACATCTTTACCAATACGGAGGCCAAGAGGATTGTGCCAGCGGGGCCGCGCGGTTTCGGCAAGCGCCGCGATCTGAGGATCTTCATCGGCGATCCCGACACGCCGGGCACCCACATTGTGGGGCCACCTGAAGTCGGCCCCATCGTGGCCGGGCTCATCTGGCTCGCGCAGGCTCAGGAGCGCGACGGGAGCTGGGACGCTAAGCGCTGGGGCGGCACGGAGAGCTACCGGGTGGGGATGACGGGCCTGGCGCTCCTGGCCTACGAGGGTGCCGGCTTCACCCACAAGCAAGGCAAGTTCCACAGCACGATCAAGCGGGGACTCGAGTGGCTCGCGCGCGACCAGCGCTCCGACGGGCGGTTCCAGTGGAAGACCTTCTACGAGCAGGGCATCGCCACGATGGCCGTGTGCGAGGCCTTCGCCCTGGGGAAGGGCGACCCGCGCGTGCGCCCGATGGCACAGGCGGCCGTCAACTACATCTGCCGTATCCAGCCCGACCACGGCGGCTTCCGCTACAACGGCGCCGTGGCCGCCAACGAGGGCGACATGTCGGTCACCGGCTGGCAGATCATGGCCCTCAAGTCCGCCGAGCTCGCGGGGCTCACCGTGCCCGACGAGGCGATGGCGCGGTGCGCGAAGTTCCTGCGCAGCGCCTCGCGCGACTACGGCACCAGCGCCTACCTGGCGGGGAACCAGGGGGCCGGCTCCCTGGGCATCACCGCCATTGGGATGCTCTGCCGAGTCTTCCTGCCAGAGCAGGGGGACTGGGAACCCGACATCCACGCCGCCGCCCGCTACCTCTACGGCAAGGAGACGGGCCAGCTCGAGCCCGTGGCCGGCGGCGCCACGAAGCAACTCGTCCGCGACCTCTACTATACCTACTACTCCTCGCTCGCCATGTACCAGGTGGGCGGCGAGTACTGGCTCGCGTGGAAGAGGATGTACCGCGACCCCGTGATCGACGCCCAGGTGCACCGCAAGCTCGATGCTCAGGGGCGCTACATCCGGGGGAGCTGGGACCCCGCGAAGCACCAGTGGAGCAACCGAGGCGGGCGCGTCTACGCCACGGCGATGGGCGTGCTGTGCCTGGAAGCTCCCTACCGCTTCCTCCAGGTTCTCCGCGAGAGGGAATGACACCCGCCGGCGCGGAAGCGGCTCCCCGCGCCGGCGATCGCCTGGACGACGAACCATGCCGGACGCGTTGGCACAGTGTCCCCAGGCCTCCGGCCGACCCCCGTCTTTGCCCCGCCGCCGGGGGCCGGCACGCGAGGCCCAATGGGCCAGTGGGACCCACGTGCCGACGCGTCCGACCTTCTCAATGCGCAGCGCACCCGGGTGTTGACTTCGCCGTGTGAGCGGGCTATACTGCTGATGATCCGAGGCCCCTGTGGAGGCTTGAGCCATGGCCGACGACGAACTGCACGAAGAGTCCGAGCTGGATCAGTACATCGACGAAGGCGAGCCCGGCTGGTGGAGCGAATTCGCCTCCGAGCAGGTGCGACGTGCTCCGTGGTGGACCATCTCGTTCCTCGTCCACGTGATCGCACTCCTCATCATGTACGTATGGCCCTACGGCGCGTCCGCCGCCGAGCAGGTGGTCACGACCATCCCCGTGAGCCTCGTCGAGGAGATCCAGGAGGAGATCATCGAGGACGAGCCCGAGATCATCGAGCAGGAGGAGATCGAGGAAGATCTCGACGTGCCGATCGAGGACATCCCGATCTCGCCCGAGCCCCCGACCAAGGAAGACCCCGGCCCCGACCTGGACATGGACCCCGTGGAGGACATGGTCAAGGACGTCGAGCGCCCGGTGCCCAGCATCGACCCGCCGTCGAACACGCCGGTGTTTGCGGTGGACGCGCCGGGGCGCGGGCTGACGCGCGGGATCTACTCGGGCCGCAACAGCGCGGGCCGCGGCCGTGCGATCGGGGGCCGCGGCGGCACGAACCGCCACGCCGAGAGTGCCGTGATGGCAGGCCTGATCTGGCTCGCGAAGGCCCAGGAGCGCGACGGAAGCTGGAGCTGCAAGCGCTGGGACGGCGGGGGCGACCACGACGTGGGGATGACCGGCCTGGCACTCCTGGCCTTCCTGGGCGCGGGCTACACCCACACGAAGGGCCGCTTCAAGACCACCGTGTCCAACGGCCTGAACTGGCTCAAGGCGAACCAGAAGGCGAACGGGAGCTTCGGGTGGAAGACGTTCTACGAGATGGGGATCGCCGGGATGGCCGTCTCGGAAGCCTACGGCCTCACGCAATCCCCGCAGGTCGGGCGCATGGCGCAGAAGGCTATTGACTACATCGTGCAGGTCCAGCCCGAGCACGGCGGCTACCGCTACGGCGGCTCCGTGGCGAAGAACGAGGGCGACATGTCGGTCACCGGCTGGCAGATCATGGCCATCAAGTCGGGGATCTGCGCGGAGCTCAAGGTGCCCGAGGCGGCGGTCGAGCGGGCGCGGTTGTTCCTCAAGAACTCCTACCGCGACTACGGTGCGAGCGCCTATATCGTGGGGAACAAGGGGGCCGGCTCTCCCGCCATCACGGCCATCGGGATGCTGTGCCGCCAGTTCCTCGGCGGGGACTACGAGGCGGAGATCCGCGCGGCCGCCGACTACCTGCGCAATGTCGAGCAGAAGGGCAACGCGGGCCAAGGGGGCCTCGTCCGCGACCTCTACTACACGTACTACTCCGTGCTCGGCATGTTCCAGATGGGCGGGGAGTACTGGACCGACTGGAATAAGCGGTTCCGCGACCCGCTTGTGAAGGCGCAGATCCATCAGAAGTTCGATGGCCGCGGCCGGTTCGTGCGCGGAAGCTGGGACCCCAAGAACCACAGGTGGGGCTCGCGCGGGGGCCGAGTCTACTCGACCGCAATGGCCATCCTCAGCCTCGAAGTCTACTACCGATTCCTGCCCGTCTACAAACGGTAGAGGGCCTGTTGCAGGCCACAGAGCGCACCCGTGCCGTCGGGCCAACCTGCCCGGCGGCACGTTCGCGCACCTTCCGCGCGCACGCGCCGCCCACGCCAGGGCCTTCGCCACGCCAGCCCGCTCACGCCCTTCCGTATGCCCATATGGCATAGGCACTTCGCGCCCGTGTGGGAAGCGCCGCGCCTGAAGCAACTGGAGTTGACTCCCTCTCGTCCACTATGTATACTTATGTACAGACATGTCCGTTCCTGTAACGGAGGCCCACAGCATGGCTGGCGACGACCACTATGAAGAGTCCGACCTGGACCAGTACATCGACGAAGGCGAGCCCGGCTGGTGGAGTGAGTTTGCCTCCGAGCAGGTGCGGCGTGCTCCGTGGTGGACCATCTCGTTCCTCGTCCACGTGATCGCACTCCTCATCATGTACGTATGGCCCTACGGTGCGTCCGCCACCGAGGAGGTCGTCACGACCATCCCCGTGAGCCTCGTCGAGGAGATCCAGGAGGAGATCATCGAGGACGAGCCCGAGATCATCGAGCAGGAAGAGATCGAGGAAGATCTCGACGTGCCGATCGAGGACATCCCGATCTCGCCCGAGCCCCCGACCAAGGAAGACCCCGGCCCCGACCTGGACATGGACCCCGTGGAGGACATGGTCAAGGACGTCGAGCGCCCGGTGCCCAGCATCGACCCGCCGTCGAACACGCCGGTGTTTGCGGTGGACGCGCCGGGGCGCGGGCTGACGCGCGGGATCTACTCGGGCCGCAACAGCGCGGGCCGCGGCCGTGCGATCGGGGGCCGCGGCGGCACGAACCGCCACGCCGAGAGTGCCGTGATGGCAGGCCTGATCTGGCTCGCGAAGGCCCAGGAGCGCGACGGAAGCTGGAGCTGCAAGCGCTGGGACGGCGGGGGCGACCACGACGTGGGGATGACCGGCCTGGCACTCCTGGCCTTCCTGGGCGCGGGCTACACCCACACGAAGGGCCGCTTCAAGACCACCGTGTCCAACGGCCTGAACTGGCTCAAGGCGAACCAGAAGGCGAACGGGAGCTTCGGGTGGAAGACGTTCTACGAGATGGGGATCGCCGGGATGGCCGTCTCGGAAGCCTACGGCCTCACGCAATCGCCCCAGGTGGGGCGCATGGCGCAGAAGGCCATTGACTACATCGTGCAGGTGCAGCCCGAGCACGGGGGCTTCCGCTACGGCGGCTCCGTGGAGAAGAACCAGGGCGACATGTCGGTCACCGGGTGGCAGATCATGGCCATCAAGTCGGGGATCTGCGCGGAGCTCAAGGTGCCCGAGGCTGCGGTCGAGCGGTCGCGCGTGTTCCTCAAGAACACCTACCGCGACTACGGCGGCAGCGCCTATATCGTGGGGAATCAGGCATCGGCCCCCGCCGTGACGGCCATCGGGATGCTGTGCCGCCAGTTCCTCGGCGGGGACTATGAGGCGGAGATCCGCGCGGCCGCCGACTACCTGCGCAATGCTCAACTGAAGGGGGGCGGCGCGCGTGGGGGCCGCGGCAGGAACCAGTTGGTCGGCGATCTCTACTACACCTACTACTCCGTGCTCGCCATGTTCCAGATGGGCGGTGAGTACTGGACCGACTGGAACAAGCGGTTCCGCGACCCGCTGGTGAAGTGCCAGATCCACGAGAAGTTCGATGGCCGCGGTCGCTTCGTGCGCGGGAGCTGGGACCCCAAGAACCACGCCTGGGGCTCGCGCGGCGGCCGAGTGTACTGCACCGCCATGGCCATCCTCAGCCTCGAAGTCTACTACCGCTTCCTGCCCGTCTACAAGCGGTAGCGGCTCTGCCGCAGACCACAGACCACACCCGTGCCGTCGGGGCCAGCCGCCCCGGCGGCACGCTCGCGCGTGGGTTCACAACTGGGAGAGGGATGCGGGCTACGAGCGGTTCCTGGAGGACCTTCTGTGCTGGAGCTGGGGCCGGGGCTTGCTCGGCCCGAGCAGGCGCTGCTCGCGACGGTCTGGTTGGCTCCGACGGGCCTCGCTGCGCAGCACGAGCTGCACCGTGGCCACCAGGTGCGACGGGCTGAACGGTTTGGTCAGGAGCACCGCGCCCAGTTGCTCACAGAGCGGCAGAATCTGCTCGGGTGCTCGAGCACTCATCACCACCAGCCGGCAGGCCCGCGCGCGCAGGAGCAGGCGGCGAGCCAGCTTGAGCCCACCGATGTCCGGCAGATCCACGTCGACCACCAGCAGTTGCGCGGGGCGGCGCCGCCACGCGACCAGGGCCTCGATCCCCGTCGAGGCCACCTCGACCACGAAGCCGCGATCGCTGAGGATCTCGCCGACCGTCTCGGCAAGACCCACATTGTCGTCGATCACGAGTGCGCGTTGCTCAGCCATGGCCTGAGTCCAGAGCAGAAACCTGGGTCTGCGAGCCCCAGTGTGCGTTCCTGAGCCAGCCTCCACCCTCCCCACGGTTCAGGCGAGCAAACCGCGTGCCAGCGGGTGCTGAATGGCCTCGTCCCAGTTGGGCGCGATTGGAACTATCTGTTACATATATGCTTACAGCGATAGCAGGCACGAAACGGGGCGGCGGCCTATGGGCGGCGCTCTGCCCCCACTGCCATTCTGGCGCGCAGGAGGGCGACATGTCGTCAGGGACTCGGCCACGCCGTGGCGGAGCCGTGGTGCGTGGTGGGGTGCCCGGTGTCATCGCGGAGTGCCCTCCGGGGCAGGCGTGGTGTCGATGCGCAGGAGCTTTCGCCGTGCCTCGGCTCCCTCGGGGCGTGTGGGGAACTCGGCGGCCAGGCGGGTGAGGGTCGCCACGAGTGCCGCACGGTCGCCGGCTTGCTGGTGGCATGTGGCGAGGCGTGCGAGAGCTCTGGGCAGGTCGTCGTCGCGGTTGGCACGGGAGAGCCAGCGGCCCACCGTGGCGCGTGCCGTGCCGAGGTGGCCGGTGGCCAAGTGGTAGTCGGTGAGTTTCTCGTAGGCGGCCACGAGGTGGCGTCGGACGCTGGGGCGGCGGGGGTCGGCGGGCAGGAGTGCCGCGATGGTTTGTTCGCCGAGGGCCACGGCTCCGTCGAGGAAGCCGAAGCGTGCGAGCTGGCCCACTCGCGCGGCGTCGTAGGCGAGGGGGCTGCGGCGGTGGAGGCGGCCAGCGGTGAGGAGGCGGAGCGCCTGGCGTGCGACCGCGGGCTCGGCGGGGCCGATCAGGGCTTCGCCCAGGCTGGCCGCTGCCTCGGCATGGCGCCGCGCGTGGACGAGGAACTTCCCTGTCTCCAGCGCGGCTCGTGCCGCCATCGGGCTGTCGGGCAGGATCTGCGCGGCTCGTGCCCACGTGGCGAGTGCCAGGCCCGGTGCGTCGCGGGCGGCGAAGTGTTCGGCGGCCTGCATGCATGCCGCGGCTACGCGCGGGGCGAGCTGCGGGTCGGGGCGGCCGCCGGGGAGGCGGTCGAGCCAGCGCCGCGCGGTCTCGGGCTCGCCGTTTGCCGCCGCCGCTTCGCCCAGCAGCACCAGGCGGCCCGGCGTGAGCCCGTCCGCGCCGACTGCCTCCGCCGCCCACTCGAGGACCCGCACGCTGGCGGCGCGGCCGCCGAGCCGCTCGTAGCAGGCGAAGAGGAGCTCGCCCGTCCCGGCCCGGTGCGGGCCGTCGGGGTGCTCGCGCATCACGCGGAAGAGCAGTGCGAGAGCCTGGCGGGGGTTGCCGAGACCGCGCAGATGCACGCCCGCCAGACGCACCGCCGCGTGGGGGCCTGGCTGGTCCTTGCGGCGGGCCTCGAGCTGCGCGGCAGCGGCGATGGCCTGGCGGAGGCGCTCGGCACGGCGGGCCGTCGCCGTGTCGGTGCGCAGGCCCGCGAGGCGCTCGAGGGTGGCGAGGGCCGCCTCGGGCTGGCCGCTGCGCATCTGGGCCGTCGCGAGCAGCGAGAGGGCCTCGCGCTGCGTGGGCTGGTGCGACGAGAGGGCCGCCTTGGACGCGTGTGTGGCAGCGTCGGTCCATCGCCCTGCATCGGCGAAGCGGCGAGCAACGAACAGGCGGGCCGCTGTGGCCATGGCGGGATCGGCGATGGCCTCGGCCTCGGCCGCGAGCGGAGGGAGCGCGCGGGCGGTGTCGCGCTCGTGGCGCGCGCGGGCCAGCACGAAGCGTGCGGCCGGCGTCCGCTCGGCGAGCCGCACGGCCCCGCTCCCAGGGTCGGCCAGACGCACGGCGTGGGGCTCGAGGCCCGGCTCCGCACACGTGCCGAAGGCGAGGGCCCGGCCATCGGGCGACCACGAGGGCATCAGGTTCGCCAGGCCGTCGGCCACTAGCGTGCGCGGGGTGGGGGCGTCGAGCGCGATGACCGCGATGTCGGCCGCGCGGCCGCCCGATCCGGGCATCGCCCCGCCCGTGTGGTAGGGGAGGCAGGCGTAGGCGACCGCCTTGCCGTCGGGCGACCATGCGGGGGCGATGCACCCGCCGGCCATCGCCCGCGCCAGCATCCGCCGCTGCCCCGACCGCGCGTCCCAGAGCCAGAGCTCGGTCATGCCCGGGCACAGGAACCGCTCGGCCACGTAGGCCACCATCGAGCCGTTGGGCGACCAGGCCGGCGCGCAGCCCACGCTGTAGCGGGTGAAGAGAGCGGATGCCAGGAGCTTGCGGGCGCCGCCCTCCACCTCGGCCACGTAGAGCCCACACGCGGCCTCGCCCTGTGCCCGGCCGACGAATGCCACCCGCCGCCCGTCGGGCGCCGGGGTGGGGGCGCGCACCTCCGCCAGGCCGACCGCAAGCTCCACAGCCTTCCCGCCGGACGCGGGCACCCGGACCAGGGTCCAGCCGCCCGGACGGTCGGCCGCGATGAGCACCGCCTGGCCGTCGGGCATCCAGCACAACTCCACGAGCCCCTTCGGGCAGGGCGCCTGCCAGACGGCGCGGCCGGCCCCGCCGCCGGGGGAAAGCAGGTGCAGGCGCAGCGTGGGCGGCCGTCCCCGCACGTGCACCGCACAGGCCACCCTGGCACCATCGGGCGAGAGCGCCAAGGCCACGGGCGGGCTCGAGAAGCGCCCGGCCGCCACTTCTCCGCCCTTGCCCGTCGCCACCTCCGCCGAGCGGATGGCCAGGGTGCCATCGGGGCGGGCCGCCGCGTAGTAGAGCATCGCCCCGTCGCGCGACCACACCGGCGCATCCAGCACGGGCGCCGTGCGCAGGCACCCCGCGGCGAGCAGGGCGGCAGCGGCGAGGGCCGCCGGCACCCTTGATCGCGGGGCCGCCGGCTGGTTAAATGGCCACAAGCACACAACAGGAGCTTCGTTCATGGCGACCATCTTCGTGGCCGGGATCATACAGGGCTCGCTCCGCGGCGACACGATCCATGCACAGGCCTACCGGGAGGATATCGTGGGCCTGCTGCGCGAGGCGATCCCCGAGGCCACTGTCTACTGCCCCATCGAGAACTACCCCAACTCCCTCGAATTCGACGACGGGAAGGCACGCCGCACGTTCCTCGGCCTCATGGACCGGGCCGCCGAAGCCGACGCCCTCGTGGCCTACGTGCCCGAGGCCAGCATGGGCACCGCCGTGGAAATGTGGCAGGCACACCGCCGCGGCCGGCCGGTCGTGGCCATCTCGCCGCTCGCCACCAACTGGACCGTCCGCTTCCTGGCCACCGTGGTCCTGCCCGACATCCAGGCGTTCCAGCGCTACGTGGCGTCGGGCGACTTCGCGCGCCTGCTCGCCGCCCGCGGGATTATAGCGCGCGACGATGCGCGAAGCCAGGACACCCCCTGACCGGCGCACGCCCCAGCGGGACCCCGCAATGACCCACCCCGAGCCCCTCCATCTCATCGGAGCCACGCGCGACGAGCTCCGCGCCTTCGTGGAGCGCTTCGGCCAGCCCCCTTACCGCGCCGACCAGGTGCTCCACTGGATCTACGCCGCAGGAACCGCCCAACTCGACGCCATGACGAACCTGCCCAAGAGCCTGCGCACCGCCCTGGCCGGCCGCACCCGCCTCTTCACCTCCACCGTGGCCGAGGTGCACGAGGGGCGCGACGGCACGACGAAGCTCCTCATTGCCCTGCACGATGCACAGGCCGTCGAAGCCGTGATCATCCCGAAGGCCGGCCGCCACACCGTGTGTATCTCCACCCAGGTCGGTTGCCCCATCGGATGCGTCTTCTGCGCCAGCGGACTCGGCGGAAAGGCACGCGACCTGACGGCCGGGGAGATCGTGGAGCAGGTGCTCCACGCGCGCCGGCACATCGAGGCGGGCGGACGGCTCACGAACATCGTGGTCATGGGCGTCGGCGAGCCCCTGCTCAACTTCGAGGCCGTCGTGCGCGCCTTGCGCACCGTCACGGCGCCGTGGGGCCTGGCCTTCAGCCCCCGCCGCATCACCCTCTCCACCGTGGGCCTGCCCGGGCAGATCCGCCGCCTCGCCCACGAAGGGCCGCACGTGAACCTCGCCGTCTCGCTCCACGCGGCCGACGACGCCACCCGCCGCCGTCTCATCCCCGCCGCACGCCCCATCCGCAAGCTCGTCGAGGCCGCCCGGGACTACCTCGAGCACACAGGCCGCGAGGTGACCTTCGAGTACGTCCTCATCGACGGCGTGAACGACTCGCCCGACGATGCGCGCGGCCTCGCCGAGTGGGTGGGGGGCCAGCCGATCTTCGTGAACCTCCTGCCGCTCAACCCCGTCGAGGGTCTGCCCTGGCGCGAGCCGCCCCACGCCCGGGTCGCGCAGTTCGAGGCCGAGCTGCGCCGCCGCCGCGTGCAGGTGCGCCTGCGCCGGCGCCGGGGAGGGGACGTGGCGGGGGCCTGCGGCCAGCTCCGCCACCGCAGATCCCCCACCTGACCGCGAACCAAAGCCCAGACCCGATGGCAGCTTACGCATTCCCGGCCATGCCGCTTTTTGCATTGACCCCCCCCGTGTGATCTGCTATAATCCGCCCTCGGCATCCCCGTGGACCGCCTGTGGAATGCATCCGGTCCCTGCCAGCGGCGCGTGTCCCCCCCTCGCGCAACTCTCCTGATCCTGGGGCGCGCCGTCACGCGA
>Ga0272441_10006365_pt1 | contig 19848 bp, 13 predicted proteins | sample SSMProp6N_FD_193582 | JGI IMG/M metagenome (GOLD analysis project Ga0272441, IMG submission 193582) | Marine sediment archaeal communities from Little Sippewissett salt marsh, Falmouth, MA, United States - SSM-Prop-6N | ecosystem: Environmental > Aquatic > Marine > Wetlands > Sediment ... | reverse complement strand
GCAGAGCTGCTCTGGAGACTCTCGTAGGTTTGCCGGGCTTGCGGAATCAACGTGTCCTCATAGAGGCGGTAGCGCCGCTCGGCGTCGCGGACATTGAAGATAGCCATTTGGGCGGCCCGCTCGAGCGCGAGGGTTCTGCGGCGTTTCTGCTGCGCTGTGGCGCGTTCCAGAAGGGCGGCCTCCTCGACGCTTGCGCGCACGCGTCTACGCCAGATGGGCAGGTTCATGCTCAGGGAGATCATGACGTTATCTTCGCCGCCATCCGAATAGGCCATGGGTTCATCGGCCGTGGCCAGGGCGTACGCATCAATTGCGGCATTCGGCGCGCTGAATGGCGTTGCGCCGGTGGCGGTGCTTACCAGGCGATTGGCCGCGTTCAGCGAAGCCGGATACGGTCTGTCCGGCCGGATCTGGCGCGGCTTGCTCACGGAAACGTACTCGATGCCGAGCGTGAAATCCGGCCGGCCTTTCTTCTTTGCCAGAACCGCCTGCTTGCGCCGGCCCTCGACCAGGTGATCGAAGACCGCCAGTTCGGGATTCTGCGCGCGCACCCCGGCAAGGATCTCCGCGTCAGCAGGCAACGGCGGCGGAAACTCCGCCTCCTGCGGCCAAGGCGGCTCCTCATCGACGCCACGGCCTAGGGCCTCGTTCAAGCCTGCCGCCAGCGCGGGCCGCATCTGCGTGAGGCTGTCCAGGCGGTCCTGGAGCTTGGTTCGCTCGATGGCGATCCGCAGCAGGTCGGCCTCCCCCGCCAGTCCCAGCGAAAGCCTCGAACTCACCACGTCCTCCATGAACGAAAGCACTTCCCCCTGGGATGCGACAATCTCAATGCTCTCGCCCAAGAACGCGTATTCCGAGTACGCCTTCTTCACGTCGGCGAACACGCGGTTCCGCTCGGCGTAGAAGCGCGCCAGGGCCGCATCCGCCTCGACGGCCGCCTGCTCGCCGCGCGCCCGCAGCGTGCCGAACCACGGGAACTTCTGCGCCAACATCGCCTTGAATCGGTTCGTCTCCGATTGCAGGAACTGGCCGTAGGTGAACACCGGGTCGTCCAGCGCGGTCGCTTGGGGGATGCGCGTGAGGGCCGCCCGCCATTGCTCGTGCAGCGCACGCAGGCCGGGATGGTCTTCTGCGGCCTCGACGAGGTACGCGCGCAGTTCGTCATTGGCGGCGAAATACGCGGGCGGTTCCATTTGCGTCACGGCAACGGTCATGAGGATCATGGCGGCAATCATGGTTCACAGCGCTCCTCTGAAGTCCGGGCCTTGGGCAGACCTCGTTTCACGAACAAACCTGATCTCCTTCAGGGCACAGTACAGCACGGGGACAAGGAACAGCGTTACCAACTCGACCAGCATACCCCCAAACGACGGAATCGCCATCGGGATCATCACGTCGGCCCCGCGCCCCGTCGAGGTCAGGACGGGCAACAGGGCCAGGATCGTCGTGGCCGTCGTCATCAGGCAGGGCCGGATGCGGCGCGTGCCCGCGGCCAGCACGGCCGCGCGAATGGCCTCGCGCGAATCGGGCCGCCGGTCCCGGAAGCTCTGTTCGAGGTACGTGGCCATGACCACCCCGTCGTCCGTCGCGATGCCGAACAGCGCAAGAAACCCCACCCAAATCGCCACGCTGAGCATGACCGGGTGCACTTGGAACAACTCGCGCATGCCGACCCCGGCCACGGCGAAGTCGAGGAACCAGGGCTGGCCGTACAACCACAACAGCAGGAACCCGCCGGACCACGCCACAACGATGCCCAAGAACACGAGGCCCGTCGTGAGCACGGACCGGAACTGCAGGTAGAGGATGAGAAAGATGGTGAACAGCGCCAGCGGCAACACAACGGCTAAGGTTTTCTGCGCGCGCACCTGGTTCTCGTAGTTCCCCGCAAACGCGTAGCTCACGCCCGCGGGCAACGCCCACTCCCCCGAGTCGAGTTTCGATTGAAGGTAGCGTTGGCACGTTTCCACCACGTCCACTTCGGCGTAGCCCTGCTCCTTGTCGAAGGTCACGTAGCCGACCAGGAAGGTATCCTCGCTCTTGATCATCTGCGGGCCGCGCACGTACCGGATCTCGGCGAGTTGGCTCAACGGGATCTGTGCGCCGTCCGACGCGGGTGCGAGGATTCGCCCAAGCGATTCAATCTGGTCACGCAGTTCGCGCTTGTACCTCACGCGAACCGGATAGCGCTCGCGGCCCTCGACCGTCGTCGTAATGCGCCGGCCCCCGATGGCCACCTCGATGACGCTCTGCACGTCGCCGACCTGCATCCCGTAGCGCGCAATGGCGTCGCGGTCTATGGCGATCTCGATGTACGGCTTGCCCACGATGCGCTCTGCGAAGACCGTTGGCGGGTCCACGCCGGGGACCTCTCTCAAGAACCGCTCGATGTCGAGCCCGACCTGCTCGATGGTCTTCAGGTCCGGTCCTTTGACCTTCACGCCCATGGGCGCGCGCATGCCGCTTTGCAGCATCACGAAGCGCGTGATAATGGGTTGCAGCTTGGGCGCGGCCGTTGTGCCCGGAAGCTCGCCCGCTGCAGCGATCTCCGCCCAGATATCGCCGGGCGTTCGAATGTGGTCGCGCCATTGACGATACGGCAGACCCCTCGGGTCAGGAATCAGTTCCCCGGCCGCATCGCGGGCGAACGCCCCCGTGGCCTTGTCGTAGCGGAACCGGCGCCTGCGGCCGCGCTCGTCCACGGCGTACTCGGACTTGTAGTTGATCACCGTCTCGATCATGGACAGGGGCGCCGGGTCCAACGCGCTGTCGGCACGGCCGATCTTGCCCACCACCGATTCGATCTCAGGGATTGCCGCAAACGCGCGGTCCTGCACTTGCAGCACGTCCAGCGCCTCGCCAATCGAGGCGTGCGGCATCGTCGTCGGCATGTAGAGGAACGAACCCTCATCCAACGGCGGCATGAATTCCTTCCCGAGCCCCGGGAACGCGTGGTACAGCCCGGCCCAAACGCGGTTCTGGCGCAGTCCCTCCGGGACGAAGCCGAACACGCGGTGCGCCCCGAGCCACGCCGTGAACCCGATCAGGACGATAAGGGCAGGAAAACAAATGTACCGCAGCTTGTGGTCCAGACACCACCGCAAGAGACGCGGGTAGACCCGAAGGAACGCGTAGAAAAAGGCCAGCAGTCCGCCGACAAGCACGGCCACAAACAGGAAATTCAGCACAAACCCGTTTCCCGGCCCCAGCGGCAGCCAGCGCCGCGTCAGGATGACCCCCACAACCAGGATCGCCGCGGCATTGACAAGCCAGGAGAGCGGGGGTCGAGCGCCCTTCCGTTCTTGGCTCGCCGGTGGCTCGGCCTTCGTGGGCGAGCCGCGCCGCGCAAGAAGCAGGTGGGCGAGCACGGGCAGCACGGTCAGAGACACCACGAGCGACCCGATCAAGGCAAAGGTCTTCGTGAACGCCAGCGGTCGGAATAGCTTGCCTTCGGCCCCCGTCATCGTGAAGACCGGCAAGAAACCGACCACCGTGGTGGCAACGGCCGTGACTACGGCGCCCCCCACTTCACTCGTCGCCCGCAACACCACGCCGGCCCTGGGTTCCCCCGAGCCGGCTTCGTCGAGATGCCGGAGGATGTTCTCGCACAGGATGATGCCCATGTCGACGATCGTGCCAATAGCGATAGCGATGCCGGACAGCGCGACGATGTTGGCGTCGATCCCGAACACGCTCATCCCAACGAAACACATCAGCACTGCCAAGGGCAGAACCGCGCTGATCAGCAAGGAGCTGCGCAGGTGCATCACCATGACGAGGATCACGATGACGGTGACGAGGATCTCGAGGGTGATGGCGTTCTCGAGCGTACCGAGCGTTTCGTGAATAAGGCCGGTCCGGTCGTAGAACGGGACAATCGAAACCTGACTCGTGGTCACCCACGGCGGCCATGCGTCGCGCGGCGTTGAGCGGAGCCACTGCAGCCAGCCCTCGTGGTCGAGTTGCGTCTGCGAGTAGGCGTTGAACCCGTACTGCTCGGCGAAGGCCTGCACCTCGAGCTTGGTCACGCGCGCGTCATCGATAACGACCGTCGCAGGCAATCCGGGGGCGATCTCGGCAATCTTGGCTTTGACGTTCTTGATGGCCTCGAGCGGGTTGGCGCCGTAGCGCACGACCACCACGCCGCCCACCGCCTCCGCCCCTTCCTTGTCGAGCGCGCCGCGCCGCAACGCGGGCCCGATGGTGACCGTGGCAACGTCTTTGACCGAGATGGGCACATTGTCGGCGCTCTTGATGACGGTCTTCTCGATGTCCGCGAGATCCCGGATGAAGCCCAACCCCCGGATTACGTATTCGACCTTGTTGACCTCGATGGTCCGCGCGCCTACGTCAATGTTGGACATGCGGACCGCCCCAAAAACCTCGTCCAGCTTCACCCCGTACGCCCGCATGGCATCCGGGTCCACGTCGATCTGGTACTCGCGAACGAAGCCCCCAATGGACGCCACCTCACTCACGCCGTCTGCCGCGAGCAGGGCATAGCGCACATGCCAGTCTTGGATGCTGCGCAGCTCCTGCGGATCCCAATGGCCTATGGGTCTGCCGTCCGGGTCGCGTCCCTCCAAGGTGTACCAGAAGACTTGGCCCAACGGCGTAGCATCCGGCCCCAAGGCCGGGACAACCCCCTCGGGCAATGTCCCCGCCGGCAAGCTGTTCAGCTTCTCGATAATCCGGCTGCGCGCCCAGTAGAAATCGATGCGCTCCTTGAAGATCACATAGACCGATGAGAATCCGAACAGCGATTGGCTCCGAATCGTGCGTACGCCCGGCACGCCCAGAAGAGACACCGTCAGCGGATACGTGACCTGGTCTTCAATGTCCTGCGGAGAACGCCCCGGCCATTCCGTGAACACGATCTGCTGGTTTTCACCGAGGTCCGGGATAGCGTCGACGGGCACCGGATCGCGCGGCAGACCGCCAAGGGCCCAATCGAACGGTGCAACCGACAACCCCCAGAAGGCCAGCCCCCCAACGCCCAAGGCCACGATGAGACGATTGCCCATACAGAAGCCGAGCAGTCGCTGCAAGGGAGTCGCAGGGCGGGGTGGCGCCGGTTCGGGCTCTGCGCCGCTACTCATGCGCCGCCCCCTTCATTTCCGAGCCCTCGGGGGCGCCGTGCGCGTGGTCGCCGGCATGCTCGTTGGCCCCGTTCGGCGCGTCTTGGCGCGGCCCGGCGATCTGTTCCTGCACCGTGCCGCAACTGAACATCTTGCTGCCGAAATACGGGTTGCGCACCGTGGTATCGGTCTGCAGCCAGTCCGCGCCCTCGAAGTCGAACGCCATCGGACAATGAACCACGTACACAGGCTCTGCCGAACTGAGCCCGAACGTGCGGATCGCGTTGATCAACGCGGCTGACCAGGGCTGGAACGCGGTCCGCACCTCGGCGATGGCCTTGCCCTTCTCGATGGACTCGAGGTGCTGTCCGAGGACGCCCCGGTATTCCTTCTCCCATGTGGCCGCGCCCGCGCCATCAAGCAGGCCGCCGTCAATGCGCTCGAAGGCCAGGCGGGCGGCTTTGACGCCCTCAACCGCGCCGTCCGGGTTGTCCTGTGCCAGGGCGGCCTGAACGACCATGTAAGATTTGAGGAAGGAATCGAGCTGTTCCTGGAACGCCGCCGGCACATCCGTGACAATACGGGCGGGGGTCTCTTCGTCTTCATGAGTCGCGGGGCTCATCATGCTCGGCTTGGCGAGTATCTGGAGCGCGCTGTCGATCTTGAAGTTCCCATGGGTTACCACGCGTTCGCCTTCACGCAGCCCCCGCACCACGAGGTAGTCATCCCCCGCACGCGGCCCCAGCACGACCTCCCGCCCTTCGTAGGTCGGCCTGTCCGCCCCCGGCACTTCCACATAGACGACGGCCCGCTTTCCCGTCAGCAACGGGGCCGACGCGGGGATCGCCAAAGGCCTGTCTTCCTCGGTGACCACCGCAGGCACGTAGCCCAGGTCCTCTGCACGGACGAGTGGCATGCCGCACACGTCACAGACCCCCGGTCCATCCTTGATGACCTCCGGATGCATCGGCGAAATCCATTTGCCGGCAAGCCCGGGGTCCATCACGCGGCCGCCGGTGGCCACTTTCGAGCGCACCACCCCGCGCACGAACATACCCGGCTTGAGTTTGCCGTCCGTGTTGGGCGCGTTTACGCGGATCGTGACGGTTCGGGTTCGCGCGTCCACCACGGGATCGATGAACGCTATCCGGCCTGCAAAGACCTCTCCCGGGTAAGCCTCGGCGGTGAATTCGACCGGTTGGCCGTAGTGTAGCCACAGCAGGTCGGACTCATAGGCGTCGAGCTTCACCCACACCACGCTCAAGTCGGCAATCGTGTAGATCCGCGTCCCGGTTTCGACATACATCCCCTCTTTGCCGGCCCGCTCGGTCACCGTCCCCCCGATGGGTGCATAGATGGTGATGCGGTCAGCCAGGGCGCCCTCGCGTTCTGCGCGCGCGAGCTGCTGCCGGGTGAGCCCCCACCGAAGCAGCCTGTTGCGCACGGCCTCGAGCGTGGTCTGGGCCGTATCCTTGAGCACCTCGGGCGTGCCGGGGGACAGCTTCTCGACCGCCCGGACGGCACGCCGCAATTCGTCCTGGGCCGTGAGCAGTTCCGGACTATACAGGTCGACCAGGTGGTCGCCCTTATTCACGCGGATCCCCGTGTAATCTGCATACAGGCGTTCGATACGCCCCGGCGCCCACGCCGTGATCGTCCGGACACGCGTCTCGTCGAAGTCCACCTTGCCCGTCATGCGAATCTCGGCGGTCACAAAGCGGCGTTCAACCGGACTTGTCCGGACATTCATTAATCCCTTGGCCGCCTCGCTGGTGGAAAACGCGCCCGGCCCGCCCCCTCCCTCGTGTCCGTTAAATTGCTTGACAGGGACCAACTCCATCGCGCAGATCGGGCACAGGCCCGGCTTGGGCTGGCGGACCTGCGGATGCATCGAGCACGTCCAAACCGCGCTCTGCATTTGCTCGTGTGGGGAGGACTCAGACGCCGTGGGCTCACCGGGCGCCCACGCCCAGTGGGCGACAATTCCCAAGACAAACGCAGCACCTACGACAAGGAGAAACGCCGACTTGCGCATCGGTCAACCCTCCGCACATGCCATTCAACCGCCGGTCTATGCTCGATCAGGGCAACGGCAGGGATTCCCATTCCGGGAGCTCGGCCATGTAGATGTGCTCCTTACCGTCCCTGCTCGAGTTGAATACGACCGCTTTGCTATTGGGCGTGAACGAGGGATGCGGGTGGGTTTCGAAGCCCTCGCCCAAGTGCCCTTGGGTAAGCAGCCGCCGCTCGCCGTCTTCGGCTCGGATAAGCCAGATGTTGCGATCCATATCATCCGCCACAATCCATTTCCCGTCAAGGCTGCCGTGGACATGCCAGGCGGGGAACTGCGCGTGAAACGTGGGCCGCCCCGTGGCCCAGTCCGCACTGACCACCCCGTGGGGTTTCTTTGTGTGCTCCTCGTCGTAGGGCCAGATCGTGAACAGCGCGCGGGTACCCCCCCACCAGACCTCATGGGTGACCCATTCGTCATCGGTCTCCTTGTAGAACGGGTGGAGTCCCCGGCCCGTGGCGTTCACCCCCCAGATCCGCTGCGGCGAATTCCCGCCCGTCTCGTGACAGAACATGATCATCCCGCTGACGAACGGATTGGCCTGCACGTGCCCGATCCGGAAATCCTGCTCCGTGATCGTCCGCCATTTCCCCGGCGGAATACCCAGGGCGATGATTCCCCACTTCTTGTCCTCCTCAAGGACCACACCCGCGTAGATAACGTTCTCTTTCGAGTCCAGCGAAAGCCCGCCCTCAACGCGCACGACCTTGCGCGGCAGCGTGGCAACCTTCTGCGGAGCGGCCAGGCCTCGGAACACGAGGTCCACGTTGATCACGTACAAGTCCCGATCGCACAGGTAATACAAATGGCCGTGCTTTGGCGCCAGGATGCTCGTCGTCACATCGGCGTCCACGAGCTTGTGGATATCGCCTGTCTTCATTTCCAGCGCATACGGCGACCTGAGCCTCTCGCACGGGGCGTAGAACTTCAAGTACTCCATCCCCGGGGTCCACATGGGATGGGTCTGGTACACGATGTGGGCACACGCGACCTCGGGCGTGAGGTCGCGGATCTGGGCGCCGGTTACGGCGTCGGAATACTGCTCCATCAAGAAATCTCCAAGTACTTCTCTAAATGGGGCCCAAAGGCCCCGACTTCGCTATTGAACCAAAACTGCCCGCCGCGCGCAAGTCGGGCCGCGTGATTTGCACGCCAAATGCCCATCTGATAACCTCGGCAGCAATTCGCTGTGCGGAGATACATCATGCCGGTTCCAATGCTTGACCTGCGGGCGCAGTACCGCCGCATCAAGGCCGAAATCGACGGGGCCGTCGCCGAGGTCTTTGAGTCCCAAGGGTTTATCGGCGGGCCTAAAGTCGAAGGACTCGAGACGGCAATCGCCCAGTTTCTCGGTGCGAAACACGCGATTGGCGTGGCATCCGGCACCGATGCGTTGCTGCTGCTCCTCAAGGCCAAAGGCATCGGCGCCGGCGACGAGGTGATCACCACCGCGTTTTCGTTCTTTGCTACGGCCGGCGCCATCGCGAACGTGGGCGCTACGCCCGTCTTCGTCGACATCGAGCCCGACACCTTCAACATCGACGTGACCCAAATCGAATCGCGGATCACCAAACGGACCCGCGCCGTGATACCCGTGCACCTCTTCGGTCAATGCGCCGACATGGCCCCCATCATGGACCTGGCCGCCACGCACGGGCTGTTCGTTATCGAGGACGCGGCCCAGGCCCTGGGCGCGCAGTACAAGGGCCGCCCGGCCGCGACCCTGGGCCACGCCGCTGCCATCAGTTTCTACCCGACCAAGAACCTCGGGGGCGCGGGCGACGGCGGCATGGTGGTTTGCCGGGATGAGGCGCTTGCCGAGCGCGTACGCCTCCTCCGCGAGCACGGAGCGGACAGCACCTACCACCACGCCCTCGTGGGCGCCAACAGCCGGCTGGACGCCCTCCAGGCTGCGGTGCTCCTGGTCAAGCTCCCGCACTTGGACTCCTGGAACGACCAACGCCGTGCGAACGCCGCATACTATGCCGAACGGTTCGCCCGAATGCCCGGAGTCGTTGCTCCCATCGAACGCGCTGAGAACCGCCACGTCTATCACCAATATGTTATCCGCCTTCCGAAGCGCGACGCCGCCCGCGAACTCTTCTCGAGGCAGAACGTCGGCTGTGCGGTCTTCTATCCGTCGCCGCTGCCGCTACAGCCCTGCTTCCAGCAACTCGGGTACACGGAAGCCGACTTTCCACACGCTGTCCAGGCCAGCCGCGAGGTCCTGGCCTTGCCCATCTATCCCGAGCTTACGCGCGCCCAGCAGGACGAAGTCATCGCCGCCGTTACTCAACACATCCAGGCCCTTCCATAGCCGAAAGGAACCGCTGGAACGGACGAAGGCCTTCTCCAGCGGGGCGACCTGCGCGGCTCTCGATCTCAATCACGGGGCGCTCTTGCCGGACTTTGTGCTGCCAGCGGCTTCATCAAGCTTACCGAGATAGGTAAGCGGGTCCTTTCGGAATGCGTCGATGCAGCCCCTGCAACAGAACCGCACAAGCCGGTTGCCGGACACATAGTCCACCGACTCCGGCCCCAGCTTGCCGCCCATGACCACGCAGGTGTCCAGGGGATACGAGGCCTTCTGCTTCGCAATCACGGCCTCATCCAGCTTCGCGAGGTACTGCTCCGGCTCATCTTCAAACGCCTCCATGCACCCACTGCAACAGAACCGCACCAAGCGATTCCTGTACACATAGTCCACCGGCTCACCGCGGCTACCCAGTTTCGTGCCCATGACGATGCACGTGTCAAGCGGGTAGTACGGCTTCTGCTGCTTTACGACGGCCTCGTCGAGTTGCTTCAAGTACTTGTCGGCATTCGCCTCGAATGCATCCTTACACCCTGCGCAGCAAAGGCGGATTTCGCGGCCGCCGTGCTCGAAGATCTCCGGCGCGCCCATACTGCCCAGCTTCTCCCCGGAGACGAGGCACGTGCCCAAGGGGTACACGTCGCCCTGCGCCGCCTCTGCGGGGTCCGCTTCAGCGAACCAAGCAGCGCAAGCGAGAACAAGCGCCAAGGTCAGCGCCCACTTCCTCTTTGTCGTGTTCATTCGCTCGGCCCTCCATCGGTTGCCGCCCACTCGTCCAGATTCTCCTGCATTGGAAACAACCGGCAGCCCGCCCCGCATTTCATCAGTCGGCAACAACAAGCCTGCCCTGGTATCGGGAAGGACTTAGCAAAAAGCGCCTCGTCCTGCTATGCTCGGGGGTGTAGGATATTTCCGAGGCCCGTTGGTCCGATGCCGGGGATGCAAACGGAAGGAAGCAGCGCCATGAGAAGAAGGACGTTCTTGGGGATAGCCACAGCGGGCGTTGCGCACGCTGCGGCCGCCGTATCGTCGGACAGTGCAAACGCGGCCGGCGAGGCGCCACAACCTGAGGAGGGCAGCCAAGTGAAAAAGTGCAGATACTGGATGCATGGATTTGGGGGAGATGACCCCAAGACCACGGCCCAAGCGATGAAGGATGCCGGGCTCGATATCGTCGTTGCCGGCGGCGACGCCGTCATAGAGGCCGTCAACGCTGCGGGCATGTCGTCCTGGCTGTGCGGCGGCGCCTTCGGCCTGGGCGGTCATAAGGACGACGCGTACAAAGCGGTGGACATCCTGGGCGAACCGCAGGTCTGGTTTGGCGCGGGCTGTCCGAACAACCCGGAGATTCGCGAGGGCAACCTCAAGTCGTATGAGAAAATGGCCGCCACGGCCGGCATCAAGGGGATCTTGGTCGACGGTTGCCGCTTTGCCTCGCCCGCCTCCGGGCTTGGCCCGTTCCTGACCTGCTTCTGCGATACCTGTCGCGACAAGGCCGCGCGCCTGGGCTTCGATTTCGACGCCATGCGCCGCGATGTGAAGGCCCTGCACGGCGCGCTGTCCGGGACGGGCAACCGCGAGCGCGGCGCTTCGTGGCTCGAGACGCCCGTCGGGGCCTTGGAGTGGCTGAGCGCGCACCCCGGTATCCCGGAATGGCTCCGCTTCCGCCAAACGTGCACCACCGAGCACCTTCGCGGCATCGGCGAGATCCTCCACAAGGCCGGCCTGCGCATGGGCATCTACATCTTCACGCCGTCCGTTGCCCCGCTGGTGGGCCAATCCTACGTCGAATTGCGCGAGTTCGTCGACGTGTTTGCGCCCATGATCTACCGCAACTACCCGGATCGCCCGGGCATCGCCTGCCTGAATTGGGAGGTCACCATCATCCCCGAAGAGTTGGGGCTCGCCGGGTCGCCCGACGAAGCCAAGGCCATGGATCTCATCCTGTCCTGGATGGGGCTTGAGACCGCCGTGCCGAACAGGACCATCAAGGAGAACCAGGCTGCGCTGCCCCCGGAGGCCGTCGGCCATCAAACGGGCCTCGCACGTTCGCTGCTTCAACCCGACAAAGAACTCGCCCCTATCATCTACATCGACGACCCACTCATGAAGCAGACCGCCGAACTCGTGCGCAACAACGGCGCAGATTGCGTGAACTTCTTCGTGTACAAGGACAATTGGCGCGAACTGGTGAAACCCGGAATCGTGGCGTAGGAATTGCTGGGGAGACGCCCGGAGGTCATTGGCTTCGCTTCTCGGCCACGTAATCCCTGAAGGGCCGCGAGGGCTCTCGCCGCCGCTGTTCAATCACCGCGAGGTCCGCAATATCCCGAGCGAACTCCTTGTCGCGGGCAATCCGAGCCACCACCGCATCCCGTTGTGCCTTCGGAAGCGCCTTGAGTACGGTCAAGAAACCTTCGGCTGTCGCCTCTGCATTTGTCATTGGAGTGACTCCTACCAAAGAACCACTATACACTGCCACACACTTCCTCGGCCACCCCCGACCCGTCCGCCTGGCGCGCCGACAGACGCATGCGGGGTCAGGGACACGCGCACAGTCACTCGCCATCGGCCTGCAAACGCCAGTCCCAAAGGCGGACGTGGGCGTCACCACCTTCAATGGCCAGGGCCGCGACATATCCCGGGGCGGCGTCGACGTCGAGCAGCGTCCAACGAGAACCGCTATCCCCGCTGTCGCCTGCGGTGTCGAACGGACTCAGGGGCAACCGAAGCCCCTCCCCCTGCGCCTTGGCGAGCGCCTCCCTGCGCGTCCAGCACCTGTAGAACATGTCGAGCCGCTCCCGTGACGGCAGCGCGCGAAGCCGGGCTGCTTCGTTTGCCGCAAACATGCGCCCGGCTATCCGGTCCAGCCGCGTACGCGGGCGCACCCTTTCGACATCGATGCCCACCGCCCGTGGCGCCACGGCAACCAGGACCAGGTCAGCGGAATGCGACAGGTTGAAGTGCAACGGCCTGCATCGCATGTCCTCGGCCAGGGCTGGCTTCCCGTGCCGCCCATCGGAAAAACGCAGTTGCGCCGGGGCCAGGTCCAGATAGCGCGCAAGGATATTGCGCAGAATGCCGCGCGCCACCACGAACCGGTCTTGGGCAGACCGGGAGCGAAAGCGGGAGGCACGTGCGCGTTCGTCTTCCGAAAGCGTCTCCGCAAGCGCCTTGCGGCACGCAGGCCTTTGATCGAGTGCCGCCCGCCATACGTGGACCTCGCCCTCGCCTAACTCGAGCCAGGCCGGGCCTTCGAGCCAAGTCGTCTCTGTTCCCTCGCTCACGTGACCTCCAGAATTCCGCGCTGGTACCGCCGGCATCCCTGCCGGCTCTCCGCGCGCCCTCCCGGTACCGCCGGCATCCCTGCCGGCTCTCCGCGCGCCCCACCAGGGACGCACTTGCAGGTCTCACGAAGCATTGTGCCACGAGACCCAACGTTTTGCACTCAAGAGCGAAGCGGTTGAATTGATTCATCGGGGCCGCCTCGTCCAGAATACGGGTGCGCCTATGCGCGAATCCTTCCTCGGGATTCCGGCAGCGACCGCTACTGCCACCGTCTACGCGACACGACAACGGACTGTGCAAAGGAGAAGTAATATGCCCATCATTGATATGCCGCTCGATGAACTCAAGGAATACGCGGGAATCAATCCACGCCCCGCGGACTTCGACGCCTACTGGGACAACGCGATCGCGGAGATGCAGGGCGTCGATCCGGAAATCGAGTTGATCCCGAGCGAGTTCCAGGCGCCGTCTGCCGAATGCTTTCACCTGTACTTCACCGGCGTCCGGGGTGCGCGCGTTCATGCCAAGTACCTCCGGCCCAAGCGGGCGCCTGAGCCTCACCCGGCGGTGTGTCAGTTCCACGGGTACAGCGGGTCCAGTGGCGAGTGGAGCGACAAGCTGGGCTTTGTCGGGCTCGGGTTCTCCGTAGCGGCTCTGGATGCCCGCGGCCAGGGCGGCTTGTCCCAGGACCCCGGGGGCGTCAAGGGCAACACCTTGCGCGGCCACATCATCCGCGGGCTGGACGACGCGCCCGAGAACCTTATGTTCCGCCAGATTTTCCTCGACACGGCCCAACTCGCCGCGATCGTGATGGGCATGCCCGAGGTCGACGCGGACCGCGTGGGCGCCTTCGGCGGTTCCCAGGGCGGCGGGTTGACGCTCGCGTGCGCCGCCATCGAGCCCCGCGTCAAACGCCTTGCACCCGCCTGCCCGTTTCTGTGCGACTACCAGCGCGTGTGGGAGATGGACCTCGCCGAGCGCGCCTACGAGGAACTCAAGACCTACTTCCGCCAGTTCGACCCACGGCATGAACGCGAGAAGGAGATCTTTACGCGCCTGGGCTACATCGACTGCCAGCACCTCGCCCCGCGTATCCGCGGCGAGGTACTTATGGCCACCGGGCTCATGGACGAGATATGCCCCGCGTCCAGCCAATTCGCTGCCTACAACAAGATCGTCGCGCCCAAGCACGTGGCGGTGTATCCAGACTTCGCCCATGAGGGCTACCCCGGCTTCTCGGACCAGGTCTTCCGGTTCTTGGCGGAACTCTGACGCGGGCGTGCTTCGAGTGCCGGCTTCAGCCGGACTTCGCTGACCTTGACAAATGATGGCCGTTAGTCTTTAGTATGGAACAGACTCAGGGGCGCTCGACATGGTTAGACGCAGAACAAACTTCCGGCGGGTCAGGTTGAGTCTCGAGGACCTGCTCGGCGCGCCCTACGTGGATGCCGTGTGCGCTGCGCGCGCGTACCTTTCGGGCGAAGACCTACGATTCATCAAGGCACCGGCCGCCGAGAAGGTCGACCTCCTGCCGGCCACCTTCCTGCAATTGCTCCTGAAGCTGCTGCCGCAAGTCGGCACGGTGGCTTCGCCACCATTGAAAACCTCCGCGCGCGGGGCCACGTCCGCCGCGTTCGAAGCCCACACCCACACGGCGCTGGCGCCCGTCGGCGCCATGGGCTTCCTGCGCGTCGGCGAGGAAGGCCGGCTCTATCTCACCTCGAAAAGCGAGCACTACCACGTGCCGCTGGGGCACGGGTTCCCCGGCTATAGCCTGGTCGAGCGCGCGCGCCGGCTGGGCATTCCGAATGCTACCCACAACAACACGCGCGGCCACATCACCCGGCTACTCGAAGAGGATCTGCTCCGCGCCGCGGCCGGCATTCCGCGCGGAGACCAACCCGCGTTGGACCGGCTTCTTGCCTCGCCACGGCCCACCGACATGAACCGGGTTCTAAACCTTGAGACCGGCAGCCTGGCCGCGGAGGCCGCCTTGAAGATCGTGCTCAGCCGCTTCTATGCGCCTCAAGCCGCTGCGTCCCCGCCGCACTATGTGGGCCGCATCCCCGTGCTCGTGGTCATCGCCGATGACGACGGCGGCCTCGAGGCCAACTACCACGGGACTACCCTGCTCGCGCAGGCCATGCGGGGCATGTGGCCTGAGTTCCTCACCCGGCTGGAAGAGCGAGGCACACTGCTCGTGCGGGGCGTGCGGCCCAATCACATCGAGGAACTGGACGCGGTTTTTGCCGAATATGACCGGGAACGCTTCAAGATCGCCGGCTTCTTCCTCGAACTTGTGCTGATGAATTACGGGGCCCGGCGGCTTGGCGAGGCATTCGTACGCCGCATCGACACGCTGTGCAAGGAGCACGACGTCCCCTTGGTCGTCGACGAGATCCAGACGGGCATCTGGAGTCCCAAGCTGTTCATGTATCGCGAATACGACATCGAGCCTGCGATGGTGGCCGTGGGCAAGGGCTTCCCGGACGGCGAGTACCCAGCCTCCCGGCTGCTGTTCAGCGCCGCCCTGGACACGCTGCCCCAATTCGGCGCCTTGGTCACCAACGGCCAGGAAGAACTGGCGTCCCTCACCTACCTGATCACCATGCGTTGGGCCGAGGCGAATGCCGAGGTCACGTCCAAGATCGGCGAGTACTACGAGCAGCGCCTGAACGACCTCGCGAGCGCACACAGTTCGCTTATCAGCGCCATCGAGGGCCGGCGGCATCTGGCCGGGATCCGCTTCCGCGACTTGGCGCCGGCCAAGGCGTTTGTCGAGCAGTTGCACGACGCCGGCCTGGATATCAGCGTCCAGACCTACAAACTGGGCGGCCCGCCAACCGCGCTCACCAAGCTGCCGCTGATTGCCGGCTACGAGGTCGTGGACCTGATCACGGAACGCATGGAAGACGCATTGAGGCGCATGTGAGTAACCCGCGCTGAAGTTGTCTCTACGTTGATTTCCCAAAGGGAAAAGGAGGATGAAATGCACTGTGGAACTGGATGGGCAGCGTTGCTGGTTGTTGCCGCTGCATTGTCGTTTGCCGCGCACGCCGCGCCCCAGAGCGTGACCGCAACGCTCGAGGCGGACCAAGTGGTTGTCGCCGTGGACGGCAAGACCTTCACGTGTTACAAGTTCGCGCCGACGCAGAAGTACCCGTACTTCTGGCCCGTAAACGGCCCGGCCTCCGGGGAATCCGTCACGACCGAGTCCTCGGAGCCCTATCCGCACCATCACTCGCTATTCTTCGGGTGCGACCGCGTCAATGGCGGCAACTACTGGCAAGACGTCAACGCGCGCGGCCAGATCGTCTCGCAAGGCCCAAAGATCATCGACGCGTCTGGCGCACGGGTCACGTTTTCGGATGAGTGCCTGTGGCAGCAGCCCGGCCAGGAACCCGTCCTGCGCGACCGGCGGCACATCACGGTCACCGCACCGAGCGACGCACTCCGCCTAATCGACTTCGCCATCACCCTCGAACCGCTCACCGACGTCCGCATCGACAAGACCAACCATTCGCTGTTTTCAGCACGCGTCGTGCCCGAGCTGTGCGTCAAATCCGGCGGTACGCTGATCAACGCCGAAGGCGGGTCTACAGAGAAGGGAACGTGGGGCGTGGCCTCGCCGTGGTGCGACTATGCCGGTACGCGGGACGGGGTCGCCGAGGGCATCGCCATCTTGCAGCACCCCGGCAACCGATGGTTCCCGTCCAAGTGGTTCACCCGCGACTACGGCTTCTTCTCGCCCACGCCCATGTTCTGGCTCGAAGGCGACCGCCTCGACCTCGCCAAAGGCGAGTCCCTCGCGTTGCGCTATCGCGTTGTAGTCCACACCGGCGACGCGAAGGCGGCACAGATCGGCCAACGGTTCGAGGAATACAAAAAGACCGCAGAGAAGCCCTGACCGGCACCGCAGCCAGGAGTGCGTCAATGTCGAAGGGCCTCCTTATCGGGATCGACCTGGGCACGACCGTGCTGAAGGTCTGTGCGTTTGATGCGCGAACCGGCGCACTACGCGGGCAGGCCGCCCAACGCCCAAAAATCCACGCCTATCCGGACGGCGGGCGCGAGCAGAATGCGACGTCCGTGGCGCGCGCGTTTCGGAAAGTCGTCCAGGACCTGCGGCACCAGGTTGGCGAGGCGTGGCGCGATGTACGCGGGATCGGCGTGGCCGCGCAGGGGGGCAGCAGCATGATCGCCGGCCGCGCCACCGGGCGGCCGCTCGCCCCGATGGTCCTGTGGAACGACGGCCGCACCCACGCCTACCTTGCCCGCATTGCGGAACAGGTCCCCGCACGCTACTGGCGCAGGCATGTGCTCCATGACGCGCCGCCGCACGGCCTCGGCCGTCTGCTCTGGCTCAGGGAGACAAGGCCCGAACTCTTCACAGAAGACAACATCCACATAGGCGCCGGCGAGTACCTCTTCTTCACGCTGACGGGGGTCTGGCGGCAGGATGCGGGCAACGCCATTCAGATCGGGTCCTACAATGCGGCGAAGAAACGGCTGGACCACGACCCGTTTCGTTGGTCCGGCCTCCCGCTGTCGTTTGTCGCACCGCTGCGCCAAGGCCACGAAACCGCCCCGCTCTCGAGGCGAGCAGGCCAATCGCTCGGCCTCCCCGAAGGGGTGCCCGTGGCTGGACCCTACATCGACCAGGAGGCCGCCTACATGGCCACGGCCGGGGTTTCCGCCCACCCGCTCCAGTGCTCATTGGGAACCGCCTGGGTGGGCAACTTCGTGCTGCCAGACGACACGACCGGATGGTCCCCGCGTCAACTCGCGATCCCGTCGCCCACCGGCCCCGGCCGCCTGGTCATCATGCCGCTGGCCGCGGGCAACCTCACGTGGGACTGGGCACTCGATACCTTCCTCGATGCCGACCAGCACACGGCCCTGTCGCGTGCGGCCGCCGTGTTTGCGGCGCGCCTCCTGCCGCCCGAGGGACTCGTGGCCTTCCCCTGGTTTACGCAGCCCAATCCGTTCCACAGCAGCGCCTACGGCGGGGGCGCGTTCTTCGGCCTGAGCGCGCAAACCACCCGCGAGGAGCTCCTGCGCGCCGTGGCCGCAGGCATGACGTACGAGTTGGCGCGCGTGTTCGACGAAGTGAAACGCTCCGGCGCCGTCGACAGCGCAGTCCTCGGCGGCGGGGCAAGCAACGGGCCCAACTTCCGCAAATTGATCGCCGCGTTGCTCGACCCCTTGCCCGTGCTCTGGCAGCGCCACAGCGACCTGGCCGCTGCGCGCGGGTCCGTGTTCGCCTTCAGCAAGAGGGCGGCCCGGTCACGAACGCAGCGCGTGGCGCTACCGAAAAGGGCCTTGGTGGAACAAATCAGACACGGTTTCGAGCGCTACTGCGCCACGCTCAAGCAAGTGTATCCGTCGTCGCCCGGAGGTGACGGATTTCACTTCAACGCGACCAAGAGAAGGAGATGATCGATGGCGATCCTCCGGGTTCATGCAGATACATCCGTTTTCGGCTGGGCCACCCCCTCCTGAAATGCCAAGCAATAGTCAGTTGAAATTCTAGACATATCGTGCACTTTCAGAAGATTCAATTATATAGTGTCGTTAAACGCAGGGGTAGAGAACGCAATGCTGAATCCTAAGGCGGGGCTCTTGCCCCTATACTTGAAGCTGTACGATGAAGCCGCGCCCGAGGCGATGGCGCAGTTTGAACCGTTCATCAAGACGGTCGTCGATGGCCTCGTGGGGGAAGGCATCGACATCGTCCGTGGTGAGGTATGCCGGGTCGAGGCGCAATGCCAAGCCGCCGTCGACCGCTTTGAACAGGAGGGGGTCGACCTCATCGTGACCCTGCACTTGGCCTACTCGCCCTCCCTCGAGTCCGCCCAAGTGCTCTCGTGCAGCGATCTCCCCATCCTCATGCTCGACACGACCATGGACCACGATTTCGGCCCGGGGGTTGAGCCCGACCGCATCATGTTCAACCACGGAATCCACGGCGTGCAGGATCTGGCGTCCATGTTGCGGCGGAAAGGCAAGGCCTACGAGATCGTGGCCGGGCACGTCACCGAGTCGGACGTACTCGAGCGCGCCGCAAACGTCGCGCGCGCCGCGCATGCCGCCCGGTTGCTGCGGAAGACCCGCGCACTGCGCATCGGCGCGTCTTTCCAAGGCATGGGCGACTTCGCGGTTCCTGAATCGCTCATGCGCGACGCATTCGGCATCCACGTCGACGAGATTGGCACCGATGTCTTGGCGGAGGAAGCAGCGGCCTTGTCCGACGCCGAGGTCCGCGAGGAGATGCGGAGGGACGGCGAGCGTTTCGCGGTTGATGTGCCGGCAAAGGTGCATGAGCGATCGGTCCGGGTCGGTCTGGGTTTGCGGCGGTTCCTCGACAAAGGCGCTTACACCGCGTTCAGCATGAGTTTCCTCGCGTTTCAGGATGCCGAGGGGCCGGTCAATGCCGTTCCGTTCCTGGAGGCCTCGAAGGCCATGGCGCGCGGCTTGGGTTACGCGGGCGAAGGCGACGTGTTGACAGCGTCGTTGGTTGGGGCGCTGAACGGCGCGTTCGGCAGAACAACCTTTACCGAGATCTTCTGCCCCGACTGGAAGGGCGGGGCGTTGTTCTTGTCGCACATGGGGGAGATCAACCCCTTGGTTGCCGCGGCCAAGCCCCGGCTCCACGAGAAGCCGTTCCCCTACACCCCGGCGCTGAACCCTGCGGTCTTGACCTGCGCGGTCGCGCCAGGGCCTGCCGTACTGGTCAACTTGGCACCCGGCCCGGACGACGCGTTCGACCTGATTATTGCGCCGGTCGAGGTACTGGGCGATACGGAGGTTCCCGCCATGCGCGACGTGGTCCGGGCGTGGATTCGACCCGCCTGCCCGCTCGAGGAGTTCCTTGAACAATACTCGCGTTTCGGCGGCACGCACCACAGCGCACTCGTGCTCGGCGACCGCATCGAGGCGATCACGGCCTTCGCGGCCTTTGCAGGAATTCCGTGCAGAACACTTGAGGGGTGAGCGGGGCCGAGGGGTTTCGTCGCAAGGCCACGCGGTGTCGAGCCAATTCAGGGGGACTACGAAGAGAACTCGGTGCTTGCGGGCACGGTCACCTGGGTGGGCGT
>Ga0272441_10006364_pt1 | contig 19848 bp, 16 predicted proteins | sample SSMProp6N_FD_193582 | JGI IMG/M metagenome (GOLD analysis project Ga0272441, IMG submission 193582) | Marine sediment archaeal communities from Little Sippewissett salt marsh, Falmouth, MA, United States - SSM-Prop-6N | ecosystem: Environmental > Aquatic > Marine > Wetlands > Sediment ... | reverse complement strand
ATACCCCCGGTATTGACATCGGACATGATTGCATCTAAAATATACATAGACAAACGATGCATCGAAAACGATGTAAACATGCTATTGATTCTTCATCTACTCACCGCTGTCGGTACGCTTGGCATACTCATTCAGTCCCTGGCGAACATCCTCTGGTTGCGATCCAGTGGCTGCGAACCCGAATCCCGTGACCGGGGCAAGGTTTCAGTCCTGATACCATCCCGAAACGAGGAGGCCAACCTCCCCCGCTGCCTGGAATCCCTTCTGGATCAGAGCTACCCCAACTATGAGATCGTGGTTCTGGATGACTGCTCTCAGGATCGGACCGGACAGATTATCGGCGAGTATGTGCGCCGCTACCCGAAACGGGTGAGGGGGATACGGGGGGAACCACCTCCCCGGGGCTGGAACGGCAAGACGTACGCCATGCAGCTGCTTTCCCGCCACGCACGGGGAGAGTACCTGATGTATACCGATGCCGACACGATCCACTCGCGCCGAAGCATCGCCTGGGCGGCCACCAACATCAACAAACACCGCGCCGATTTTCTCTCCGGCTACGTGCACCACCAAATATGCTCGTTCGGCGAAGCGCTGATCGTGCCAACGATGTATATCATGAGCGCTATCGTGCTGCCGCTGTGGCTGATCCCCCGCTTGCAGGCCAACATGATCAGCTTCGCCGTAGGGCAACTGGTCATGTTCCGGCGCCCCGCCTTCGACGCGGTGGGCGGCTATGAATCCGTCGCCGATCAGATCAGCGAAGATGTGTTCATCGCCCGCGCCGTGAAGCAGGCGGGATTCCGCACGATTTTTCTGGATCTGGGCGAGCAGGTACGCTGCAGGATGTACGATGGATACCGACGATCCTTCGAGGGGATTACGAAGAATATCTACGATTTCTTCAAGAATCAGCCCGCTTTCTTCGCCTCGGTCGCTTCGATTCTGGCCGCTTTCATCGTGCTCCCCCTGGTTCTGATTCCCATTGAGCTGTACACCGGCAATCCGCTGGTTCGCTTCTCGGCGTTCAGCACGCTGACCTTCGCCACCGCATGGTCGCTTACCCTCTACGATCGAGGCCAAAAGTGGTGGCTGCCCCTGCTCTACCCCCTGACCTTCACGCATCTTTTGTACATGGCCTGGAGAAGCTTCGGCAGGGTGCGGATGGATGTGGGGATCGTCTGGAAAGGAAGGGTGGTCAAGTAATCATGGCCTATCGGCGCGGCGGCACCCTCATCACCTTCAACGCCTCGTATTTTCCGGCGCGGTTGTTTTTTCACCTTGCCCTGACGCTGGTGCGGTTGGTGGACCGATTGCTGTTTCGCCTGCGGATTGAAGGCCGGAACAATCTCGAACAACTCGACTCCGCACTATTGGTGAGCAATCACACCCTGGTATTGGATCCGGGAATCCTGGCTCATGCCATCCGCCCTCGCCGCACCTATTTCACCATGCTGGAGGAGACCGCCTGCATTCCCTTCCTCGGCACATTCGTTCGCCTGCTGGGAGCCGTACCTATCCCGGCCCGGGCGGCGTCGATGCGTATCCTGGAACGGGCGATCCGTACCGAGTTGCAGGACCTGCCCTTCGTGCACGTGTTTCCCGAAGGCGAGTGTTATCTGTGGAATCAGCAGATCGAGGCCTTCCAGCAGGGGGCTTTTTTCCTGGCCTGCCGCCTGGGGCTGCCTGTTGTGCCGCTGACCACGGTTCTGCACAAACGCAGCGTGCTGGGCCGCGAGTGCTTCTGTCTGGCCGGTCGTTGCGTGCGCGTTCCCCCACGGGTGACCGTAGTGATCGGAACCCCCGTTTCCCCCGGCAAAGGAGTATCGGTTAAGCAGGAGGCACTGCATTTAAGCCGGGAGATCCGCATGCTCATGCAGCGAACCATCGACGAGCGGAGGGGAAGTAAAAGCCTGTATCGGGGACGCATGAAGCGGCTCGCTCCCCGGCACATACAGGCAGGCGCGGCAATTTGACTGTCGGGTAGATCAACAACATCCCCGGCCGTTGATGTGCGGGGGGAAGCGAAAGTGGGCCGGGTGCGTTACGCTAGGGGAAGCCTCACCGTAAAGGTACTGCCCTTGCCCGGCTCGGACTCGGCCTCAATGGAACCATTGTACTCATCTACAATTCGCTTGACCGTGGCCAGCCCCAATCCCGTACCGGGGATCCCGGAGGTGTGGGGATTCTTTACCCGGTAGAACTCCGCGAACAGTCCCTTCATCTCCTCCTGCTTCATGCCGAATCCCGTATCCCGCACCTGCACGATCACCGACTCCGAATCCTTGCTCAAGCACAGGGTGAGGGAGCCGCCTTCGCGGTTGTACTTGATACCGTTGGAGACGAGATTCATGTAGATACGATCCAGATCCTTTCGATCCACCCGCACCGGGTACTCGGAATCGGGGGCGTCCAGGTGCAACTCGATTCCGCTGCGCTCGGCCTGGACCTTGAAGAACTCCAGCTGTTCTCCGAGTACCTGCTTCAGCTCGAATCGTTCGATCGATTTCTCGACCTTGCCCGCATCACTCTGGTTGAGAAACAAAAGGTCGCGGATCAGATCGAGCAGGGCCTCACCACGGATCTTGCTGCGCTGCATCATCTCGTGAATCTGCTCGACCTTGTCGTCGAACATACCAGTCAGGATGATGTTGATGTAGTTGATGATCGCGGCAATGGGACTTTTCAGCTCGTGAGCGACCATGGAAATGAAACGGGTCTTGTCCTGCTCGGTCTGCCACTGTTTGGTGACATCCTCGATAATGATAATCAGCCCCGTATTCTCCCCCTCCCGGATATAGGAGTTGATCCGGAATGCCAGCATGCGCTGCCCCACCTGTTCCCAGCGGACCCGGGCCTCATCCCCCGGCGCCGGAGAGGAAAGCAGCTCATTGATGGAAGTGAGAATCCCCTCGTTCAAACCCAGATCCTGCAGCTTGAGATCCGGTCGGTAGCGAACCGAGAGAAAACTCTCCGCCTTGGGATTCATCAGCACCGGTTCGCGGTTGATGTTCAACACCACCACACCTTCGGCCATCGAGTTGATCAACTGGCGGGAGAGATTCCGTTCGCTGGCCAGCTCGGTTAGATATTTCTCGCGCTCCAGGATCAAGGTCCGCTGCCGGGCCGCCCGATCCACTACCTGCTTCAGATCCGCTGGTGTAAATGGTTTCACGAGAAAATCGAAAGCGCCCTGCCGGGTTACCTCCATGGCCGCGTCCACCGTGGCCAGCGCCGAAACGATAACCACCACCGTCTGCCGGCCGAGGGTCTCGTTGATATGCCGGGTTACGGCAAAGCCATCGATACCGGGCATTTTCAGATCGATCAATGCCAGATCATAGCTGTTCGACTTGAGCAGATTAATCGCCTCCTCGCCGTTCTGGGCCAGATCCACATGATAGTCCGTCCTCTCCAGAACCCGTCGCATGCCTTCGCGCATGCCCTCCTCGTCATCTACCACCAGTACACGTAGATTTCGCTCCATGTTTCTCACCTTGCCAGATAGCTTTCGATTTTTTGCAGCAGCTTGTCGAGCGGCACCGGTTTTTTCAGAATTTCATCTGCTTTCATCCAGCTGCGCGCCTTTTCATCGTAGGATTCAGGGGTGAACCCCAATTTGTCCGAGGCCGCGGTCTGCATAATGATGGGGATGTCGGCCAGCTCGGGAATCGAGCGTACTTTGGCGCAAAACACGAAGCCGGCGTCATAATGCTCCATCATCAAATCCACCAGGATCAGCTGCGGCGTGAAGCTCTTCAACGCCTCCAGCCCTTCGGCCGTACCGCCGGCCGTTCGAATTTCGTAATCCTTTCCCTCCAGAAAGAGCCTCTGTCCCTCGCGAAGGTCCGGATCATCGTCCACGATCAGTATCTTGCTCAAAGAGTGCTCTCCCGCATTGCCCGTAAGTTACGCCGATAGATGAGTCGATCCGTCGCTACAAAGAGTCCAGCATCGACTTAGCCTGCCGGCCGGTCTGCGAGGAAGGGTCGAGCTGGCAGGCCTGCCGCAGCATCCGTTCCGCCTCCCCGGTCCGGCCGAGTTGATGGTGGCAGAAAGCGGAGAGAAAATGCACCTCCTGGAGGTTCTCATGATCCGGATCTTGCCGCAGGAACGAATCGAACAGATCCAGCGCCTCCTGGTAAGCCCGACTCTGCACAAGCAGTTGCCCCTTGAGCAGAACGTGGTCGGGGTAATGCACCATCAGGGGGGAGGGGTCGCTCTGGCTCAGATAGCGCATGGCCGGACCGTACCTGCCCTCCATGGCGTAGGCATATGCGATGTAGAATTGATACAGGCCGCGATTGTGTTCATCGGCCAGTTCAAGAGCCTCCTCGAAATACTCAACCGCTTCCAAATAGCGCTCTTCGGCCAGCAGGCCCTTGCCCTGATCGACCGCATCCTCTTCCTCGTCCATCCAATCAAAGCCCAGGTCGTCACCGACCTCTTCCGCCCGAACACCCATGGCCGTACTCTCGATTTCCGGTTGACCCCGGAACAGATTACGAATCTTGCCGCGTACCGTCTGAACGATGCCCCACGAAGAGACCCGGTGAGAGCTCTGTGTAAGTTCGGCAACCGAATAGACACCGGGTTCGCTGAGCATGATGCGAAGGTTTCCGGAGGTCAGTTCAGCAACCGATCCGGAACCGATGCGCAGCATCGAGTCCGGCGCAATCATCGTTCCCGGCTCCGTGCTCTGCCAAGCACCCCCGGCCCGCATCTCAACGCTTCCGTACACGTACTCCAGCTTGTACTCGGCACAAACGAAGGCCGCCGGTATCAAGATCAGAAACAACAGAACTGAAATCGCACGATCCATGCGTATACCTGCCTTGACTGCTATTATAAACCGCCCCCCGTAGAAATGCCAACCTTCGGCAGGTGAGATATCGATGGCAATGCCGCATAGGCTGTTTTCCGCCGGAGTTTCCGCCTAATGACGGATACTCTGTCCCCGGCTCAGGTACAAAAACACCCCGATAGAGAGAAGCACAAGAGCGAGGAAGCCGGCTACCAGAAATGCCACGCTTTCGATACCGAAGCTTCTCTCCGCTGCTCCGACGATCTTGACGGCAAAGGCACCGGCTCCGAAGGTCAACGTAAACTTGATTCCATAACTCAGCGAGCGCCAGCGCGCGGGGGTCAGATAGGCGAGCAGGCTATTTTCGATCGGCTGCATCCCCACGGCGAACAGGACGAACATACCCGCCGCCGGAATCAACAGGACGCTGTGCAACAAACCTGCCGCCAATATGAACGGCATTGCCGCGCAGAAATAGATGAAGTAAGACCATTTGAGGCTGTAGCGGTCGGCCACACGGCCGCCCACTGCCTGTCCGAGGATGCCCAGGACATACACGCCGGTGGCGCTCAGAGTCGCTACCAGCGTCTGAAAGGCGGGAACGTCGCGAACTGCAGAGAACCTCCTGGAAATGATCCCCTGAAACCAGCCGGTAAAATTGCCGAGCCTAGACTCCAGAAACGCAGGCAGGATCACGGTAAAGCTGCGGTACATCAATCCCGAGAAAACCACACCGACGCAGAATACGACGAAGAGTTTCAGGGCGGTAGAGGATGAAAGCCGTTCCACTTTCTTCGCCTCCGAACCCCGCTGCACGGAGAAGGGACTCAGGGAGGCGACGATGCCGATCGCCAAACCCAAGCCTCCCAGAATCACCACTCCCCGGCGCCATCCGATCAGGAAGTTTAGAATCCCAACCACGAATGGAGCGCTGGCCATACCAATATTGCCCCACACGCCGTTGATGCCCATGGCCCTGCCTCTCTGTCGAATGCCCTGCGACAGCAACGCCAGGCCGGAGGGATGGTAGGCCGAACAGCCGATGCCCACCAGGGCGAAGGAGGCCGAAATCAGAACGAGAGAGTTCACGAATCCGGCCATCACGAAACCCGCCGCACTCAACAGCACCCCGGTATTCAGAGCCCACCTGTGGCCCCAGTGATCGCTGATCCACCCCCACCCCAATGCCAGGATTCCGTACAGCAGATACATCCAGAAACTGATGTTCAAAATCGAGGCGAGGGGGAGACCCAGATCCCGGCTCATGGGCATGACCAGGGCGGGAAAAACCAGCATGTAGAAATGCGTCAGAAAATGTGTAGCCGAGGAGAAGAACAGAATTCTTCTCTCCTGTGGATTCATACTTGCCTCCCGCGCTGCTGCGTATTGTCGCGCGATTATAGCCCGGTTTTGCCGCCAAGGAGAACATCCCGGCCGAACTTTTCCGCAGGACGGCCGAAGAAAGATTGACACCCGGATGGTTTTGATACACTATCGGGAAGCAACATCCATGAAAGAACCGTTTGTACACCGTCTGGTACGTTTTTCCGTCACCCGATCATGGATCGTCATCCTGGTGACCGCCCTCCTCACTGCGCTGCTCGGCTATCATGCCTTCGACATCCGCATCGATGCCGACATCTTCAACATGATTCCCCGAAACGCCAAAGTGCTTGCCGACATGAACCGGTACAGCACGGACCGGGATACGGGACAGATCCTGATCGCGGTGGAGGGAGAGCGTCTATTCGATCCTGCCGCTCTGCGGATTTTCCACGCGGCCATCCACGAACTGGAAGAGGAGGAAACCGTAATCGGAAGCATCAATCCCTTTAATTTCCTCACCTTCGAGCTCGAGGGCGGAAGGCTCCAACCGGTACCCACCGCACCGGGCGGCCGCGCCCCACAGACTCCCGAAGAAGTACGGGAGTTCAGGCGGCGCCTCACCTCCGATCCACTGGCCAGAAACATGGTTCTTTCCAGCGACGGCAGCGCCCTCTGCGCGATATTCCCCGTCGAGACCCAGGAGGATTACACCGCCCTGCTCGATCGCGTGGACAGGTTGCGCTCCGAGCTGGAACGGGTCTACACCGTGTACGTCACCGGCGCCCCCATCATCATGCACAAGACCAAGATGGCGCTGCTTGGCGACATTCCGAAATTCCTCGTATTGAGCGTAGTGGTCATCCTCGCCATTCTCTTCCTCAGTTTCCGGGCCCTGCGTTCCATGGCGCTTCCGCTGGTGGTGGTGGGACTGGGAACCCTCTGGACCATGGGGACCATGAAGCTGCTCGGCTTCGAGCTCACGGTGGTGAGCATCATGGTGCCGCCGCTCGTGCTGACCCTGGGAAGCGCATACAGCATCCACATCCTCAACCAGTACTTCCGAGAGGCCAAGGTTAAGGGAAACGATAAGAGCTGGATCGCCCAGTCGGTGGGACACATCAATCGCACGATCCTGCTGGCCGCCCTGACCACGATCATCGGCTTTTCCAGTCTGGCCTCCGCGAATCTATCTCAGATCAAGGAGTTCGGCCTGTCGACCAGCATCGGCGTGGCCTACTGTGCCCTGCTGTCGCTGTTTTTCTTTCCTGCGATCCTCCGGCTGCTGCCGGCTCCCAAGGCTCGGGAACGGGATCGGGTGCTGAAAGGAGCGATCGCTCGTTTTATGGAACGGCTCAGCGCCTGGGTGATCCGCAAACGCGTGTTTATCTTGGCCGCGGTGATCGTCGTGGTCGCGGGATTCGCCGTTTCCCTGCGGCACATCACCTATCAGACCGATTATCTGAGCTACTACAGGGAAAAGCAGTGGGTCATTCGAGACAGCCAGGAGATCGTCAAACGCTTCGGGGGCTATTCGAACGTCTATCTGACCCTGGAAGCACCCGAGGGAGAGGTTAATTATTTTCTTCGCCCCGATGTGCTTCAGACCATCGCCCGCTTCGAGGAGCGCATGCAGGAAGATCCCGATATCTGCTACCTGTTCTCCTTTACCCAGTACCTGAAGCTCATGAATCTCAAGCTGAACGGGCGCTTCACGATCCCCGAGCGAAGAGCCCCGATTCTGCTGTTGTCCCGGTATATGAACAGCATGATCAATTCGCCCTACGGCAGTTCCATGGCCGCCCTGCCCGTAAACGAAGACTACACCCGTTTCACTATCTTTTTAAGGACCTGGAACGCCGAGACCAAGGCCCTGATGATGGAACCCGAGTTCAAGGAGCTGATACAACGGATACGCACAAACATGGACACGGTGTTGACCGTTGGGCAGCAGCGAGTGATCTGGGGTCGCTCCCTGGCCTTGCTGTATATATCCGAAACCCTGGCCAGGGACCAGATCGTTTCGGTGGTCGTGTCCCTGCTGCTCATCGTCCTGGTCACGGCTGTGGGGTTCCGGTCACTGCGACTGGGTTTGCTGACCCTGATCCCCATGCTCACCGGTATTATGTTGAACTTCATCATCATGGTCCTGCTGAAACTGCCCTTCGACGTGGTTACGGTTATGTTTTCCAGCGTGGCCATCGGCGTGGGAATCGATGATTCGATCCATTTGATCATCCGCTATCGTCGACAGGTGCACATCTACACGGGCAAGGTGGACAAGGCAACGGTGCTGGCGCATACCCTCAAAACGGCGGGACGCCCGATTCTGCTCACCTCCCTGTCCCTGGTTTCGGGGCTGCTGGTGCTGTGTTTCTCCCAGTTCCTGCCAATTCTGTATTTCGGTATCCTGGTATCCCTGGCTCTGGCTACGACCACCATTGGCGCGCTGGTGATCCTTCCGGCCATTCTTTCGTTCGGAGATAATCGCTGACCGCTGGACTGATAAGTTTTACCCGCGTCCTCCGGGCGGACCGAGTATCTCCGCCCAGATCACAGCACGCTTGAAGGGGGGGAGTTTCTCCAACCTGGATACGATGGTGGATCGTTTGTCCACGGCAGGTATGCGTTCGGCTGAACCATTTTGCTCCCGGTCCATCATGCGCGCCCGCAGGTCCTTCTTCCCGGGGAGAGCCTCCACACCCACGACGGTCCGTTTAACCAGCCGGTTCACGGGCTGCGATACGATCACCGGCGCCGTGCTCAAAGCTCCCACCTCCGGTTCCTGTACTCCGTTCCGCGGCAAAGGCAGGGGATAAGCGTAGGCTTCACGATTCGCGGCCGCAGGCCGCGGCGGCTGTAACGGAGCGGTGGATTGTTTGGATCTGGATGGCTTCTCGGCACCGAACGGTTGCCAGGTTCCGGAAGACTGCGGCGGTCCGAACGCTTGCCCGGGCGCGCCAAGTCGCTCCTCGCCGGAGGGTGCGGGTTTTTCTACCGGAGCTTCAGCAGCCCTCGCGCCGACTTCCGTCCTTGCGACCGGTTTCGCTTCCCCGTCCTGATTCTGTCTTCTCCTGCGCGCCGCGCGGGCGCGCAGGAGAATCGAGACCACGGCTATTAGCAGGATCGGTACGAGCGTGAAAAGGCCCTCGAAGGCCTGTGCCTGCAACACCCCTACTCCTCCTCCGGCTTCACCTGCCCCTCTTCACCGATGCTCTCCCGCATCTGGGTGTCGGCCTGGATATTGCGCAGCCGATAGTAGTCCATGATTCCCAGGTTTCCGCTGTGGAACGCCGCGGCGATGGCCTTGGGAATCTCCGCTTCAGCCAGCACCACCTTGGCACGGTTCTCCCGTACCAACGCGGACATCTCCTGCTCCCTCGCCTTGGCGGCGGCACGGCGCTGTTCGGCAACCGCCTGGAAGCGGCGCTTGTCCGCCTCCGCCTGGTCGGCCTGCAGCTTGGCCCCTACGTTTTCCCCGACGTCCACATCCGCTATATCGATGGAAAGGATTTCGAAGGCCGTCCCCGCGTCCAATCCCTTCTGCAGCACGGTCTTCGAGATTTTGTCGGGATTCTCCAGGACGTGCTTGTAGGATTCGGCCGATCCGATGGTGGTCACGATGCCCTCACCGACCCGGGCAATGATCGTCTCTTCGGTAGCCCCGCCGACCAGCCTCTCGATATTCGCACGCACCGTGACACGCGCCTTGGCCCGCAGCTGGATTCCATCTTTGGCCACCGCATCTATCGTGTTTCTGCCCTTCTCCGGATTGGGACAGTCGATGACCTTCGGATTGACGCTGGTCTTGACCGCGTCCAGCACGTCACGGCCGGCCAGATCAATGGCCGTTGCCCTTTGAAAGGTCAGGGGAATGTTCGCCTTGCTGGCGGCAATCAGAGCCTTGCTGACCCGGATCACATCTCCGCCGGCCAGGTAGTGGGTTTCCAGCTGATCGGAATCGACCTGGATGCCGGCTTTGGTAAGCATGATGCGGCTGTCCACGATCAATCGCCCCTTTACCCGCCGGATCCACATTCCGATCAGCCGCCCGATGCCGATATGGGCGCCTGAGAGCAGGGCGCGGAACCACAAACCGAAAAATTTTAGGAAAATGGCGATGAAGGCAATCGCCACGATGGCTACCAGAACGTACAGAATGATCATTCTATCCTCCTTGCCGCACCACGATGCGACTTCCCTCGACTTTCACGACTTTCACGGTCTTGTCCTTCTCAATAAACTCCCCGCCGGTGACGGCGCTATACTTCTGCCCGTCGATCAGGATCGTTCCCACCGGCCGCAGCACAGTCAAACTGATCCCTTCCTTTCCGGTCAGATCGACGTACTTCTCCGGTGTAAAGGAAGCATACCCCCGAGAACGATCCTGCCGGTCCTGGCTGATTAACCAGCGCCCCACCGGGGAGCGGGGAAAGAAACGAAAATACAGAACGATGAAAACCGGCACCAGTACCAGCACAACGGCCAGGTAGATCGATCCGGCCAGGTTGCCCAATCGCTGGTATACGATCACGATGCTGGCAACGATCGATCCCAATCCGGCGATGCCGATGATTCCGGCGCTGGGAACGAACACCTCGAGGATGATCGCTACGGCTCCGGCCGCCGCCAAACCGATCGCCAACCACATACCTTTCAGACCCTCCGCACTACGATTCTGTTGCCGCTGACCTCGATGACCTCCACCGAGGAGCCGGACTCGATGTACTCACCATCGGTTTCCACCACCAGGATCTCTCCTTCGAACTCCGCCTTTCCCGCCGGGCGCAGCGCCGTGACCGCGGTACCCTTGCGGCCGTTCAACAGAGCCGATGTTTCGCTGCTCTGAACCGTGTATCCGGCCAGCGGCTCCTGGCTGGTCTCCAGAATCAACCGCTTTAGTCCCGGCGTTCGCGGGAACAGACGCAGAACCACCACCAGCAATACCAGAGAGCCGGCAAAACCGAAGCCGACATTGCGCAGGTTTCGCAGGAAAATCGTCCATTCCCAGGGAACCCTGGGAATGATGAACTCCTGGCGGGACAGTACCAGGGCGGCGATCATGAGAATAATGCCCGACACCCCTGTAACCCCGAAGCCGGGGATGAGAAATATTTCGATGACCAGCAGGACCACGCCCAGCAGAAAGAGAATAATCTCCAGGGAGCCGACCGTGCCCAGCAGGGCGCCTCCCAAAAAGATGATGAGGAAAGCGATGATGGCGATGGTGCCGGGTATACCGAAGCCGGGGCTGGTTATCTCCAGATAAAGGGCGGCCAGCCCGACCAACACCAGCAGGCTGGTGACCGCGGCCCCGGTAATGATCGACACGAGGCGGTCCGGGGCGCTGGGTTCAAGCTCTGCCACGGAAACATCACGGATTCCGATCAGTTCGTACAGGGCGGCCAAATCGGCCACGGTCGCCGAGGAGACTCCGTAGCGCGCCGCCTCCCCGGCGGTTAGAGCCAGAAGCTTGCCCTCGGGGGATATGACCTTTCCCTTTTCCAGCTCCCGATCCTGCTCCCGTGCGCGCCGCTCCACGTCAGGCAGATCCTCCGTGGTGGTGACTTCCAGTTGGCCGTCCAGAAAAACCTCGATCAACTCCACGTCCATGTCCACCATGGCAAGGGCGACGCCCTTGGGATAGCCGTTCTTCTCAGCCAGGGCGGCCATCTGGGTGCGGACGGCGCTGACGGTCTTCTCCGGGGCCATCTCCATGCCCTGCTGGCTCTGAAACACCGGAGCGGCGGCGCCCATGGATGTCCCCGGAGCCATATAGATGCGGTCGCAGGAGAAGGAGATCAACGCCCCTGCGGACCAACTGACCCCGGTGCCTTCCGGGTTCGCCGGTACGTAGGCGATGGTTTCGATCTCATCCACTCCCCCGATCAGGGTCGCGATCTGAAGAGCCGAATCCACCCGTCCTCCGAAGGTGTCAACCTCGAAAATGATGGTGGCGGCCCCGGCTTCCTCGGCCTGCTGGATGCCGCGCCGGATGAAGATCATCAGCGCTCTGTCAATCTCCCCCTTGATGGGGATCACATACGCTTCCTGCTTCGTCTGCGTCCAGGCCGGAACTACAAGCATAAGGAGGAGTATCGGAACGAAAAACCGCCTCAGGAAGTGATTCATCTACCATAAAAATCATCCTCCTGAGGCGAATTGTCAAGCTGTTATTCTGCGGTGGAGCCGTCTCGGCCGAAACCGCTAAAACTTGATTCCGGCAAACAACTTGGGGTAGACCTGTACCGGCGTATCCCACAAATCCATGGTGAAGGAGGAACCCTGGTGCAACCCCGTCTGAACGGTGTAGCCGGGCACGGTCGCATCCAGCATCACGCCGCCGAAGAGGCTGAAGATCTTCAGGAAGCGCACACCGATTCCGATCCTCGCCGAGGGCCACACCGGAGACAGCTCGGTCATCTCGAAGGCATCCGCAAGCTCGTTCCGGCTCCACCCGTTCCAGCTGGCCTTGGCGCTCATATCCCCGTTAACGAAGAACGGTCCCACCGGTACGTTCAGACCCAAGCCCAACGCCGCGGTATACAGCTCGGGCCGCTCACCCAGAGCCATGCCCCCGTATAGAAGGGTGTAGAGATAGCGGCTGCCCATCTCGAAGCCCACATACCCCATGCCGAGCTCGGAGAACCAGGCCGAGGTTCGGAAGATCCCTTCTTCCACGATGTTGACCAGCCCCACGGGAATCCCGTACAGATCCCGGGAGATATTCACCACTCCCACCTGAACGCCGCGCACCACTCCATCAGAGATGTTCACGATCCCGATCTGTGTGCCGCTGACATCCTTGGCGATATTGACCACCCCCACCTGGGCGCCGGAAACGGTTGTGGCCGTGTTGAATACTCCCGAAAGCTGAGCCCCAAGGATCGGAGCCTCGGCCATGTTGAACACGCCGGCCGCTTGCAACCCGGTCAGCTTGTCCTGACTCATATTAAACACGCCCGCCGCCTGGACCCCGGCGAAGGTGCCTCCGACCATATTGAAAACCCCGGCGGCCTGAATAAAGGAGGTGTCTCCCTCGTTTACGTTGAACACCCCGGCCCACTGCGCCGCGGTGGTTTTTTCACCCACGATATTGAACACTCCGGAATACTGGATTCCGAGCAGATCCCCCTCCACGATATTGCCGATTCCGGAGGCCTGGACGCCGGTGAGCCGGTCCTCGGTAATATTCATGATCGCACCCAACTGCGCACCCTTTATGCCGTAGGCGCTTCCAACCAGCAGGTTGAGGGATAGATTGTACACGGTGCGGGGCGCCGTTGCAGTGGGGAATCCGGGCACCACGGCGAAGCCGAATGGCTCATAGTGCAACGGCGGTTCCTGCTGCTGCTCTCTCCCCGGCCCTTGCACCACCGGAGGAGCCACCGCATCCTCCCCCCGGCGCGTGGCAGGCTCCCGGCCGATGGGCTGGAAGTCCGCCTCCTCGATCTCCCTGCGCATTCCGGAGCTCAAACGCACGTTCGTAATCCACGACCGCCCCGCCGCATCCAGGGTCAGGGAGTATCTTCCCTCCGGCAAAGCCAGCACCACGCCGCTTCCGGGGCTCTTGCGCACCTCGGCTACGAGATTACCCATGGGTCCGCGCACGAACAGGCGACCGTCGATCGGCTCGCTCAAGACGATACTGCAGGTTGCCACCCGCAGATCGGTCATGGTCAGATCACCGGTTCCGGTCAGCTGGATGTTGTAGGAGGGGTGTTGAGCCCCGGCATACGATGTTTCGGTACGAGCCAGGGTTTCGGAGAAGGCGTAGTGATAGGCCTCGTTCAGGGAGACCTGCTCGTCCCTGGTGGAATCGGCCGCGCCCCTCAGGGCGGCGATCATGTAGTGGGTAAAATAGGAGCCTTCGATATGATCCGATTCCTGCGCCGCCTCGTCCGCCGAGCTGGAGGTCAGGAAGGCGTGTCCCGTCATCTGGATCGACTCGTCGAGCAGAAACGGAAGCTGGCGGGTGCCCCCCTTGAGCCGCGTGAAGGCTCCGGAGAAACAGGAATCGAGAATCGCGATATTCACATCAGCTTCGATCTCCACCACCGAGCGCTTCAAATCCGAGTACGCCACCCTCTCTTCGCCCAGCAGCAGTCCCTTTTCGTCGGAATGACCGGAATAGTAGAAGAAGAACTCGACACGGCGTGCGTCTGCGTGTGCCTGGCGGACGCGGCGATCCATCATCAAAAAGGCGGATTCCAGGTCGTAGCTTGTCGGGGCCAGCAGCACGAGGCTGTCATTGAACTCGACTCCACCAAGTTCCTGCATCACCTGGGCCATGGCGCGAGCGTCACTCTCGGCATAGTGCAGGCTGACGCGCTCGTGGCCACCGTCATTCGAACCGACAAAAATCGCATAGCGCCGCAAGCCGCCCGACTCCTGGTTGGCGAACACGGCCGCGCTGCTCAGCAGTATCAACAGCAACAACAAAATCCGTTTCATTTCAGCATTTCACCTTCATTTCAAAAGCAGTATCGCGCTCTGCTGCACTCCCCTGGGCAGATCCAGCTCCCGAGTCTTGGAGGCTTGAGGACTTTCGGCCAACTCTTCGGCCGCCCGGATCACCTTTTCTACCGAAAAGGGCCTGTCGGAGGCGGCGAAGAAGAAGCGTTCGAACTCCGGGGCATCGTCGAGAGTGTAGGCGAAGGGAAGCGGTACCTCACCCTCCCCATCGAGCTCCTGCCCGGTTGCGGCGGAGGCTGGAAAATGTAACGTCACCGCGCCTCTTCCGTCAATCGAGAGGATCGTTCCGTATCGGTACGTTCCCGCCGTATAAGCAAGCTGCACGGTACTTCCGGCGTGAACGCGATCTCCCGAAGCGAGCTCCCGCGCTCCGGAATCCGTCTTCATGTACACCGTGAGGGCTTGACCGGACTGCCGCTGTTCTGCGGCCGGGCCTGCGGCCGCTTCCGCCGCGCTTCCTCCCTTGACGCGCACCTGCTCGGCCTGGCTCTGCGGACCGAACAGTGAAGGTCCCCGCGTGACCAGAAGCAGGCCGCCGGCTACAACCAGCAGGGCAAAGGAGACGGCCGGGATCAGCCGCGGCCAGTTCAGGGGCGAGCGGCGTGTGGGCGGCCGGTTTACCGACATCCGGTGTGCGGCAGGCCGGTGCGCGGACACCCGGCCGCCGGCCCGCTCCCGCGCCGACTCGGCTTGCCCGTTTGATTCCCTCCGGTTGCGGATGACTTTGGCCATCTGCTCCGGCGGGTACTGCTCCAGAATCCGCCGGTTCTCCGCCCGCAACCGCTCCAGGCGCCGCACGACGTCCGGGTCGCTGAGCAGCTGCCGCTTCTGAGCCTCCGGAAGCTCGTCGAGCAACAGCTTTTCGATGTACAGATCCGGCACTCGCCTATCCTTCATGGCTACGCGCTCCCTCCAGGGCCAATCCTCGTTTACGCAGGGCTCTCAATCGTTTGCGCACTCCCGATACGGACAACCCGACTTCCGCGGCGGTTTGCTCCAGGGTGAGCCTGTCCACGTAATGGAGCACCGCGATGGTCCGGGTGGAGGCTTTCTCCCGGCTGAACAGATCATCCAGGAAGGCCCGCGTCACCGAACGTTCCTCGTGTTCATCCACATCCGCAATCTCCATCAACAGCTCCTCCCTGCCGCTCACGGGTCTGCGCTTTTCGCTGCGCAGAATGTTCAAACAGGTGTTGGTCGCAATCCGGTACAGTAAGCTGGAGGGTGCATCGGCGGTCAGCCTTTGCTCGTGACGCAGCAGCTGCACAAAGGTATCCTGCATCGCATCCAGAGCTTTGTCCTCGTTCACCAGGAGCTGACGACAGCGCCTCAGCACCATAGGCCCATACTTCCTGTACAGAGCCTCAACATCGATAGCCAAGAAGGATCCTTTCCAGCGCTATCTATAAAGTATAACACCAGGAGTTTGGTTTTGTGTTACCTCGCTGAACCTACACTCTTGATATTAATGTGTCCAGTCATTATCCTTCGAGGCGGATTTGTTTATGAGTAAAAAGATCAACATTTTCCTGCAATCCTCGCCGTTGATCAGGATCCGCGGGAACGCCGGTGAGATTTCGGTGCCCCGCGGCACCCGTACCGGCGGGCTGCTCAGCCTGCTGGGAATCCCTCCACCGCAGCAACCGTACCTCCTGGTCATCGTAAATCGGAAAAAACAGAGCCTGTCCTACAAACTGCAGGCAAACGATTCCGTCAAGCTATTGATGCCGATAGGCGGCGGCTGAGTTCGCCGCTGACCTTTCAGTCGGCACAAGGCGATACGATCGCGGCCTCCGGTCTCACGGAAGTGCATTCGAAAAGCATGCAGCTGTGCAATTCGGTCGAAGCTTGACATGTTGTGAGCCGGATCACTACTATAATGCATATTGCCAGGGGAAGCTGATGGGATCTGGTGGTCCCCGCGGTCTTCAAAACCGTTGGTCGCCTTAAGAGGGCGACGGCAGGTTCGATTCCTGCCACTTCCGGAGCCCGCAATTGTATATGGAAGACGATGAAATCATCCGCCTCAGAATCCCTCGCCCGCCTGCCCCAGGTTGAAAAGCTGCTTCAGAGCGAACGCCTGTGCTGCTGGTTTTCCAGGTTGAGCCGCCCGCTGGCGGCCCGCCTGACCGCCGAGGCCATTGCAGAGAGCCGGCGTCGAATCCTGGCAGGAGATCAGGTTCCGGAACCCGAGGTCATTCTCGAGGATGCGGTCCGGCGCTGCCGGCTGGCTGCGCGGAGGCGGATCCACCACCTCATCAACGCCACGGGGGTGATGCTTCATACCAACATGGGGCGGGCACCGATCTCCCGCACGGCCTGGCGTTCGGCCGAGGCGGTCAATACCGGCTTCTCCAACCTGGAGCTGGACCTGCAGACGGGCAAACGGGGAAAACGCAAGGGCATCATCCCGGAGCTGCTCTCCCTCTTGGTCGGAGCCGAAGACGCCCTCATGGTCAACAACAACGCGGCCGCGGTATTTCTCATTCTCTCCGCGCTGGCCAAGGGCCGGGAGGTGGTCGTGTCCCGGGGCGAGCAGGTACAGATCGGCGGTGGCTTCCGCATCCCCGAAATCATGGCTCAGACCGGGGCCAGGATGGTGGAGGTCGGAACGACGAACATCACCCGGCTGGAGGACTACCTCGGCGCCGTTGGCCCGGAGACGGCCATGGTTCTGATCGTACACGCCTCCAATTTCCGCATCCGTGGATTCACCGGCAGACCCGGCATTCGCGAAGTGGCGCAGAGCCTGCCGGAAGGAGTGGTTCTGGCGGTGGACCAGGGCTCCGGCACAACCACGGAGCGCATACCCGGGGAACAGTCGGTCTCCCATTACCTCAGCTCCGGAGCCGACCTGGTCAGCTTTTCCGGCGACAAGGTCCTCGGCGGGCCGCAGGCCGGATTCATCGTGGGCGGGCGGGAGTTGATCCGGACACTCGCCGCCCATGCTCTGAACCGGGTGTTCCGGCCGGGAAAAACCATCTACTCGCTCATGGAAGAGGCACTGGTGGCCCGGCTCAACCGTGACGCCGCTCCTCCCGTGGAGGCTGTGTTGAGCCTTTCCATGGAGCAGCTGCGGCAGAGGGCCGCGACCATCCTCGAGGGTTTGCCCCCGCGGGCGGCCCGCATTGTGGATTCCACCATTGCCACCGGTGGAGGCAGCGCGCCGGATGAGCGCTTTCCCTCTCTCTCCGTCTCGATCACCCCGGCAGGCAAGGCGCAGCAGCTGCTGGAGTCGCTGCGAGAATCGGATCCGCCGATTATCGGCACCATTGCCGGCGGCGCGGTCCAGCTGAACATGGCCACCCTGCTACCCGATGAGTTGCAGGTAGTGGTGGAAACCCTTCAGCGGCTGCTTGCGGAAATACCTCAGACAAGGACGCCGTCATGAGTACGCAGCACGTGATCGGAACAGCGGGACACGTGGATCACGGGAAAACGCTTCTGATCGAAGCCCTCACCGGCATCGATGCGGACAGATTACCGGAGGAGAAACGCCGCGGCCTGACCATCGATCTCGGCTTCGCCCATTTCTTTGCACCCGACGGACGGGCCGTGGGTGTGATCGACGTACCCGGCCACGAGCGTTTTATCCGCAACATGGCCGCCGGTGCCTGGGCTTTGGACTTGGGCTTGCTGGTCGTGGCCGCAGATGACGGCTGGATGCAGCAATCCGGCGATCACACGGCCGTGCTGCGGCTGATGGGTGTTCCGCGCCTGATCGCGGTGATCAATAAATGCGACGTGGTATCTTCGGAGCGAGCGCGACAGGTCGCAGAACAGGCGGCCGGAGAATGCCGGCGCCTCGGCTATGCAGAGGTCCCCTCGATCCAGGTCTCGGCTGCTGAGGGGCGCGGCATCGATCGGCTGAAGGATTTGATCCTTCGGGAGCTGCAATCCCTCGAACACACGGCGGCATCGGCGGCCGGGGAAGCGGGCACCGCGCATCTGTACGTGGACCGGGTGTTCACGGTCAAGGGATCGGGAACCGTGGTAACCGGAACCCTGAAGGGAGGTCCGCTGGAACGAGGGCAGGAGCTCACTCTGCTGCCTGAGGGCGCGGGCGTTCGTATCCGCGGCCTTCAGTCCTACCATCAAGACTGTACGCTTGTGCGAGCGGTTTCCCGCGTTGCCGTCAACTGCAGCGGGACCGCCGGCCAGCGGATCGTCCGGGGGGATCTGTTGGCCGGAGACGGCCATCCCTTCCGCTCGGTACGGGAGCTGATCGCCAGGATCTCGCCCGTTCCCGGAAGCGAGACGCCGGTGCAGTTGAAGCGGGATACCGAGGCGGAGATCGCGGTGGGTACCGGGCACCGCTTGGCCCGCATCACCCGCCTGGCATCGGGCGCTTTAATCCGTATTCGCCTCGAACAGCCCATCGCTCTGCACTGGAATCAGCCGTTCGTGCTCATCCGCCACGGGGGAAGCACCATTCTCGGCGGAGGACGGGTGCTTTGGCTGGGGAAAACCGACAGAGAGCGGCGCCTTGCACTGGCGCGCATGGAGTCGAATCTGCCGCCTGAACTGAACCGGGATCATTGGATCCGATTAAAACTCTCCCTGGAAGGTGCGGTATCTCCGGAGGAGGCGGGCGAGACTCGATTGTCCGACAGCCTGCGACGCGACACCGTACAGCTGCAGGGGTGGCTGCTGTCCTCCGAGTGTCGCGATCGTCTGGAGACACGGATACGCGAACTTGCGGGCGCTCCCGGAGGCGCGCGTCTCGATGAGCTGCCCGGCCGCATGCGCGGGGAATCCGAAGTGCTCGTGCGTCTGGTAGCCGATACATTGACCGGCCGGGGCGAGCTCGCCCTGCGTGCCGGCATTCTCTTCCCGCGCAGCGAAAACGAGCCCCAGGTCTCACCGATGGGCCGGCAGCTGCTGCGGGATCTGCGTGCCGGAGGAAGCCGCGGGCTGGAGCTGAGCAAGCTCAAGTTCGCCGGTGCGCGCAAGGAGCTGCGCAACCTGGTACGCGTCGATCTGGCTGTGAGCCTGGACGGGGATATCTACTACGACAAGGGTAACTACCTCGAGCTGGTACGGAGCTGTCTCGCACACCTGAAGGTAGGCGGCACACTGACCATCGCCGATGCCAAATCCCGCACCCAGCTGTCCCGAAAATTCATCATCCCCCTTCTCAATCGTATGGAGAGAGACGGGTTCGTGCAGCGACGCGGTGATGAGCGCACGGTTACGGCAAAACCGGATTAGGCGCGATCAGCGGCGCGATCAGCGGCGCTCCCACC
>Ga0272441_10006362_pt1 | contig 19850 bp, 24 predicted proteins | sample SSMProp6N_FD_193582 | JGI IMG/M metagenome (GOLD analysis project Ga0272441, IMG submission 193582) | Marine sediment archaeal communities from Little Sippewissett salt marsh, Falmouth, MA, United States - SSM-Prop-6N | ecosystem: Environmental > Aquatic > Marine > Wetlands > Sediment ... | reverse complement strand
CCAAGTCTGACAACAATGAATCCAAAAGAACCCATTTGTCATGCTTTGTGACCTATCTGAGAAAAGTGTGGCTCTTTGCTTAGGGTCGTCTACCTTTATCCATGTTGCGAATGTTGTTTTATTATTTGATGGTAAATTGAAATTAGATACTGTAATTTTATCTATCTTATTCTCATCATTGCCTGTAGAATCATTCCCATGAAAATAGAATCCTTTCTCATATCTTCCTTTCGTAAAACTCTTAGTATCATTAACCCAATCGCCAGTACTCTGCTCGAATGAATGTGCCATGACTAATCCATCTGCTCTTACAGGATATGGTGAGTTCATCTCTCTAACTATATCTACAGTATTAAGATTTTTATTATAGAATCTTACTTCATCCATTGTTGCGTTTGCTCCATGTCCATTAGGAGTAGAGTCATCTCCTATATAAAAATCATAAGTAGATGGATAACATAAAATAAAATCCTTACCAAGCACTCCCCCACCATCAGTTTCATAGATTAAAGTACCATTTAACCATATCCGTTTGTGTGAACTATTATAATTTACTGCAATGTGATACCATTCATCTTTATGCCAACTTATTACACTTGAAGAATAGGGCTCCCTAAAAGATGAATTATAAAGGTCAAAATAAATCCTATCATTTGTATATACACCTAAAGCCCACCCATAACAACCGTCACCTGAGAAACTGTTTCCATATCCCATCAAAGATTGGTATAACTCGCTAGGTAGTTTATTAAATTTAAACCATGCCATTGCTGTAAAATTTGCTGTAAAATTCAAATCACTACTTTTATCTATTATCAAATGAGATGTTGATTCAGAACTAAAATAATATCCATACCCATATTTACCATCGACTCTCTCTGCTCCTGTAATCGCTCCATCATGATAATCATATCCTACTGTCGTTCCGTTGTTTCCTCCATTTGATAAATCCACGACTAGGTTCCTGTTCTCTCCTATATCTTCATTGTTATCCAGATTATAATACAGTATTACTCTATCTGAGAACAAGTCTAATTCATTCCCATTCCAGCTATAAGTTAGCTTCTCCATATTTGAGACATTAATCGAAGCATTAACCTCAAATGATGTATTTGAGAACTTTACATCATGCATAGGTGTTGGTTCTATGAATTCTGCTTTTGTTGATGTGTCGAGTGGATCATCGGAAGTCCCGCCTCCACTATATTCTCCTGATTCTACTAATGCTGGGTTTATGACTATCTTAGGGTCTCCTACAATAACATCCATCCAATTTATATACCTGCTCGCCATATAAAAACTATCTCCAAGCGAATATCCATCGATATAGCGTGGAAATAATATATTTGGATAAGCAACCGCCCCTACTTTCGGTTCATAAACATAACCCTTTACACCTGTAATGTTCATAGCCACTAAGTCAGCTATCAGGCTTTGCGGATACGAAGCTGTGGATATATTAAATGTTCTTGCTCCTGTACTTACATAGGTTTCCCCTATCGCTCCTAAGTTGAATCCTAACCCCCATGTAGAGCTGTTTGAAGGGGCAGACCCATCGTTGCTTCCCCATGAGCAATAACCTGACAGATTATCTTCATTCATCACAAAATCTGTTGTATAGTTGTAAAGAGTTACTTTTCCCTTATCTGTTATATTGCTGTTAGCCCACTCCATGAGATTATCATAATATTCATACCCTCCACCTTTTCTCGGGTCTCTATCTAACAAATATCTCCCGAAGGTGGTGTTGAGAGTCGTATTCGTCTTAACTAATCTTATAGCATCCTCATATGTGTTCCCTGTTAATCTTGTCACGACATACATATCATAATGTGTTTTATTTGCTGTCTTGTTCCCAGAAAACATAGGGTTATCTACCCTTCCTGTATAGTATGCTGTATTATTTGGAGAAATACTAGTGTTATATTGCGATAAGATAATCGTCAATGCACTATCTACAGAAAATGGTCTTATGCAGTCTCCTCCGCCATTCAAGACTCTTAGAGGTATGCCCTTAGTTGTTACGATATAATTTATGCTTTGTGTCCATGAGTTATTCTCTATGCAATCTTCTACAGGAGTCTTTATTTCTTCCCACCATGTAGAATTGAATATGCTTTCCTTATCTGCTACCGAAATATTGCAACCTTTGGTTATATTCCTAGCAGATATGAAATACTCACTTATGTTTCTCGACATTGGGCTATTCAAGTTTGTAATAACCAATACATCATTATATGTTGCAGTCGGGTCGTAAACTCTCGCATCGAAAATCTGTATCCCTTTTTCTGGCTTAAAGTAGAATGTAATCAACTTCTTCTTGTTATTCACTTCAGCATAATCTAAGTTTTCACAATCATGCTGCTGGAGGTTGATAGTCATCTTTCCGAAGTTATAATTACAAAGAGTATAATTCCCATCTGGTAAATTGATACTTTTTAATTTATCAACTTTCAAAATCAGCTTATACTTTGAGTTATCTTTGGGGTGCCATTCGGTATGATATCTTTCTGGGAAATCCATTATACAATCCACATCTTCCAAGTGTCTTGTAATTTCATTCAATATTCCGGCAGTTGTTCCCCCCGTCCCATACTTATAATAAGGTGTTTTTTTGATAATCTTATAATGACTAGATTTATTCACTATATCTAATTCTATCCCACTAAGCCTGCGGTTAAGTTTCAAGTAGAAATCGTCTAGATAGTAACATCTTTTCCCTTTAATCTCGCCACCATATTTGATGCATTGTTCCTCTTGATATTTATACTTAATTTGTGCCCAGACTCTATTCATCTGAACTTCCCATTTCATCCTAGCTTCTATCTTACCATCAACATAGAAATGAGAATAATCCCTATCATATTTCCAGTCGTATAATACACCACTAAGTATCAGAGAAATAATTATAACAGTTCCAATCGCTGTTTGCTTTTTTGTGACTTTGACGCTTGCCATTCCATTCTTACCTTTCAACAACCAGTTCCCACATTTACCCCATTCGCATAATGCTTACAACTTGAATTCTCCCATGCACCATCAGCCCATACCCTATGTGTTTCATTCATATAAGCAGAGCATTCAATATTTAAGCATATTTTATCCTGAAAATAAGCATCATCTGTCACATTTAGTTTGGTTGTTTTTGTTGTTCCATTAACATCTAATTCTGATGTAGGTACATTTAACCCTCGAAGATTGATACCTACATACCCTGTACTATCTCCATCTACCCTAAAATCCTGATTAGTTGAAGAACCTACCCTGAAATCTCTTTCACTTGGAAGTTCGACATAGTCCGTTGCTCCACTTCCTATATTTAATAAACTCTTACTAGCACCAAAAAACTGCATTCCAGTTACTCCCATAGTTATATAGGTATTCTCTCCTCCATCCTCAGTCCATATTTTACGATGGGCTATTCCTTCTTCAAGCACTATTGGTTTATTGAATGTGGTATTTTCTCCGTAGAATGTTACGACAGTATTCCTAGTTGTAGAGCCTTCTGGAGTTACCTTAATTGCTAATGTTCCACCAACATTTGTTGCTGAAGCGTTATCCAATAGATTAACTGCGAATTGAACGACATCTTTCCAAGAACTTCCTGTATAGGCTTCAAAATCAAACCCACCTACAGTCAGGTCATTTCCTCCTATATCTTCTGGTGCAGTTGGCGACTCTCTTGTCCCATGCGCCCTTCTTATATGGAAAGAAGTACTATCTGAATCAGAATATGAAGCAATATCAAAGTCTGCATCCCCATCCGCAGAAACATCTAGGATTTCTGAAGGAGTTTCAGTACCTATGCCTACTTTTCCATTTGCTATATAAGTCAAATCGTCTATATTAGTTGAGCCTCCAGAATACAAAACATATAATGGTTTTGCCATTGCTCCTATCCCAACACTATCTGTTGATGAGTTTGCATCTATTATATACCCAGATTCACCCATTACATTGAAAATATAAGACTGTCCATACTTATTAAACGATGTAATCGCAGGATTCGCTCCTTCTTTAGACATATCGACAAATGTTACCCCAGATATAACATCAACCATTTGTCCACCACCCATATACCTATATGTGGATGGTGGGAATTCGTAACCCGGGCTGAAATAAGTACCATAGAAAAAAGTCGAATTGACATTATTATTTGACACTATATTCGCTGACCTTATGTCCCCATTAACATCTAAGTCATAGGATGGGGAATTTGTGCCTATACCTACTCTCCCCCCTGAATATACATATAGTGTGCTATTCACTGCCAAGTCTCCAGTCATAGTTACATTTTCAGGACTCATATCTGTATTGTTCCAATACTCCTGTTCAGTTACTATATAATCCGAGAGAATTGTCCCATTGATTAATAATCCATATGCATTAGCCTGCCCATTAACATCTAATTTATAGGATGGATTATCTTTTCCTATCCCAACCGATGTACTATCATCTACGATTAATACCTCATTTAAATTAACAGCACCACTTACTTTTAACCCATAATCTAGAGAAGCAGCAGTACATATACCTACATTATCATCATTTATATGTAATACATATTCCTCCTTTGGTCCAGCTACTTTGAACTCAAAATCATTATTATTGTTATTATATATTATGCCAGATTTCAATCCGAAATTACCAGTATAAAATATATTTCTACCTCCTACATAATTATGGATTTCATTCTCTTTGAACTCTATGTAAGTATCTTCATCACCTACATGATATATTTTATTCTCAACATCAAAGTTACTTGCCTCAACATCTCCGGATATAATATTTGTTGAAGTTATAGTCTTAGAATCGATATCAGTACCATTCCAATATTCTTGGTTAGCAGGAACCCATGATGTATTCATAGATCTGACTATCGATTTGTTATTTATGACATCCAGAATATCAGAATCGTTTACTAGAATTCCGTATGTATTCGATTGTCCAGCAACATCTAATGTATAAGACGGTGATTGTGTGTTTACCCCTATCTTATTAGCATAAACATCCCCTGTGAAATTCCCTATTCCACCTGAACCACCAATCCAAACTGTATCAGATGTAAGATTTCCAAAAGGAAAAGGATTATTCGGATCAGCAACTACAAAACCACACATAAATATAAATAATATTATTGATGAGTAAATTTTATTATTCATAGTCTCATAACCCTCCCTTTCAAACGAAGGTTCCCATCATTATCTATTAAACCTATCTGTGTTGAACCATCAGAAGCATAAATCGGAATACCGCCAGAATCCGGACATTGTAATCTAACAGATTTAACATAACCATTAGAATCAATAATCTCAACACCATTTATCTCTAAAGCAAGAGTATTAACTCTATAAGAAGCGTCTTCTATATAGTCTTTTACATCATTATGATCTGATGCAGGGATTGTATCTCCCTTACTCCTTTCTACTAATGGTGCTGCCATTATTAATTTCCTTTATTCTTTTTTTATGTTTATCCGACTGTACTCTTCAATATAAAGTAATTTGATTTCTCACCTTGATATAGAGATTGTATTTCATCAGTATTTAAACTTCGATTATAAATCTTTACTTCATCGATTGTTCCGTTGAAAGAAAATACTCCAGTTTTATATATGCCTATGTATAAATCAGCATCGCTCTCATTGAAACCATTACAAACATCTTCAGAAACCAAATTACCATCAAACCAGAGGGTAAGATTGTTATTTGATAAGTCTAATACCGTGCCTACATGATGCCAGTTTGTGTCAATAGAATTGGCATGAAGGTTATCAGTCTTATGCCCTGAACTATTGTAAACAACGGAAATCAAATCATCGTTGCTTATATAAAAATGGATTCCCTTGCCTGTTGCACTTGAGTCACCCTTATTGATTATTTCTTGTGTTTTGTCTAAGACATCTGTTTTAATCCATGAAAAAATGCTAAATCCTGTTTCTGAAAAATTTAATGATTGGTCATCGTCTACCTTTATCTCATCACTAATACCATTAAATATATAAGATTCTTTAAATCTTCCATCATTACTAGCTCCAGCACCATCTACAACACCATCATTACCATTTCCACTTGTATCGATTGCTATTGAACTATTACTACCATCTTTCCTATCAAAATGCCATTCTCCAACTAATCCACTGTTATTTACTAAACCATTTGATGGTGCTGTTTTTAATATAAGGCTACTTGATTTTTCTCCATAGTACAAAGACTCTATCTCAGATACAGAAAGATTTTTACTATAAAATCTAATATCATCAATAGTTCCGTTGAAGTTAGTTGGTTCACTTCCTAACCAATCAGAGCCAATCCTCAAAAAAGCAGTATCATTAACAAGAACGCCACCATCGACAGTATCATATCCTTGTAATGAACCATTGACAAATAAGTGTGTTGTATTGGTTTCATCAATACAAGCAACTATATGGTACCAATCATTAAGATGATACTCTGAAACAGAGCCAATTGTATATGAACTACCTGTCGAATTTTGATAATGAAATTTAATCCTACCATTGTTACTATCGAAGTAAACCGCCCATTCTTGCCAAGGTGCCCTAGGTCTTCTTAATGCAACAATATATCCTGCTGTTGCCCTTGCATTAGCCCAAGCAGACATACACCAAGGAGCAAGAACTAAAGTAGAGTTGTCATTTTGAATAGGAACATCTATAGAGTTACCTATAGGAGTAAAATCATATGCTTCTCTAAACTTACCATCTTTTGTTTGTTTAGCATCATTAACAACAGTACCATTTAATTTATTCGGACCAATATCTATTACAATAGAATCATTGGAACCATCCCTCGAATCAAAAGGATAATGGTAGATTAAATCAGATTCATCTACTAACCCATTTAAAGCAGAAGTTTTCAAATTAAATTTATATGAACTTGTGTTATACAAATTCTTTATTTCACTTGCTGACAGGCTACGATTGTAGATTCTTACTTCGTCTATTGAGCCATTAAAAGATCTCTGGTTAATCTGTCTGTCATAATTCCCTATCATAAGATTATCATACGAAGAGCTTTCCTCTTGTACAGGGCTGAATCCGACAAGTGACTCAGTTATTTCAAGTGTACCATCAAAATATGCTTTGAAATTATCTATTATGCTTGAAGAATCATAAGTTACTGCAATATGATGCCATTCATTATATGCAAAATTGTTCTTAATAACAAATGGATTAGAACCATTTGTATCATTAGCAATAACTACATTAATCTCAGAATAAGCAACATTATTTTGATATAAGAATATTCCGAAATTTCTGTTACCTCCACCTCCGGGATATGAGTTACTGATAATATAATCATCATCATCTGTATTAGCTTTTAGATTAACCCATACAGATATTGAAAAAGATTGGTTATTATCAAAAGGATACCAGTTATCAATATTTACATTATCATCAACACCATCAAATGTATACCCCTTACCTTTTACACCAGTCCCAACCTTACATCCATCAACAGTACCATCATTGCCATGTCCACTTAAATCATTAGCACCAGTTTCAAAAGGCATATGTAAAATTAAACCATCATCATTACCAGAACCGTACCAGATTGGGTCATACACTATGTTTTCCATAGTATAATCACTTATATCCATTCCCCATTTAACTGTTTTTCCACCAGTTTTACCATGGATTATAAAACAAGTTCCACTAGGATTATACTTTTTATGCCTTCTTTTAATAAGACTGTCACCATCTTTAAGTTTACGAAGATAACCGTATAATGGGTGATTTATTTCAGCATATTTTTTATTAGTCTTTACTAATATCTCAACAGGCACATTTGGAGAAGTAGGTATAAATTCATCTATTTTATCTAAATTTAACCATCTTGTTCTACTAGACATGCGTTTCGCAAATATAATGTCTTTCTCACCAGCATGCTCAACTTTAATCTCCCATACAGTAGAATTTACACAGAATAGAGAATAACAATCATCACACCATTGATCGGGTGGTATAGAATACTCCATCCCAGATAAATTTAGAACAAGGATTAATACTGTAATTAATGATAAACTTCCACCAGCCGCATATTTTACTATATTCTGCCATTTCATTGTCATTTATATCACAATAGTTTGTGTTTGACCTATTAAACTTTGGTATTTTCTAATTTTTTGATTATTCTTCCATTCTTTCAAATAGTTTTTAGCCTGATTTTTAATTACTTGTGCAATTTCTGAATTCTCTACACCATCAACAAAAGAACTGTACATCTCAGGAGATTCATGTATATTGCTAACTTTAGTTTGATTAACTGATATACAACTCTGATTGTTTTCATCACAAATATCAATTTGTGTTGTAGTACTCTCATCTACTTTTACAAACCAATATACTTTAATTATATCTGTACCTAATTTAGCATTTACATCAGTTATTTCCAAAGTAAAAATCTTATTATTTAATATTGTCGAAGCATAATTTTGAGCATCTGCTTCATTATTAAATATAGCTCCAAAAGATACAGCCAAACAAAATAAAAATAAACATATTCCAATTACTATTTTTTTCATTTTAATCACACACAGTCGTTACACCTGTTCCAGCAGGGCTCCATAATCCGAGACATGTACTATTATAGTTTCCGATTTTACCTCCACCCGGGAAAGTAATATTTCCACCGACAAATATAAAATCATCATCTAGTACTGAATCAAATACAACATGGCTCCCATTATATTGTAATTGGAAAGCGTCCTGTCCAACTGTATCACCAGATTCTATGTCTCCTGAAACTCTTGTAGTATCATCTAATATTATATTATCTGTTCCAGAATCTATCACTACACTCTCAGTATCATGAGATAAACTGCCCCATTGAGTATTGTTAACATCTGGATCTGTTACTGAATGTATAAAAAATGTAGGGTTATTAGATTGAACATCGTGGTCATGGTCTCTTTCTGCATTTGAATAATCTGTAATAATTGTATTTCTATTAGCTCTACCATCGCCGTCTCTAGAAACCATAATAAGCCCATCATCTTGACTTCCTTTCCATAAACCGTATGTTATACCACTGACTGTCATTATTAATTTATTATCTATATATACTTTATCGTCAACATAGACTGTTTCATCTACTTCTAAGTTTCCAGAAACAAATAAATCATCTTCACTAGTCAAACTATGTGAATTGGAAGCCGCATCTCCTATTCTAACTGAAGTCGAATTTCCAAATATAGTTCCAACACCTGATAAGTTATGTCCGTTTAAATTAACATTTTTAAAATTTGAAGTAGAAGCATATGTTAATCCAAATAATAAAAATATGCTAATAATACTTAAAATAACTTTATATGCTTTCATCTGAATCGTAACCTCCGCCAACCGCCATCTGCCCATTACTCTTAGTAATCCTAAATAAACTTGTGCTACCTGATTTAACAGTAATGTAGGTGCCATCATCAGTTGCGTTTAATCCGGGAGGGTTATGTATTGGCATTTTATCCCTCCGTATAAGTAAGATTTTTTGTACCTGACGAACATATTGCAGTAACTGAACCAGTATATAAATTAGTACCGTTTATTTCAAAATAACCACCAGATGAATTTAACCTTATCCCTTCGTTCATAGCTGCGTTATTGCCAAGCGATAAATATATATCTTCATCACTATCGTTTACGAATATCGCAAATCTCCTGCTAGAGTTAGCTGCGATAACTCCAGTTTTAGTATTACCTACAGATATCTTTCCTTCTTGATTAACAGATGATATTCCGCCAACAAGTTGAACTCCTATCCAATTACCGATATCCCCACCAGATACAATATTTAATCTTGAGCCAGTCGAATCATCTTTAACTTCAACTGCACCAATTTGAATATCTCCCGGGTTTAGCGATACTGATCCTGCAAAAGTACCAGTCATACTACCAATATTTATACTGCCATCAGAATTAACTTTCATATATCTGCGAACAGCAGGTTCAAGTGAACCAGTAGCAGGATACTCTACATAATAAATACTATTAGATCTCATTTTTAACCCCTACTATTTTTCGTTAGGACTTTGCCCTAGGTTAAAATAGTAAAAAAACTTATTTTGTTTTTTTAGTCTTTTTCTTGATACTTCTAGACTTTCTTAACACTTCACCAGCGAGAGAAATATCATCTTTATCGAAATCTCCATCACCGTCTAAATCATACTTAGATGTGTCTTCTACTTTCCCTTCCTTTTCGAAAGGAGCTTCATCTACTTCATAATGGACATCGAAATCTGGATGATTTGTTTCCTCAATAAAATAAGCTGCTTCCAATGGTATTCTCGACCACTTTCTGCCAACCCTTGGAAAATGTCCTCTATTATTATAAGTTAATTTAATATAATCTCTTCCTTTCAGTCTTCCGAATTTTATTCTAGCTAACGCCATGTTTTATCACCATTCAGTTTAATAAAAATAATAAAAAAATAAAAAAAATAATTAAGCAAAAGCTTAATTATCGACAGCCCTCAATAGGAAGTTAGCCTCTGGAACCAATATATCGGTATATGCATAATCTATATCGATTATTTTCCAAACTCCATGTCGTCTCCTATCGTCCTCAGTAAATACTCTGACTCCGTAGTGCTCTCCCCTACCAATAGTAAGCCCACGCTTACCAACAAGAACTGGGTGTCCAGCAGTAGCCCAGAAACCAGTTGCAACCGCAGCTTCAGCAGGAACAAGTTCCGAAACAAAGAGATCCATACCATCAAACCTGACAATATTTCCATCTTCATCGAACTTAGCTTTCCTCATCATAGCACCGGGTGATGTAGTTCCGGGAGCAAAGTCATCGTGCACATTCAACTGTGCATACTGATTAGGATGCATAAGTACAAAGTCGGGTACATTAATGTTACTTCCAGTAGGTGAACCTGTAGCCATGTTCCTCTTAGCTTTTATCAAGTCAAGTGGATCTAGCGTAGAACCAGCACCAACAGAACCAACAGTTGTACCTGATGTAAACCCACCACAAGTAAACAGTGTGTTTCCCTCTGAATACGCAGAATCGTCCATCAGACTTCCTAAACCGTCTTCTTCTTTCTTTCTTTGAGCATCTCTTGCAGCAACCTCAGCGTAGAGATTGAAGTTTGTCTTATTCAAAAGACTAACTGTATCTGGCAAGAAAATACTTGCTGACTTAGTTGATATAAATGCCTCTTTATAGTGAACCTCTTTCAAAGTTGTAGCATCATACTCACTACCAACGTCCGTTCCCGAAGTTGAACTATCAAGATTCCTCTTAACTTCGTTCCACGTTAGATGTGTATGTCGAACAACAGGGAAAGATACCTTCTCCTGCTCGTCACCAACCTTGATTACTCTGATTATCCCAGCTTCCTCAAGGACAGATGTAGGTTTATTAGCTATAATAGCTTCAGCGAAATACTTATCAACTGTACTTCCACCAACATCTAGTGAACCAGTAGGTGTTCCACCAGTGGCTGTATCACCAAAAAGTGAAATATCCTTCATTTTTCTTTTTTCCTCCAAAATTAATTAATTGGGTCCTTCCCAATCATCATATCGAATATAAAATCCGTCTTTTCTCTTGAGTTATCTATCTTTTCATAAGCTGCCATAATACTTTTGGTTTTCTCAGCTTTACTCAAATCACTACTAGGAACCGTTTTTGGGTCCTCTTCTTCCTGTAACTGGGATATCTTACGATCCTCAATGTATCCGAGTGTCTTATCCAACATGTCTTCGCTATATGTAGACATCATCTTCTCAACTGATACCCTATCGCCTGACGGTATCCCCATAAATGAACAGTATTTTTCTAAAACTTCTTTCAACTTTGCATTATACTTTTTCTCTTTCCTGCTTTTTTCAGCACTAGCAAATTGAGATAGTTTACCTTCGCTTTCTTTAAGTTTCGCACTCATAACAGATATATCTTTTTTATATTTACTGTTTATTTTCTCAAGTGTTTCTATCTGTGTATGTGCTTCTTGTAATTGTGTAATCATCTCCTCGTTTAAATCCAAAGCCTCTTGTAATGAAGATGGTTTTTCTTCCTTGGGTTCTTCAGTTTCCGGCTTTTTCTCTTCAGCTGCTTTTGAGGCTTCTTCAGCTTTCTTCTTGGCAGCTTCCTCTGCTTTTTCTTCTTTCTCCACCGTCTCTTTATCCTCTTCTTCAGAATCCTTTGTTTTTTCTTCTTTTTTGTCCTCAGTTACTTCTTCTGGTGTTTCTTCTTTCTCTTCAGGAACAACAGGTAACAAATCTTTTAATTCAACTACAAGAACCTTTGCAGCCTCAATAGTATCTGCATTCTCAAGTTTACTTATTATATTTTTTAGCTTATCGATATCCCCATCACCTTGAAAGAGACTATAATCGATATCTGAATTATCTTTACTATCACTCATTCTTGACTCACCCTTTTTTGATTCATGTGCAACCCACTTATCTCCAACCTTTTTGTATTTCTTTTTAAAAATTGTCCAAGCAACACCAGCAGGTGCTTTAGCATTTTGTTTCTTTGCTTGATCATAATACTTAGCCCAAACGTTAGCTTGACTTAACGAAAGACCAGCCTTTTTCAGAGATTCTGGAACCTCTGACATGTTTTTCCATGGCATTTTATAAATAAACCCTCATCCTTTATAAATGTTATCCTATGTTAGTAGTTAATTTCCTTTAATCTTATGCTTGCTTTCTTATCATGTGGATTGAATACAAGACTCAATTCCTTCGGTTCGATTTCTTCAGCATATGCTTTCTCTCCTTTCCAAACAAGTTCTTTCATGAAACCAGCAGAAACATATTTTATTAAATCATTTGAAATCTTATAAGCTATGTCCCTATCATAGATTGCCCCAATGTAATCTATTCCGCATTCTTTTTCGTTCCAACTAACATTAAGTATTCTACCAATAACACCATCAATAGACTCAAAATTCCTTTTAACCTGACTCAACCAAAATTGATGTCCTTTATATATATTTAGTCCCTTCCAAGACTCTAATGAATTTTTTAAAGATTCTGGAGTTATCTCAAAACTATCGCTATTTGGGTCACGATACTCTCCAGCAGTTAGAACTCTCCCGGATACTATTACTGGTAATTTAAAATTATCACTTTTAACATCCTGAAATCTAGATGTTGTTTTTATTTTAGAATTATGATAACTTAATCCCATATTACTATGTTTTTTCTTAATCTTATAAAATCTATTTTTCCACTTTAAGATATCTAAATTAGCATCACTCATTTTTTATTACTCCTTTTTAATGAAAAATCCTACTACTATTTAAATCTTATCCAATATATCAACATAAAAATGCTTTCTTCCACGTTTCTCCATTTCAGTAACTAACGAAGAATGAAAATCCTGAATCGCCAACCTGTTATAAATAGGAAATTTATAAGCATAAGAATTATGGCAAAAAGCATGACACATGGTTAATTCTTTGGAATCCATCAAAGAAACATCCATATCTGGATGCACCTCCATACCTGCAAAAGTAGAAGGACTAACTACTTTCCTCATCATTGCCTTCTTTCTTATTTTCTCGTTTTGGTTTCTCAATTGTGTTATCTTTTTGTCCATTATCATTCTCTCTAATAGGTATTTTACTAACAGGTTTTAAAGTCTTCGCATCTCTAACACTATCATTCAAATAATCCAAAAGATTTAATATCCTAGTATCATCCAGTGATATTCCACTTTCACTCAAATCCTTTATAGCTTTAGACACATTCGATATTGCCTCAGAGGTTTTAACGAATCTATCTACTTTTTGATTCTCATCTTCAGGTAATTCGTTAAAATCAAATGATGGAACATAAGGGAAACCCTTACCAAATTTCAATTCACAAGCTGGTTTAAATATCTTATTTTCAATTGTATGTTTTACTATTTCTTCATCCATTGAGAAATCAGCTAAGATATCCTCTTTCTGTATTTCTATAGTACTCTTATTAGTGGATGTCGCATCCAATGTTAAAAGTGGCATTGGAATTCCCAATCTAATTGCCAATAGTTTAAGATATATTTTATGAAATGAAGGGAAATCACTAGTGCCGGGCAAAAGGTTTTCAACATCTGTACCCTTAGGAAGTATTAAAGCATCACGACTATTAATTCTCTGCATATTTTTAGCAAGCTTTTTTAAATCTCTTTCATTTGTTATTTCAGTAATAACTTTTTTCTGTGTGAAACCATCTCTCCACAGCCTCTCTGCGGCAGCTTCTTCAAGATTTAAGCAATACTTAATAGCTAAGAAAACATACTGAACAATAGAAATTCCTAATGGTTCATCTCCCCACCTATCAAACATCAAATGAGCAACCATATCTGATGGTATCTCTTCACCGATAGGAACATAAACATCATCGTTAGTCTCACTTTGTTGAACTTGGGTAAATGTAGAAATCTCCTTAGTCTTCCTATTAACTTTAAATGGACCTTGATGTTCATAAGTAGTTGTATCTTCATATCTTGATGGTCTAAAGAAAACAGGATGTTCTGGGTTAAGGCGGATTATAGAATCATTGCTTTTATTGGGAACTAAGGTCCAGAAGCCATTACCGAAACCGTAAGCATCTTTAATCCACCTATTCAAAAAGATAGTACCTCCAGAATTCTCAATTATATTCATACAGTACTTCTTAGCTTCTTCAGCCTTTCCTCCAGAACCATTTTCAGAAATAGTGTAACCTCTGCGAACCATCCTATTAGCCTTCATCTCTATTCCCCTAGGTACAACAGGATGCAACCACAAATACTTTTCTAAAACTTGTGGTTCTAATTTAGTTAAATCAATCTCACGAGTGCCACCAACTGCTATTGCACTTGGAGATGTCTTTGGATTTAAAGAATCAATATCAAAATTTTCTGCAAATAAGCTTAAGTGTTCCTTAAGCATATTCTCCATCTCTTTTTTATAAGCCTTGTTTTTTTTAGATTTATTTACCATTTTCTTATACTACTTATAAGTAATATTTAATCATATATAAATGTTATCCAAATAAATCAGTCTTGAACGATTGCAAATGAATAACCTCCAGCTAAGTTCTGTGTTGCCAAATTTGCTATAAATAATGCATCCACTAAATCATCATGTCCAGATAAAGATTCCATCCTTTCTCTTCCACGTACTTCCTTTATACCGTATTGCCTAAGTTCTTCTTTCATGGCTTTAATCTCTGGTGTTTCCTCAGGAAACCACAATCTACCATTTTGCATCTCGTTTATTAAGAACCTGATACCAGATTCTTTCTTAAACTTATCAGTAACAAATTCATTAACATTAATGTTTCTTCTTACTAAGTCTTGAATTAAAGCAACCCCAACATTATTCTTCTCAACTAACAAAGGGGCATTATTAAACCTATGGGATAAATCAGCCAATAAATCGATTTGCTCGTTTACAGGTACACCTTTCTCGTGAAAAACATGTCTAACAATTTTCTCAGATATGAAGGATTCCTTATCCCTCTTACTTTCTCTAACCTCCAATACAACAAAAGAAGTGAAATCTGCTGAAGCAGAACCTGATGTTGCTATATCCGCACCAATTACATAATTCTTCCCTTCTTCCCCCTGATATAAAAATTGGATAGAGTTATCTGTACATCTCCGTATTAAACTATAAGGAAACAAAGCTTTCTTCTCATCTATGCATATAAGAAGGTACTCTCTCATGAAGAATAAATCTCCCTGTGTCTCCTTCACCCTCATCAATTCTTCATAATTCCAAACCTCTGGTAACAAAACTTCTTTCGTTTTATCGTTTAATATCGCTGGATAAGCTATAGAGTAGAATCCTTTATGCTCCCCATCACTTACCCTACCGTCAGTAATAAGTTTATTCTTTTCGTCCCTCATAGTAACATGGAAAATATCTGTATGTGAGAATGGAGTACCAGATATAATCAACCTGCCTTTCTTAGTTCCAGTTATTGGGAATAACTGACCGAATATGTAATTCTCTATAAATTCATCTGAGTACCGCTTATCATCTCTTAGTGGGTCATCTGCAATAGCTAAATTTACATGTGCTGACCTTGGAGTTGTCCCTACTGATGTTACTTCGAAGTAACCATTATTAAATTCCATCTCCTCTTGGTTATTTGGTATATCTTTCTTGTTATCTGGATTCCTTTTCTTCGATAGCATCTCATTAGAATCTATAAGACGATTAAGAACTCTAAAAAACCTCCTACCCATCTTAGGTGTGTTGGAAGCTATAATACATTCAAAAAAAGGATTTGTATAAGCTTTGAAAAGAGCATACATAGCCCAGAAGAAAGATTTTCCATGCCCCCTTGCCGCAATTATACTAGAGTATTGGTTACGTTCAGAAACTATAAACATCTTCTTAACAAAAGAATTCCATACTTCTCTACTCGTAGAATGGTCTCTATAAATTATATACTTGCAAAAATGATAGAAAGCATCTAATGTTGCTATATTTTTACCCTTCACAATTTCAGTACTATGCACTTTCTTATCTAACAAATCTTCAATATCTTCATCACTATAATCTGAATCCTCTTTTATTATTCCGTTCTCTATTAAGTCATCACGATAATCATCAATTACTTCTTTCTTACTCCTTAGAAACCGTACCACTATTCAAATCTCCTTCACTTTTTTTCCCATTTTCAACTTTATCCACTAAATCAAAATTAGCTTCCAATGTCTTCGCATTCCTCCTCCTCTCACCATCAACATTAATCTCAATATTAGTACCACTCTTTGGTGCGAAAGCACCATACCCTTTAAGTTTTGCAAAATTCACTAGTGTCTTATTCAAAGCATTTATAGCACCCAATGTTGCATTATTATCTCCTTCAGATTCAAACTTTTTTAATAACTTCTTAGTGAATAAATATAAACCAGATAGTTCCTCCTCAATCTGTGTAATCGCATTGATATGTCTCAAAGCAGAAACATTACGCCTACCCTCTAATTTTCTAACAATCTGCCTATTCCTATCTAAAAATAACTTTATATCATTCTCACCAAACTTGTAATTGGGGTATTTTACACGAAGGTTATCACAAATCTTCCTGATTGATATTCCTTTTATTATCCCATCTACAACTGTTGCCTCAGCACCAACTTTTTCAACATTACTCTGTGCCCCAAACTCATTTAATAAATCACGTATGCTGTTACCCCTATCTTCAAGTGAGGATTCTTTTAAGAAATCGTTTATTAAATCTTTATTCTTATTCATTTTAATGGTTTTATTTTTACATAATGTAATGTTTTCTTTTCTTTTGAACAGTTTTTACAAATTCTCTTTTTCCTTTTCTCTGTCTTGAATGAATCCCCACATATTTTACAGATTTTACTATATTCTTTTTTCTTTTCTTTACGTGATGGTTTCTTATACAAATCTTCCCGACCACAATCTTCCAAAATCTTTTGCCAAATTGTATGAGGCATTATAAATTCCTAACTAAAATATTATTCTTTTTTATGTAATTGTCCCAATAAAGCCTAGCAGTTATCAGGTTACTACTGCTAACTTCTTCTATATCTATGTGGTACAACCTAACTTTATCATTTATCCTTGGAATCTCTTTAATCTCTTTAAAAGATGCAAGGTCTGTAATAAAATAACAGCCATGATTCAGCTTAGTATAAGGAGTTTCTTCGAATAATCCGGGATAATAGTAAGTATTATTTTTAACAGTACATAACCTCCCAAACAATTTATGATGTAAATAAGTTATGCCTGTCCGGGTCTTATCTGCAAATATCAACAAATAACCTTTCATTGTATTACATTATAACAAACTAGTATATAAAGGTTATCCTAACAATTAACAAAAGATTGGATAAATTATATATATGATTAATATCTCCAACTAATATATGGACAAATTACATGATTGGTTAGGGAGTGTGCATAGGGTTGAAAAGTGTGATTATAAAGTATTATCTGATATACTGAGAAACTTAGGTGAAGAGAGTTTTAAGACTGTTTTCTATAAACATATGGCACATTTTGAGAATAAAACTTGTTACGATTCAAGAATAATAACATAACATTTATATACTAGTTCTGATATCTAATGATATAGGTGGCTATTTTATGGAAAAAAACAACATTATTGTTTTAGATGCTGTTGAAACTGGATTAGAATTTACACCATCAAATTCGAACACTTTATACTCATGTCTTCAATAACTAAAATTATCTGCTGGGACGATATAGATAATGACATAGGTAGTGATTTATCTCAATTTCAAGAATGGTTAGAAGATAATGAGGTAACAACATTTGTTACAGGTATATTTGAAAAAGACTATAAGGTGTTTAGAAATGAGAAAAAGAACGTTAGATAAGATTCAGAAACTAATTGAATCCATAACAATACCATTGGGTTTTGGTTATTGGAAAGTTACTTTAACTTCTAAAAAGATTAATGGTAATTACTTCGCAATGATTGATTACGATATATATGAAAAAACATTGAGAATAACTTATGATAAAGATATAGAAGCTAAAGGTTGGCAATTCATAAAAAACACAACAATACATGAACTAATACATGCTAAGGTAGGAATACATAATGATGAAGTTTTAAATTTCAGGAGATCTAAAGAAGAACACATGGTTAACGATATTGTGGACTGCATAATGCATGTTATGGGTGACGATAAATGAAATGCATTGGTAATTGTGTTAAATGCTCAAATTATGCATGTCCCTCTAATTTAAATCATAAAAAAAAATTAAGGATTGGTGGTGAGAATGAAAGAAAAAGAAATAACAAAAACATCTTTTCTGAAAGTTAGGCGTGAAGATGGGTTTGAACGGATATTAACTGAGAAAGACAACCCACAGAGAACAGATTTAGATAAGTTAAAAGAAAAAGTAGAATCAGATGTACAGCAGGGGGAGAATAGGAGAAAAACCCCATCTAGAACTAGGGAAGGGGTGCTATAAGATGGTTACAGCAGATAGAACATGGACTCCAACTAGGAGACAAGTTGAAGCAGGGTTAGATGCTAAACTTCTTGATGTGGTTGTTGCACACCTTAGTAATGATAACCAAACCGCTTTCAGTAGGTTGTGTGAATATGAAACAGCATTAAGGGTTCTCAAGAAGAAGGGGTATCATCTAATAACTTATAACGAAATTCTAGATGACTTGAGAGAAACATATGGTGAAGGGTATCGCCATTATCTCAACTCACGACAAGGTTGTGGGGATTGTGTCGATGTTTCTGAGGAAGCTGGCGGGTTGGAAGTTAAGGTTTCGAGGTAATATTTTTTGAAAATCCCCCATCCCTGTTTTTGATTTCTACATTTATTTTTGATTTGGTTTCAAAACATAATAACAACCCACATATATAGCCAACACTTTGTTTATGTTTATAGTGTTGTTTGTATGTGGGTATTACTATAACTTTGATTGAAACTTTAAGTTGTAGATGAGGGTTTTATATGTAAGGGAGAATTTAAAAGCAAAGTAGGTCACCACTTCCCACTACTTTATGGTGGTGACTTACTCAAGCCTAAACTTTTTAAAATCTCTTCCTGCTCTCTCCTGCGATCCTCCCGTTTCCTTTTGTCGTGGTTGAATAATTCGGGAATACTTGCGGGGGTTACTTTCTGAAATTCTTTAAAAACTTCTGGGTTGTTGTTTTCTTTCACTTAGAACACCTCACGATTTTTTTAATCTCTCCATTTTTGTAATTTATTTAAAAATTCGGAATATTCCCCTATTAACTTTGGAGTAGTGTTAGTTATTTTCAAATCTTCAATGATTGTATGTATTATCCTTTTTTGTGTTTCGATTTTCATTTTTGGTTCCTCCGTTTTTGAAGTTCATTTATAACTGAAAAATAAAAAAAATTATT
>Ga0272441_10006360_pt1 | contig 19852 bp, 16 predicted proteins | sample SSMProp6N_FD_193582 | JGI IMG/M metagenome (GOLD analysis project Ga0272441, IMG submission 193582) | Marine sediment archaeal communities from Little Sippewissett salt marsh, Falmouth, MA, United States - SSM-Prop-6N | ecosystem: Environmental > Aquatic > Marine > Wetlands > Sediment ... | reverse complement strand
TGTCCCGGCCGCCAATAACACCGCGCCCATACTGGCTGCCTGCCCGACGCAGATTGTGCAGACGTCAGGCTTGAGATACTGGATCGTATCGTAAATCGCGAACCCCGCAGTCACAGTCCCGCCGGGAGAATTGACGTAAAGATTGATCGGCTTGTGAGCGTCCTCGCTTTGCAGAAAGAGCAGCTGCGCCACGACGAGGTTGGCGACATTGTCATCGATCGGTGTGCCGATAAAGATGATTCGCTCCTTGAGAAGTCGGGAATAAATGTCATAGGCCCGCTCGCCATGGCCGGATTTTTCAATAACAATGGGAACGAGAACTTGATTCTGGTTGTCCATGGGTCCTCCTTTTTTCAAGCCCTGGCGCCCCAGGGCGCCAAAGAAGTGTTTAACAAGAGATTATTTGACGTCTTCCCACTGCGCTTCTCTTAACAAAAAGGTCATCACCTTGCCGGGTAAACTCTCCCCTTCAGCGATTTGAATATTTTCCATTTGGGCGATTTTGTCGAGAACAAGATACGCCTTAACATCCCGTTCAACGGGTTCTTTAAGGTTTTTACGCATGCTCTCTTCCTGTTTGGCCATATCCTCCTGGGACAAATTCTGGGCTTGCATGCGTTTACGAGCTTCGCCCAGATGATGCTCAACCTGCTTGCGGACCAGGGACTGGGGAACCGAAAGCTTGGCATCTTTTAAAAGCGCATTGACGATTTGATTTTCGACATCAACACGATTTTGACGGTCTTTATCGATTTCCAGTTGACGGACCAAGGTTTGCTTAAAAGAGGCCAAGTCCGGATATCCCAATCCGTGCGCAAACGAGTCATCGATTTCTGTATTCTTATCGCCTCCCTGCCCCTGCCGGAAGTATTCCAGGGTTTTATTGATCTCTTCATCAGTGACCTGACTGCTTTTCCGCTTAACCCGAATGCCTTTATAATTTTTAATCCGGACTTCCGGTTTGATATCAATCATAGCGGTAAAGCGCATGGCCCCGTCTTTAAGCTCCACATCCCGGATCTCAGGCAAGTCCAAAGGAGTCAACTGTTCATTGATCAGAGCTTCCTGATAAACTTCCGGAATAACTTTACGGATAGTCTCTTCCTGGGCCAGGGCCCCATGTTCGGCTTCGATCACGTGACGCGGTGCCTTGCCAGCCCGGAATCCCTTGACTTTGGCCTTTTTCGCTATCGATTCATAAACCTCATCCAGCGTCTTCGATACCCGTTGGGCGGGTACTTCAAATTTCATCTCGCGCCGGGTTGCATCAATTTTCTTGATATTTACTTTCATTGAACCTTCCCAACCTCCTTTAACATTAATATTGATCTAAATTACATCCTAAACTTATCACCCAGGTAGATCTCCTTGGCCTTGGGATTGTTGATTAGATCCTCCGCCGTTCCTGAGATCATGGTCTTCCCTTCAGCGATCAAATACGCGCGATCTGTGATGGTCAAGGTTTCCCGGACATTATGATCCGTCAGAAGAATCCCCAACCCTTTGCGTTTAAGATCCTTGATGATTTCCTGGGCATCTGCAACAACAATCGGGTCGATCCCCGAAAACGGTTCATCTAAAAGCAGAAACGAAGGATTGGTCACCAAGGCCCGGGTGATTTCCAGTCGGCGTCTTTCCCCGCCGGATAATGTGTAGGCTTTACTGCGAGCCAAATGGGCAATATTGAGTTCTTCCAACAGCGCGTTCAAACGCTTGCGCCGTTCCCGCGGACTGATGGCCAAGGTCTCCAATACCGCCATGATATTCTCTCGCACCGTAAGTTTACGAAAGATGGATGGTTCCTGAGCCAGATAACCGATCCCAAGGCTGCAACGCTCATGAATCGGTTTATCGGTGATATTGTTTTGATCGAAAAATATCTGGCCATCATCCGCCTGAATGATGCCAACGATCATATAAAAAGACGTGGTTTTGCCAGCCCCGTTCGGGCCCAGTATCCCGACTATCTCGCTACGGCCGACATGAATACTCAGTCCGTCTACGACCCGCCGGCCGCCATATGTCTTGATGAGCCCTTTTGTTTCCAATAAATGAAATGCCATAAGGTGTCGTCTCGTTAAACATTGCTCACGGTGATACGTCCAACTGGTTCCCCTCTTCCTCGACCATCAAAATCAATTTCGGCTGACCGGTCAAGATGAACGTTTGTTCGCGTGCATCATATACCGCCTTTTGGGCATAGGTGGCATTACCGCCCTGGATAATCTCCACATTCCCGATGCAGATCACTTTTTCGATCTTTTTGGTTTCGGGATTAAAAGTCACATCCATTTTGTCAGCCTTTAAAACACGGTCTTTTTGCACCGCAACGACATTGTCGTGAAAAACAGCCATATTGACTTTCTGGTCGATCTCCATGGGCCCGTCACAGGTGATGGTCACTGTCTCGGGAACACCCGCATCCGGGTCCCGCTCGAGTTCCACCGTCACGTCTTTGTCCATTTTCGCTATCTTTAATCCCGGCTGGGCGCGCAAACCCGTTCCCGTGGCCCGAATCCCGTCATCAAACAAGGTGACTTGGTCTTCGGTTTCCACCAGATCGTTTTCCTTCTGCCAATGCAAAAAATCCGTGGTCAGGCGGGTCCCAGTCTCGGAAGTGATAACCACATCCTTTTGAAGGTGTATATCCCCGTTGGTCTTGTTCAAAACTCCGGTCCGGGCCTTGATATTGACATCTTCGTCCCCGTATTGATTGGCATCGACATTCGTAATCTTAATCGTCTCCGCTTCAATATCCGCCGTGTCTCCCTTCAAATCCCAGGCCTTGTCCCCACCGTCGGTGTATCCCTGCAAATTGAAACCCTGGAATTGTTGGGCTACGTCTTCTTGCGCAGCAACGCCAGGAATCAGGCCCGCGGCAAAAAAACAAACAACAAGCAGAATTTTTGGTAGTAAAATCGTCCGCATCAATCACAGACCTTTCAATAATCCCTTCCACTTATTTTGTGTTTTTAAAATCAACTCGACCACCTCCCGGACAGCCCCACGCCCACCCAGGTTGCGGGTAATATAATCAGCCTGGGCTATTAACTCCGGGGCCGCATTAGCAACCGCAACGGAAAAACCGACCTTGTCAAATAGGGGCAAATCCGGAAGATCATCTCCGATATAACAAATATCCGCATCCTTGACCTTCAAATCCTTTAGCAACCGTTGATAAGCCCGACGTTTGGGGTAAGCGTTCTGATAAACCTTATGAATGCCAAGATGACGGGCGCGTTCCGTGACCGCCCGTGAAGATTTTGCTGTAATTATAGCCGTTTTCAATCCGCCTTTCGACAGCAGGACCAATCCAAATCCGTCCTGGACATCAAAAGCCTTGACATCCCGCCCCTGATGATCGTAAATAATTCGCCCGTCGGTTAGCACCCCATCGACATCCATGACAAGCACGGTGACATTCCTAATCTTATTTTTTATGACCGCATCCATCAAAACAAACCCGCCCGCAACAAATCCTGAATATCCAAAAGACCCACCGACTTACGGTTTCTATCTACGACCGGCAGCTCGTCGATCTTTTTATCCTTGAGGATATTAAAGGCCTCAACGGCTAATTTGTCGCGACGGATCGTGGCTGGCGTGCGGGTCATCGCCAAACGCACTTTTTTCGTCAATAATTGCCCGTCCTCTTTCAGGTGCCGCCGTAAATCACCGTCAGTAAAAATACCCGTAAGGACACCCTTGGCGTTCACCACACAGGCCGAACCGCAGCGGGCCCGGGTAATGGCGAGCAAGACCTCCTGCACGCTGGCATCCTCTTTAACGCAGGCATAAGAACCTTTCGGGCGCATGATGTCTTCCACCTTAAAATACAAACGCCGGCCCAATGATCCGCCCGGGTGATAAAACGCAAAATCCTCTTTTTTAAATCCCCGTCGCTCGATCAAACAGGCTGCCAGGGCATCCCCGATAACTAAAGTGGCCGTGGTGGAAGCCATCGGAGCCAAGCCCAACGGACAACCTTCTTGTTTGACAGAAACATTCAAGACAACATCACTGAATTTGGCCAGACTTGATTTCGGATTTCCCGTCATGGCAATCGTCCTGGCCCCGATTTTCTTCAATAAAGGGACCAGTCGGGTTGTTTCTTCTGTTTCCCCGCTGCTGGAGATCACAATCACCACATCTTCGCGTCGCACCTGGCCCAAATCGCCATGTACGGCCTCAGCACTGTGCATCCAGATACTGGGCGTTCCTGTTGAGGACAAGGTGGAGGCTATCTTGCGGCCGATGATTCCAGTCTTTCCCATCCCGGTAACGATCACCCGTCCGCTGCTCTTGGCAATCAGATCAACCGCACGAATAAATTGCTGATCCAGCTTCGCGGCCAGGGCCTGAACCGCCTGGGCTTCAATGCGAATAACCTTCTTTGCTGTCGTCAGGGACATCCGGATTTCCTTTCACGCCGGACCAACGAATCGAGCTTTTTCAAAGTCCCCAAAATACCATCCAAACGCTTTAGCGAAAGCATATTAGCGGCATCCGACAAGGCCTGGCCGGGATTCGAATGCACTTCCATAAAAAGCCCGTTACATCCGGCGGCCATCCCGCAGCGTGCCATCAACGGAATAAATTCACTGCGTCCGCCTGAGGCCTGGCCTAAACCTCCTGGCTGTTGAACGCTGTGAGAGGCATCCAGAACAACCGGATATCCGGTACGCCGCATGATCGCCAAAGAACAAAAATCCGTAACCAGATTGTTATAGCCAAACGTCGTTCCCCGTTCCGTTAAGATAATCTTACGATTCCCAGTGCTGGTAACTTTTTCAATGGCATGTTTCATGTCCCACGGAGCCAAAAATTGTCCTTTTTTGATATTCACCGGCTTGCCGGTTCTGCCCGCCTGGCAAAGCAGATCGGTCTGGCGGCATAAAAAAGCCGGGATCTGAACAAGATCAAGAACAGCACCGGCCCGTTGTGCCTCTTCAACGGTATGGACATCGCTGGTTACAGGTATCCTTAACTTTTGTCGGATCCCCTGAAGAATATCCAACCCGGCATCGATGCCAACCCCCCGGAAAGAACGTCGGGACGTGCGATTGGCCTTGTCATAAGAGGCCTTGAATATAAACGGGATCCGATGGCGGGACGTCATTTCCTTTAATTTCCGGGCAATGTCCATAACCACCCGTTTGCTCTCAATAACACATGGCCCGGCGATTAAAACAAAAGGGTGATCTCCGCCGATCATTACTGAACCGATTTTGATGTCTTTGGTCATGTTTTTGTTCTCAAGCGAACGATGAGATCCTGCAAATCCTGAGGAGTATCAACTCCCCGGGCATCATAAGCTGTTTCGATAGTAATCATCTTGTATCCATGCTCAAGGATCCGTAGCTGTTCAAGTTTTTCCGTCATTTCCAGCATCGTGGGTTTGAGACGCTGGTATTCGAACAAAAAATTCCACCGATATGCATAAATTCCGATATGTCGGTAATAAAAAGGTTCCGAAGCGTCTGGATCGCGTCTATAAGGGATGATCGCCCGCGAAAAAAAGAGGGCATGCCGATCATTGTCGACCACGACCTTGACCACATGCGGGCTTTCGATTTCTTCGCAATAAAGGATTCGATTAATCGCTGTTGCGGCAGAGCAATCAGGATGTTCAATCAAGGCTTGAGCCACTTGATCGATGAGGTCAGGCTCAATCAATGGTTCATCGCCTTGAATATTAACCACGATATCCGATTCAATATTTTTAACCGCTTCGGCAATCCGATCGGTCCCCGATGGGCAATCCTTCGACGTCAAGATCACGTTAGCCTTGAACTTTTCTGCGGCTGTGGCAATCCGGTGATCGTCACAAGCAATATAGATTTCCTCGAGCAGCGAACTCTGTTTGGCTCTCTCCCAGACATGCTGGACAACGGGTTTCCCCAACAAATCAACCAGAACCTTCCCCTCAAAGCGGGTCGAGCCCCAGCGCGCCGGAATAACGCCAATCATTTTCATGAGTTTGTCTTTTTAATTTGCGAAGCAGCCAAGAGCTCTTCGGGCGTCACCGCAACCGCTCCTAATTTACCGACCACAATACCGGCGGCGAGATTGGCCAATTCGGCAGCCTGTTTTTTGGATGCCCCGGAAACCAGCGCTAATGTAAAGACCGAAATGACCGCATCGCCCGCCCCCGTCACATCAAAGACGTCCTGGGCATGGGTCGGGATAGAACACGGCGCCTGGTCGCGAACAAAAAGCCGCATTCCGCTTTCTCCCAAAGTGATCAGCAAAGACTCGAGCTGAAGATATTTCACCAGTTCCTGTCCGGCCTGGTCAATCTCCTGATCGGAATCAAGACGGTCACTACTAATATTCAATTTTCTTCCGGCATTATGCTGGATCTTAAGATTACGAATGGCGTTCTCCGCCTCACGGCGGTTGGGTGTAATACAAGTGACGTGCCGGTAATAATTAAAATGCTCGACCTTAGGATCAACGGTCACAATCTTATTCGACCGGTGGGCCTGACGGCAAACCGCATGGACTAAATCGGCATGAATGAGCCCCTTACCATAATCCGAAATGATAACCGCATCGACTTTTTCAATATTTTCTTTTACAAATTTCTGGATATCCTCCCTGCGACTATGTCCATTATGACTCTCACGATCAATCCGCACGACCTGTTGATGCCGGGCCATAACCCGGGTCTTGGTCACGGTATGGTATTGATTATCGATAAATACTCCAGAAGTATCGATCCCGGATTCGGATAACTTATTTTTCAACGTATGCCCTTCCGAGTCATCGCCGATTATCCCGACCTGAAAAACCTGCGCTCCCAGCCTGTTCAGGTTATTAGCCACATTAGCCGCGCCACCAAGGGTTTCCCAGCGATGCTCTTCTAAAACAACCGGAACAGGAGCTTCGGGGGAAATACGCGAAACCGATCCGACAACATGGCGATCCAGCATGATGTCACCGATCACCAGGATCTTTTTCTTATGAACTGATTTAATAATATCTATAATATTTTTCATTTCGGGACCTTAAGAAGGCTGATTTTAACATAGTTTAAAAATAGCGTCAACTTCTTCTAAAACTTCATGAGCCTGAATCAGTTCGAGATAACGAGGGTCCGTTACCTCCCCTTTTGCAAAAGAAATGTCCATGAATTGCCGGGGCGCGATAAACCGGGATCGGGGACCTAGCGGCCGCCAACGTTTAGGATTGATCCCGGGTTGGTTTCTGGTAAAAATCGAAATCACCGGTGTTCCGAGGGCTGCGGCTATATGAACCGGACCCGAGTCGTTCGATAGCAACAACCGACAGTAGCTTAAAAGGCTGACACATTGCGCTACCGTTGTCTTACCAGTAAGATCCAGAACCTCTTTTCCCATTTCATCCGCAATCCTTTGGCTGATCGATACAGCTTGAGCCGATCCGATTAAAACAAAAACACAGCCGTATTTTGTCTTCATCGCCTTCATGACTTCGATAAACTTAGGGACCGGCCACATTTTGGTCGGGCAACTGGCACCCAGATGAACGGCAATGACTTTTTCCCCGGTTAAACCGCTGGCATCCAGCTGTTCAGCTGCCCACAATTGAGCGCGTTGTTGACGGGAAACGAAGATGGGACCGGCAGCCCCGGTAACACCCAGTTCACGCAGGAGATCCACGCAATACTCGGTTTCGTGTTTCAGACCCAAAGCCCGGTCATCCCAAATCTTACGGGTCAGCAAAAACCCCCATTTGTTGTTATGATAGCCGATCCGCACCGGGATACCCGCTAAAAAAGCTAAAGCATTGGTTCGTTTTTTTGTATGATAGACAATCGCCAAATCAAATTTTTGCCGTCTGATATCCTGAACCAAACGCCAAAATCCACTCACCCCCCGATGCCGATGCAGACGATCATCAACCAGGACGGTATCGATATCCGGGTTCCCCTTAACCAGATCTTCGGTCAACGGGTTAACTAAAACCGTTAATCGGGCCCGCGGCCATTGACGACGCAAAGCCGCGATGGCCGGTGTGGTCAAAATCACATCCCCAATCCGGTCCGTGCGAATAATCAGGATGTTATGATATTCTTTCATAGGATCAAACTGCTTGACTTCATGATGCGGATAAGATCACTCGGTCGGGCTGCCACTCAAAGGCTTTTAGCACATCATCAACCTCAATCGCTTCCAGACAATCATGTCCAGCAGCGGAATCGTTTTTCTGACAGGCCGGGCATCCGTCACGCTTGGCAATGGCCCTCCCGCTCTTGCCCCAAGGCCCGTATTTGCCCGGATCGGTCGGGCCGAAAAGGACAATAACCGGAATATCAAGATAGCTGGCCAGATGCTGCGGAGCCGTATCATTACAAATCAATAACCAACTTCTCTTCATTAAATAAGCCAATTGCGGCAAGCTCAACCGGCCACTCAGGTCATAAACGGATTGATGCGTTTGCGCAAGCACGGATCGGACGATCTCCTGATCCGAACGATCCCCGATTAAAATCACATCGCCAGGATAGTCGTATTTTAAGCGATCGCACAAATGCGCAAATCGTTCCGTTGCCCAGCATTTGCCGCGGTTTGCCGCTGAGGGCGCTACAAGAACCAAAGGCTTCTCCTTAAGCCCCAAACGTGCGAGGTATTCGTCAACGATCTGCCGATCGTTGTCAGTAACGTACATACATAACCGTTGCGAACTCTCAACGGCTTGCGGCAAAAGACTGAGCAGCCGGTTCCAATGCTGCGTACGCATATGCGTCTTTGTTCGTTTTAAAAAAGGCGATGTCTTCTTAGAACCCCGCAGAGCGAATGGAATCGCCGTATTCCTTAAATCGATGATCAAATCGTAATATTGCCTGCGAAGTGACATCAGCCATCTGATAGTCACAGACAGTTTCTGTTTCTTATTAAAAATAAATAACCGGTTAATATGGGGATTATTACTTAGTAACTCCTCTCCTTTCGGACCGACAACGACATCCAGCTTAACATTGGGATACATGGCTAAAAGGCTATCCAAAACGGGGAAGGTCAATATAATATCCCCAATATTGCTCAACGAAATGACCAAGACAGATTGTGGAATTGGATTGGACATTAATTCTATTTTTTGAGGTTCTGATGATAATCGCAAGTCATGATACGCTTGACCGCTTGCATCACCTCATCTACCGTAATGGCCTGCATGCATTGATTGTCAGGGCAGTCAAGGTTATAACAGGGTTCTCGGTTGCAAACCATTTCTTTTTGCAGGATAATCACATCCCCTTTTCCCCTGGGGCCGGTGATCTCGGGGCGGGTCGGGCCGAACAAGGCCACGACTTTAGTCCCGACACAATTCGCTATGTGCATTGGTCCTGAATCCGCGGATATGACCACATCGGCCCGGGCCATCAAAGCAATCAATTGTTTTAAATTCGTCTTTCCGGCAGCGATGTGGGCCCGAGGTAATCCCTTAGGGAGAATTTTCTCAGCCAGGGAACGGTCATGGGACGAACCCGGGATCACGATATGCATATTCATCTCGTCATGCAGGCGTTGAATTAAATCCGTGAAGTTTCTTTCCGGCCACCGCTTGAGTTCCCAGTTGCCCCCGATATGAATGACTGCCAACCGGGCCTGCTCATCCACTTCCCAGTCCCGCAAGCATCGTTTTACATCCGTCTCGGCATCGGCATCAACGCGCAACTCACAGGGATCATCCCCGCCGTTAATTCCGTAGGAGCGCAAAATATGAAAATAATATTCACAACGATGATGCCCATGACCAGGAAGGTCGATCGGGTGGGTTAAAAAAATCCCGCGGCGTTTGGTATCATAGCCAACGCGAAGCGGAATGCGAGCTAAAAAAACGATCAATGCCCTTGTCCAGGAACGGTGCAAAATAAACGCCAGATCAATCTTTCTTTTTCGCAATTGTCGGATGACTTGAATCTTGCCCAATAATCCACGATGGCGTCCGTGCTCGTCGTAAACCATGACCTCATCGACATCCGGCATACATTCCAAGATCTGCCGCACGCGTTCGACCGCCAGGCAAATTATCCGGCTGCCGGGATATTGAGCGTGCAAGGCTTTAAAAACCGGACCAGTAAAAATGACATCGCCGATCCAATTAACGTTAAAAACAAGGATGCGACAGGGGTTGGCAGGATCACGGGACGGCGTTTCCCTCTTGGACTGAAGATAGACTTGCTGAGTTTGTTTGGCCATAATCCTATACGAGCCCTCTTTCTGGATAAAATCTCGCGCTTGCCTTCCCAGGGCCTGCGCCATATCATGCTGTCCTATCAGGCGGATGATATTCTCGACCAAAGCCTCTTCATCTCCCGAGTCGATCAGCACCCCGGTATGCCCATCCTGGATCAAATTCGGAATTCCGCCCACCCGGGTAGCGATGACCGGCAATCCGGCTGCCTGAGCCTCCATAACCGATAATCCCAAACCCTCCTTGGAAGAGGGTAGAATGAAAATATCCAGAAGGGACAGGAATTCCTGGGTGCGGTTGGTTTTGGCAAAGAAAAATACATTGTTTTGAAGGCCGAGAATTTGGACCAATTCATGCAACTCCTTTTCCATGCGCCCCTTACCGACGATCAAGAGCCGGGCGTCGTCAATACGCTGAACAACGCGCGCCATAGCGCGGATCAAAAACAGATGCCCCTTTTCAGCGGAGAGCCGGGCAATAATGCCGATCACAGGCCCGGCGGGGATCCCGCATTCCCGTCGTTTCTCGATCCTCTCGCTTTCAGGATAAATCACAAAATTTTCTGGATCAATTCCGCTGCGAACATCGTGGATCTGCGTCGGGCTAACGTGAAAATCCTTTTCTAGGTGTTCCCTGACCTGGGGGCTAATCGCAATGACCGCCTTTCCCCAACATGGCCATAAACGCCGGGAAAGGCGCGGCTGAAAGAATCCATGACAGGTTGTAACCAATGGACACCCGCTCAATCCAGCTAAGGCGGTGCCTAAGACCTGGGTCACCCGCGTTTGAGCATGCATCACGTCAAAGTGCTCTTTGCGAATCAAATGCATAAGCGAAAACAGCGGGACAAGCAGACGCCAAGAAAACTCACATTTGGTTCGCATGGCATAGGTTACCAAGCGTATCCCCAAGCGCTCGAACTCCTGAACCCGATTACCGCCGGCAGAAACCAAAACGATCCGATGCCCGTCCTGAACCAAACCCTTCACGAGATTATATAAATAGCTGGTGATGCCCCCAGCGTCCAGGTGAGTGGTGAGGATCAAAATTTTCATGATGAAATCGGCAATAATTGTTCGATTCCCCGGATCACTTCTTCCGGGGTAATATCCTTCATGCAAGCATGCGTTAAGATACGGCAACGCGGACGGTAGCAGGGTGCGCAGGCCAGTTGCTTTTCGAAAACCAAATATCGTTCGGCCGGCGGCAAATGGCGCTGGGAAGCGGTCGGTCCGAAAAAGACAATGAAAGGCGTCTTGACCGCGGCGGCAATATGCAGCGGAGCCGAATCAGGAGTCAGATAAACATGACATTTTTTGATGATCGCGACCAGCCCCATGATATCCGTTCGCCCTACCAGATTAATCGGCCGGGTCTTGGTCATGCTCATTAAACGCTTCGCTTCGGGTTTATCGCGAGGCGACCCCGTTAACACAACCCGGATATTACGCGTGGCTAAATAATCACACACACGGGCCATATGCTCGATCGGCCAGTTCTTCGTCGCCCACTTTTCGGAAGCCTGTAGATGAAACCCAACAATCTGGGTCCGCTCACTGATCCATTCCGATTCTAAGAGCCGTTGGGCATTCTGGAGGTCCTTCGTGGAAGGCCAAAGTTCTAATGCAACATCCTTACGAAATTTAATCCCCAACGATTCCAAAATCAGGAACTGGTGTTCAACCGGAGCATAATCGGTCCGAGGGCAGGCAACCGACTGCGATAAAAGAAATCCCCATTTGTGATTCCGAAATCCGTAACTCTCCCGCGGGAAACTCAGGAATGCCAGCCAGTGACTCCGGGAGTTGTTTTGAAAATCAATAACCTTGTCGAAACGGCGTGCCCGCAAATGACGTGAAAATTTCAGCAAAGACCACCATCTCTTTTCCTTGTCTTTACTATCAATCACGATCAATTCATTAATATAAGGACATCGTTGCAAAATTTGCCGGGATTCCTTACCGACCAGACAACTGATCCGGGCCTTAGGAAATTTGCTCCGCAAGGCTTTCAGGGATGGTGTCACCAAAATAACATCGCCCAGCGAACTAATTTTTATAACCAGAATATGTTGGGATTTTAAAAGTTCGTCATAGACCTCTAACGTTCGCTGAGACATGGTCGCCACGGTGAATTCATCATGTACTTTTTTTTCGGCGTTTTGGGCCAACTGACGGGCGAACTTGCGTTCATTCAAAACACGGACGACGGCATGCGCCATATCATCACTGTCCCGGGGAGCCACCAGCAAACCCGTCTTCTCATGATCGATGATCTCGGCAAAACCACCGACATTGGTGGCCACAACCGGAACCCCGGCCGCCTGGGCTTCGATGATGACCCGGCCGAAGGATTCCGGCTTGATCGAGCCCATAACCAACACATCCGCCTCCGATAACAATTGCGGGACGTCCTGCCGGTTCCCCATAAAAGTCACATGATCAGTGAGGCCCAATTGCTTGACCAGCATTTCCAAGTCATGCCGATACGATCGACGCTTGGGCGATGCTTCGCCAATAATCCAGATCCGCACATAGGGTAGGTTACGCACGACCTTGGCCATGGCCCGCAGAAAAAAGACATGCCCTTTCAATGGGGTTAAACGTCCGATATTGACAATGGTATAATGGGATTGTCCCTGCACCTCTCGGCGGTGAAGAGCGAACCTTGAAAGATCAACGCCCCGCGGCACGCAACGGATATTTTCAGCCGGGACACGAAAATTATGAGTCATGTGCCGGCCGATGATGTCACTGGGGACAATGACTCTTTTCGGCCATCCCATAACCCGACTGAAAAAATGCAGGCTATAGTATCCGTGGCAGGTCGTAATGAACGCCGCATCGGTGCGACGACAGGCAAAATACGCAATCCAAGCCGGAACACGGGAACGGGCATGAACAACGTCGATTTTTTCCTGGAGAATGATATCCCGTAACGCGCGAATGCATCGTAAAAAGGTGAAAGGAGATTTTTTATGTACGGGCAAACCATAATGTTTAACACCCATTTCCTCTAGCTGCGATACAAGCTCTCCCCCCCGGGAAACAATTACATTATAAATTCCCTTTTCTTTCAAATACCGGGCAAAATCGATCGTGCCCGTCTCAACACCACCCACGTTGAGCTCTGGTAAAATTTGTAAAATTCGCATCAATGGACTCGATGAAATCTATAAAATTTGTTTTATCGGTTCGCGGATCCGATCCTTGTCATCCAGGCGGCGGGTTTGAATCTTGTTTTTAGCCAAATCATAAACAGCTCTTCGTAGATTTTCGACCTGGGTGGAAAGCACGTATCCCTTTTTATTCAATGTCTCGATAAAGCGGTCGTGTTTTTGCCGCTGCCGTCCGGATGTGTGATCAAACGGTTTAAAGACAACGGTCTGCTTGCCCGAGCAGGCGGCTTCGGAAATCATCGAAATGCTGTCACTCGAAACTAACACAATCTGGCAGAGCCCCAAAATCCCACCAACCGCTTCATCAACATTGTTCCGGTTCGCCAATATCAATAACGGACAACGCGGATGACGGCGCCATTCATAATATAATAAGTGTTCGATCTGAGGCGGTGTCCGCCGTGAGGTCGTGACCAAGATATCGGCATTCAGGGCATTAGCCACTTCCGTTATCTGATGAATAACAATCTTCATCTTGCTCTCATTTAAGATAAACTCCTTGGTGTTGCCGCCGATTAAAAGTCCGATCTTTAATCCGGTCCGGCCCTTCAAATGCGAAAATCGGGCCAGCAAGGCCTGTTTCTGGGCCTCAAGATATTCCTCATCGATCAGGTTCAGGGCGCCTTGTGTTTTCACAACGAGCGTGGGGCCGCGGTATCGGCGGTCACAATCATGCTCTGGCAGGATCACCAAATTAAAACGGTTAAAACCCAGATATCCGGGAGTCAAGATAGCGATATTCTTTGCCTGCTGGTCCTGACTCAGCAGGGCGTTAATGCCCGCGGTACGCGACCCGCACGAGATCACGAAATCCGCTTTGACCGACATGAGCGCGCGAAACGAATCCCGATCCAAAAACCATTTGATAAAACCGATCCTTCCGGCGGTCAACCAGCCGCCTTGGACGATAAAAATCAACAATCCCAGTAAATCGGCGAGGAACTTATTTTTAAAACGCACGGGAAGGATCCGGGTCGTGGACCGAATCCCGATCTGGTGAAGGTGTTGGCTGAGTTGTATGGCCACCGCTTGGGACTGACGCAAGTGGCCCGTGCGCCCATCATCCAAGATAGCAATCAAATTATCCGAAGAATATTTCCAAATCTTATAAAACCACATATATTCCGCCGGTCTTTGATTGATATACGTTTCCATGAGCCGTGCTAGCCGTGCAATCTGATGATGAATATCTCCCTGGGTATCTCCAGTATGTTGGATATCGATCGGTTGATGAATGATTACCCGATGATAGGGCCCCCGCTCCCGCATCATGACCGCAAAGCAAACCGGGATGTTCATCTTCACCGCCAAACGGATGGCACCGGCCGACATGCTTGCTTCGCGACCGAAAAAGGGCACATGAATCCCCTCCTTGCCGCCCTGATCCATAACCATCGCCACGATTTCATTATTGTTCAGACTGCGGATCAAATCCCGGGTTCCGATTCCCTTCTGAATGGTGACACTTCCCCCGCACTCGCGATATTCATTGAGTAATTCATCCAGCTGCGAATACCTTTTTTGAGGTTTGACAATAACCTTATAAGGATATCCCATCATGGTGCTTGCTAGATTAGCCAGCTCCCAACTTCCGAAATGCATGGCCAACAAAATCAAGCCTTTCCCCTGTTGAAGAGCCGCATGCACATGCTCTTGCCCTTCAATTCGGATATAATTCCGCCAAGTATCTTTTTTAAAAGTGGGCAACCGCAGCAATTCAATCAAATTCTGCCCGTAATTCTGGAAGACCTCGCGCGCGATTCGCTTGATCTCGCGGGTGGACTTTTGGCTGGAAAAAGCTATGCGGAGATTAAGATAAACAATCCGGCGATGCTTAAAATCCAAATAATAAACCAGCCTGCCTGTTTGGCGACCAATCCATAAAGCCGCCCCGACCGGCAAGCTGCGGATAAACGCGCCAAACCCCCTAACGCTGTAATACGCGATCGATTCTTTTAAAGAAATCTTGTTGTTCATGATTAATCATCAATTCAATATGGAAAATATACACGGCCAATGAATCCGGGATCTTCTCCTGAAAACAGGACAACCGGACGGCGTCTTTGCTCGTCGTTATCAAAATCCCGACCTCCTGGCGCTGGCAATCGGCTAGAACGAAGAGCCAATCGTTCTTCGTGAACCAATGGTGATCCGGGAAAATATAATGTTTTTTGACGGTGACGCCCAGCGAAGCGATCATACGTTCGAAACCCGAAGGATCACCGATCGCGCTCAGCAGGCAGGCCGACTGGTGCATGACCTCGGTCAAGGTTATTTCCCGGTTCATCCGCCAATCGAGAAAATGGCGAGGTTGATGGACTGCCTGAAAAACAGGACACGATATTTTTTTCTCCGTTAGCACCTTTTTGATCTGGGGGATCCGTTCCCGGCCCAAATCGGTCTTGGTCAGAACGATGATGTCGGCCCGACGCAGGGCTACGACTGATTCGCGCAAAACGCCGCGGGGCAACACCGCCCCGTTGCCGAACGGGTTCGTCGCGTCCAGGATTACGATATCCAGATCACGTTTCACGCAGCGGTGCTGGAATCCGTCATCCATGAGAAAAACATCGGCGTCCTGCTGGCGAAGGAAATCGCGGGCGGTCTGAACGCGTCGACGTCCTGGCAGTACCGGTACACCGGGAAATTCCTGTAAATAATCCAGGGCCTCGTCGCTTTGCAGAGTTCCTTCCAAACGACGAGAATGATATCCGCGCATAAGAACAGCCGGCCGGATATTGTTTTGCAACAGATGGCGGATCAGGGTCTTGATCAGAGGGGTTTTCCCTACTCCGCCCGCGGTCAGATTACCGACGCTGATGACCGGGCGATGAAGGTCATGCGTCGAAAACCATCCCCGGTCATAACACAGGCGGTGTCCCCACAAGACCACGCGGTAAATACAGGCCAATAACGTCAACAAAAATCCCAACAGGCCCGTCTTGGCGCGGGGACGGGGTTCCGTAATCATCCGGCGCAGATTATTTTTGATCATAAATGTTTTAATTGAATCTCAAGCCGATTAAAATCCAACGTTATTTTACACTAAAATATAGATATTACTATTAATAACTAAAATGATTAATGGCAGGAACACCGGGTGTTCTTTAGAACACCCGGTGTTCTAAAGAGAAATAAACTTTTGCAGGATGTCGGCTGTTCGTTGAGTGGCGCCCTGGTGGCGGCAGATCATGGCATGCGCTTTTTCGCCGATCCGTTTGGCTTCATCCGGGTTTGCCAACAGGCGTTCGACCGCGGACAGAAGCTCTTCTTTGCCATTGACCTGCACAAGGCCCCCGTCCTTCAGCAGCTGGTCGGTAATGCTTTGAAAGTTCTGCATGTTGGGGCCGACTATGACAGCCTTACCGTAGAAAGCGGGCTCCAGGATATTTTGCCCGCCTTTGCCGAGCAGGCTTTTACCCATAAACACGATCCGGGCCAGCGGGTACAGGGAGCGCAGGTCGCCGATCGTATCGACGATCAGGACCGAATCGTCCGTTAATGGGCCGGCCATTCGTTTGGAAAACAACCGCATGGCAAACCCGTGCTCGCGGATGGTCCGGGCGATTCCGTCCGCCCGTTCGACGTGTCGCGGGGCGATCATCAAACGCAGCGACGGGAACTTCGGTAATAGGCGTTTATAGATCGATAGGATGATTCCTTCTTCCCCAGGATGGGTGCTCCCGGCTATCCAGACCTGATCGTTTTCATGAAACCCGATGTCGGACAGCCGGAAATCAGAACCCGATTCTACAATGTCGAACTTGAGATTTCCTGTCACAGAAATCCGCTCAGGCCCGGCACCCAAGGCCCGGATCCGGCCGGCATCCTGCTCGGTCTGCATGCAGAAGGCATCCATCTTTTCGATTACCGGGCGAAAAAGGAATGCGAATCGTCGGTACAACCGAAACGACTCTTCGGTCAGGCGGCCGTTGCAAATGACAACCGGGATGGACCGGGCCGTCAGATGAGAAATCAGGTTGGGCCAAATTTCGGTTTCGGCACTCACGTAGGCTCGGGGCCGGATCGCGGTGATATAGGCCCGGACAGCGAATCCGAAATCCAGCGGGGCATAAAAGGCCTGACAGATGTCCCTCAACCGTGACCGTGCCAAGGCCTGTCCCGTCGGTGTGACCGTCGACAAGACCAGCCGATGTTGCGGATTGTCTTGATGAATCTTTTTAATAAGATGCGTAATGGCCATAACCTCCCCTACACTTACGGCATGAAACCAGATCGTCGGAGCTGCGCTTGTCTTATCGCGCAGGGCCGGCGAAATGCTCCCAAAACGCATAAAAAATTCCTTGTGCCATTTACCCCGTATCAATAAAACCGGCAAATAAATTAACAATCCCAAAGAAAAAAGGATGTCATAGAGAATATTCATCAATCGCCCTCAAGCCTTATTCCCAGATGATCAGGCATGTGGATGAGCTTTATCATAAACATTCTTCAGTCTTTCCGTTGATATATGTGTATAGATCTGAGTGGTCGATAAGTTAACATGTCCCAGAAGTTCCTGAACGGACCGAAGATCAGCCCCGCGATTGAGCAGATGGGTCGCAAAGGAATGCCGCAAGACATGCGGCGAGACATTCATCCGGATACTGGTTTTCAGAATATGCTTATTAATGATATAGCGCACGCTGCGGTCGGATAAACGGCCCCCGTTTTTATTAAGAAAAAGCGCCCGTTGTCGGCTGGTGCGGCTGTTCAAATAAGCCCGTAAGGCCTCGATCGCCTTATCCCCGACCGGCACCAAGCGTTCTTTCCGCCCCTTGCCCATTACCTTGACCAGATTACTGATGGGATCAAAGCTGTCCACATTTAAACCAACCAGTTCACTAACGCGTAAGCCGCTGCTGTACAGCAATTCCAAGATGGCCCGGTCCCGCTTACCCGAAGGGGCATCCAGCGGCGGTGATTCGATTAACCCAACCATCTCCTTTTCCGAAAGGAATTTTGGCAATTTCTTATCCAAACGTGGCGTCAGTAACAGAACCGCCGGATTGTTTTTGATCAGGCCTTCGCGATGAAGAAACTTAAAAAAACTTCGGATGCTGGAAAGCTTGCGTGCCAGGGTCCGGGGTTTTAATGGCCGTTGACGCATCTGTGCTAAGTATTTTCTTAAATGGATATAGCCGATCTTCAGGGGATCCGGATTCTCCAAAACGGAAGCAAACTCTTCCAAGTCGATCTTGTAATTAAGGAGGGTGTGGGGGGAATAGTTTTTTTCGATCTCCAAATACGTGAGGAATTTGTCAACATACCGATTCATGTCGATTTAGGAATCAGCCTTATCCGCCTGAGGTGCGGGATCCTTCGGGAGCTGATTCGTCGTAAAAGTACAGGCCGGGAAATTCGTACAACCGTAAAAGGATCTCCCGCCGCGGGAACGCCGCTGAACAAGTTTTCCGCCGCAACCTTCCTGAGGACAGGGGACTTCCGTGGTGATCGCCTGGGCATGTTTACATTTGGGAAACCCGGAGCAGCTCAGGAATTTGCCACGGCGGCCCCACTTGATCACCATCTGCCGGCCGCATTGCGGACAGTATTGATCGACGAAATTCTGGGTCTTCTTGATTTTCTGCGAGGCATGCCGCAATTCCTCACGAAAAGGACGATAAAATTCCTGCAGCAGTTGCGCATAATCCTGACGACCCTCTTCTATCAAATCGAGATTTTCCTCCATCTGGGCCGTGAAGCCTACGTCCATAATATTGGCAAAGTATTCGACCAAAAGATCACAAATCTTCATTCCCAGTTCCGTGGCCGTAAAATAACCTTTCTCCCTTAAAACGTAATTGCGCCGTACCAGGGTCAAAATAATGGAGGCATACGTGCTGGGACGACCGATCCCGTCCTCCTCCAGAGTCTTGATCAACGTGGCTTCGGAATACCGGGGCGGGGGCTTGGTGAAATGCTGGGTTGGTTTCAATTCAAGCAGCTGGAGTTGATCCCCTTTTTGGTAATGTGTCAAGTCAACGTTGTTGTCGTCTTGCTGGTTCTCCAAACGCTGCGATAAGAAACCATCGAACAATAACGTCGAACCGGAAGCCCCGAAAAGATAGGAACCGGCTTGAATATCCAGACGTTTATTTTCAAAAACAGCCGGAGTCATCTGTGAACCGACAAACCGCCGCCAGATCAGATCATAAAGCAGGAACTGATCTTTATCCAAATACTGCTTAATCTCATCCGGTCGTCGAAAAACATGCGTGGGCCGGATCGCCTCATGGGCCTCCTGAGCGGATTTTTTGGATTTGTAGCGATTCGGTTGATCAGGTAAATAGTCATCCCCGTAAACACGATGAATGAACTTACGTACCCCCTCCATAGCCTCTTGCGAAATATTAACCGAATCGGTCCGCATATAAGTAATCAAACCGACCGCCTCTTCATTCCCGATCTCAATCCCTTCATATAATTGCTGCGCGACCTGCATGGTTTTACTGGAATGAAATCCCAGCTTATAAAACGCATCTTGCTGGAGAG
>Ga0272441_10006358_pt1 | contig 19858 bp, 20 predicted proteins | sample SSMProp6N_FD_193582 | JGI IMG/M metagenome (GOLD analysis project Ga0272441, IMG submission 193582) | Marine sediment archaeal communities from Little Sippewissett salt marsh, Falmouth, MA, United States - SSM-Prop-6N | ecosystem: Environmental > Aquatic > Marine > Wetlands > Sediment ... | reverse complement strand
CGCCGGTTTGCGACACCGAAATACGCACGTTCAACGAGCAAGTCACGTTGTTGGGCGATGATGTGGTCGTCCTGGCCATCAGTATGGACCTGCCCTTTGCCCAGCAGCGATGGTGCGGGGCGGCGGGGGTCAAGAACGTCCGGACGCTCTCCGATCATCGCGACGCGGCGTTCGGCCGGGCCTACGGTGTGTTGATCCAGGAACTGCGACTTTTGGCGCGGGCCGTATTTGTTGTGGACAAAAAGGGCGTGATTCATTACATACAGATCGTTGACGAACTGACGCATGAACCCGATTACGAAGCCGCATTGAAGGCCGTTAAGGAAGCGCAATGACACGAGCACTGAAGCCGGGTATTTTTGCCGTCGGAGCCATCGATTGGGACGCCAGGCTGTTCGACAGATTGGTTCCGCTGCCGGATGGGACCAGTTACAATGCCTATGTGGTGCGAGGTCGTCAGAAAACAGCCCTTTTGGATACCGTCGATCCTGCGAAAACGCACGTTTTACTGAGCAATATCATCGAAGCGGGTGTGGATACGATCGACTATATTATCTCCCATCATGCCGAGCAGGACCATTCCGGGTCTATTGCCGATGTTCTGCTTATTTATCCGGACGCCAAAGTGGTCACCAATCCCAAGTGCAAACAGATGTTGATCGACCTGCTCGACATCGGAGAGGATCGATTCATTACCGTCGAAGACGGACAGGAGCTTTCGCTGGGCGATAAGACGCTTCGGTTTGTTTACACCCCGTGGGTCCACTGGCCGGAGACGATGAGCACGTACGTGCCGGAAGAAAAGATCTTGTTTTCCTGTGATTTCTTCGGCACCCATCTTGCGACGAGCCACTTGTTCGCTGAAGAGCAGGACACGGTCTATGAATCGGCCAAGCGGTACTACGCGGAAATTATGATGCCGTTCAGGAAGCAGATCAATAACAACCTGGCAAAACTGGATTCGCTGGATATTGAGATAATTGCTCCAAGCCACGGTCCCGTGCATCATCAACCCGCGTTCATTCTGGATGCTTATAAGGACTGGGCCTCCGAGACGCCGAAGAATGAGGTCGTCGTCACGTACGTCACGATGCACGGCAGCACGGGCAAACTGGTGATGCACCTGGTCGATGCCTTGATCGAGCGGGGTATCCAGGTTCGGCAGTTTGAACTGGCCAGTACGGACGTGGGGAAGCTGGCGATCTCGCTGGTGGATGCCGCGACCATCGTGATCGGCTCGCCGACGGTGCTGATCGGCCCCCACCCATGTGCGGCGTATGCGGCGTTCCTGACGAACTCGCTTCGACCCAAGGCCAAGTTTGCCTCGATCGTCGGCTCGTACGGGTGGGGCGGTAAAATGGTCGAGCAGTTGACGGGAATGTTGACCCATCTCAAAGTCGAACTCTTTGAGCCCGTACTCACAAAAGGTGCCCCGAAAGACACCGATTATGCCGCGATCGACCGGCTGGCGGATGACATTTTGGCCAAACACAAGGCGGCCGGGCTTATTTAATAGAACTCACAAATGACGAAAGGAATTTGTTATGGCAAAAAAACTTGAAATTTATAAATGCGAGACATGCGGGAATATTGTCGAAGTTCTCCACGGCGGCGCCGGGGACCTGGTCTGTTGCGGCAAACCCATGACGCGTCTGGACGAAAAAACGGCGGACGCTGCGACAGAGAAACATGTTCCCGTCATTGAGAAAATCGACGGCGGCTACAAAGTGACCGTCGGCAGCGTTTCGCACCCGATGGAAGACAAGCACTACATCGAGTGGATCGAGCTGCTCACCGACGGAAAGGCCTACCGGGAATTTCTGGAGCCGGGGATGGCGCCGGAAGCAACGTTCCTCGTCGAAGGCAATGCCGTCAACGCCAGGGAGCACTGCAATGTTCACGGCTTGTGGAAGGGGTAAGCGATGATAAGCAAAAAAATTGAAAAGGCGCTCAACGCTCAGGTGAATGCGGAACTTTACTCGGCCTATCTGTATCTGTCCATGGAATCGTACTTTCAATCGTTGAATTTGAACGGATTCGCGAATTGGATGAGGGTACAAACGCAGGAAGAAGTCTCTCACGGCATGAAGATTTACGATTTCATTAACGAGCGGGGCGGCAGGGCGTTATTAAAGGGGATCGAAGGTCCCCAGACGGAATGGAAATCACCTTTGGCTGTCTTCGAGGACGCGTATGCCCATGAGCAAAAAGTGACGGGTTTGATCAACGACCTTGTGGATCTGGCGATCAAAGAAAAAGACCACGCCACGAACAGTTTTTTGCAATGGTTTGTCAATGAGCAGGTCGAGGAAGAAGCCTCCGCCGACGCCATCGTCCAGCAGCTCAAGATGATGGAGAAGGCTCCCGGCGGCATGTTCATGCTCGACCGCGAGTTAGGCCAGAGAGTTTTCACCCCGCCGGCCGCCACAGGAGAATAAGAAACTCAAACGGACCGTTTAGGGATCGAATAATGAAGTAAATCGTTCAAAGGAAAGGTCCAGGCCATTATCAAAGAAGAGATCGGTCATATGGCGATCTTGAATGAGAAACTGCAAGCGTTGACGTAGAATAAAGGACCATTCGGTGACTGTGATGTTGAATCCCCTGGAGATTTTCGAGATTGCCGAGCAAATTGAGCGCAACGCCGTTACGTTCTATCGCCGGGCGGCGACCCTCTTTGATGATCCCGATATATCAGAACGGTTTCTTGAACTTGCTGAGTGGGAGGCTGAGCATGAGACGACCTTCATGGAGATGAAGCAGAAAATGTTCGGAACAAATCCCGCATTAACGTCCTTCAGGCCGGGGGAGACAAAGCCCGATCCGAAAGTGATGGCCGGTCTGGCCGTCTTCGGTATCCGGGCAGAGCCCACGGAGGAGCTGAACGGCCGAGAAAGTCAGGATGACATCTTGAGAAGAGCCGTCGAAAAGGAAAAGGATTCCATTGTTTTCTATAACGGCCTGAAGGACTTTTTATCGAACGCGTCCGATCAGGACTCTATCGACAGCATTATCACTGAAGAAATGAAACACATCAGGATACTGCATGAGTCACTCAATAAAAACAAAGGATAAGGAGCGAAAGAAATGAAAAAGTATAAATGTTTACTGTGCGGATATATTTACGACCCGGCGGCCGGAGACCCCGACAACGGCGTGAAAGCCGGGACGGCTTTTGAGGATTTGCCGGATGATTGGGTCTGCCCGGAATGCGGCGCGGGCAAAGATGATTTCGAAGCGGTTGACTAAACATCGCTTCGGAAAACCAGATTCCTCTTTTAATCGAAAGCAAATTTCAGAGCCGTTGAAATGCAGACTATCACCCCGTTCGTTGAAAAACAGGACATTCTGTGTGCGGAGACGGTTGCGGGACCGAATGCGCTGGTCGTCTTCGGCGCCTCGGGCGATCTGACGCACAGGAAGCTGCTCACAGGTATCTTCAAGCTCTTTTCACAGGACCTGCTGAGCGAGAACTTCTACCTGTTGGGGTGCGGCCGGAAAGCGTTCTCAATCGAAGATTTTCGCGAGACGGCCAAACAATCCATTCGAGATCATATCGACTCCGTCTCTGAGGGCGCCCTGGACGCCATTGCAAAAAAGCTCTACTATTTGGATGGCGATTACGACGATGTAAATTTCTACCAGCGCATCCAAACGAAACTTGCCCAACTAAACCAGGTTCACAACGTTCATGAAAGTGTCGTTTTTTACTTAGCCGTCCCTCCCTTTTTATATACTCCGATTGTCGAGCATCTTGGCTCGGTGGGGCTGGCCTGTCCGGCTAAGCCGGAGTTGAGGGAAAAGGTGAAGCTGGTCCTTGAAAAGCCCTTCGGCCGCGATCTTCAAAGCGCTGTCGAATTGAACAACCATATAACGCAGTATTTCAGCGAATCGCAGATCTATCGCATCGACCATTATCTCGGCAAGGAAACGGTTCAAAACCTTCTCATGCTGCGATTTGCCAATGCCATTTTCGAGCCGATCTGGAACCGCAATTTCATCGACAACGTCCAGATATCAATCGCCGAAACAGTCGGCGTCGAGCACCGGGCCGGTTACTACGACACCTCCGGCGCCCTTCGGGACATGTTCCAAAATCACATGCTCCAGATGCTCACGCTGGTCGCGATGGAGCCTCCCATCTCATTCGAGGCGGATCGCATTCGCGACGAAAAAGTCAGATTGCTCCGTTCCGTCCGGCCGTTCGATCTCAACCGGCTGAATGAATGCTGCGTGCGGGGACAGTATGGTCCCGGTTCTCTGAACGGTAAGGTCGTCAAAGGGTATCTGGAGGAACCGGGAGTTGATCCCGATTCGAAAACGGAGACCTTCGTCGCGACAAAATTGTCTATCGATAACTGGCGATGGCAGGGCGTTCCTTTCTATCTGAGGACCGGCAAAAGACTGGCCGCGAAGGACACGGAAATCGCCATTACGTTCAAAAAGATCCCGTATTCGCTGTTTTCTTCCATTGGCCTCGATGAGCTTCCCGCCAATGTCCTCATCTTTCACATTCAGCCGGAAGAATCAATCTCGCTGAGCTTTCAGGCCAAACGCCCGGGCTCAAAACTATGTATCAGCACGTTGAATATGAGCTTCAGCTACGAGCGTCTTTTTTCCGTCCATTTGCCCGATCCGTACAAAAGGCTGCTGCTCGATTGCATGGTCGGCGACCAGACGCTCTTCACGAGACAGGATGACGTCGAGGTTTCCTGGCAGCTCTTGACACCCATATTGCAAGCGTGGGAACAGGATGAGTCGCCGCCCTGTCCCTATGTCGCCGGCGGCGAAAGTTTTGCCGAAGCAGACCGATTGATCGAAGCCGACGGTCGCCAATGGCGGAAAGTATTGCATGATTGACGGACTACCTTTTCGATGAAGCAGGAGAAATCTGAAATGGATGATCCAAAAACAGAGGCTAAAAAGGCTTATGACATCTCCATCGTCCGTCCGCAGATGCGGAATGAGGACTTTAAAATGCGCGGCCGAGAGATGACGCCGGAACGATTGAAGGCAATCCACAAGGGGCTGTTGGCGCTGCACACGCTCGAGTTAATGGCCACAACGATTTATCGATTCCAGCTCACCTCGGAGAATTGCGAGTTGAACCGCCAACTCGTCGCCGCGATGTGCAACGAAATGACCCATTACCAGGATTTCCAGGTCAAGCTCTACGAATTCGGCTTCAAACCGAGCCTGATCCGATGGGCCTACTGGATTGTGGGCTTTACATTCGGCTTCGGCTCGCGACTATTGGGCAAAAAGTCGATTCTCAAAACGGGAATCTGGGTCGAGACCAAAGCCGTCCATCACTATGCTCAGCTTCTGGATACGATCGATTGGGACGACGAGACTCGTAAAGTGATCGAAAAAGATCAGGCGGATGAAGACGGTCATATCAACAAATGGAAGCATTCGCTCGAGCAGATGAAGTAAATCAAGAGAAGGAAATAACGTAAGGAGAAGAAGCTATGCCGGAATTTTGTCACCCTTTCACTGGCCTCGCGAAGGACCGCAAGCTTACGGACGAAGAACTGATCCGCGCCGTTCGCTTCATGGTCGCCGCCGAGTACGAAGCGATTCAACTTTATATGCAATTGGCCGAATCAACCGACAACACACTGGCCATCGAGGTCCTCAAAGATATCGCCGACGAGGAGCGCGTTCACGCCGGCGAATTCTTACGGCTGCTGCGCGAGCTGGCTCCGGATGAGGAAACGATGTACGCCGAAGGCTCTGACGAAGTCGAGGAAATGATCGAGGAATTGAAGAAGGGAACGTAAGGTTTCAATGTATCTGAAATCACATGGAGTACCCGCTGTACAATGGAATTCGAAAAGGTACTTATCGCATTTGGCTTAACGTTGTTTGCCGGCCTGGCCACAGGATTCGGCAGTGCGTTGGCCTTTATGGCCAGGCGAACGAATACCAAGGTCCTCTCGACCGCCCTGGGTTTTTCCGCCGGCGTGATGATCTATGTCTCATTTATGGAGATTTTTCCAAAGGCCAAAGAAGCTCTCGCGGTCGAATTCGGAGACCGCGGCGGCTATTGGTTAACCACGTTGGCCTTTTTCGCCGGTATCGCTCTGATCGCCATTATCGACAAACTGGTTCCGTCCTTTGAAAACCCTCACGAGATTCACAAAACGGAAGAGATGGACGCGCCGGAAGCGGCCGCCAAATTCAAAAAGTTGTATCGCATGGGTATGTTCACGGCGCTGGCGATTGCCATCCATAACTTTCCGGAGGGGCTGGCGACGTTTGTCGGTGCTCTCAAGGATACGAAGCTCGGAATGGCCATCGCCATCGCCATCGCCATCCACAATGTCCCCGAGGGCGTGGCCGTGTCGATCCCCATCTACTATGCCACGGGGAGTCGGAAGAAGGCGTTTATTTATTCGTTTCTTTCGGGCCTGGCCGAACCGGTTGGAGCGCTCGTCGGCTATGTCATATTGTTCTCGTTCTTCAATGACATCGTCTTCGGTATCCTGTTTGCGTCTGTCGCGGGAATTATGGTGTTCATCTCACTCGACGAACTGCTACCCACGGCCCAGGAATACGGGGAGCATCATCTCTCGATCTACGGCCTGATTGCGGGAATGATCGTGATGGCCGTGAGTTTACTCTTGTTCCAGTAGGGAGCGATTCTTGGCAACCAAACACATTCCCGACATCAGGTACGCATTGGATCGATTGTATCAACGATATAATCATTTTGAATTCGTGGCCCCGGATCCCCTGCAATTCGTCTATCGCTATTCCAGTCCGGCCGACATGGAGATCGTTGCTTTTCTGGCCTCGGCCCTGGCTTACGGCCGAGTGCGGCACATTGAAAAGAGCCTCACGGATTTATTCGAACGCATGGGCGCAAGTCCTTATGAATTCGTCGTGACTTTCGATCAGAGAAAACGGCGAATTTTCAGAACCTTCAGACATCGTTTTACGAGCGGACAGGATATTGCCGATTTGATCGCCATATTTCAGATTGTATTCGATCACTATAGAAGCATTGAGACGTTTTTCCTTTTGGATTACGATCCCGATGATAGGAATGTCGTCCCGGCACTGTCCCGATTCTGCCGGCGGCTTCTGAACCTCCACGTGACCGAGAACAATGGAGCCGTCTCGCGTGGATTAAAATTTCTCCTGGCCGATCCCGCCGGGGGCAGTGCGTGCAAGAGGCTCAACCTCTTCCTCCGGTGGATGGTCCGAAACGACGCTGTCGATACGGGCCTTTGGACGTCGATCGAGCCTGCCAAGCTGGTCGTTCCAATCGATGTCCATATGGCAAGGTTGTGTAAGATCCTGCGTTTTTACGACCAAAAGTCTGTTTCTCTGTCCACCGCCGCGTCCATCACGGAACGTTTCGCCCAAATCGAGCCGGACGATCCGGTGAAATACGATTTTGCGTTATCCCGGATCGGTATCGTGGAAAACTGTGACGGCCGCCTTCGACGGCAATGTGAAAAATGTGAGTTGAGCGACTTCTGTCATTATGGTATGATGTGTTCAAACGTATTTGCAAAAACGGGATGATGAGATCGGGAGTGGCGTGATTATGGACAACCGCAAAGACAAACTGAAAGTGTTGTTTCTTTGCACGGGGAACGCCTGCCGGAGCCAAATGGCGGAAGGCTGGGCCAGGCATCTGAAGTCGGACGTCATCGAGGCGTGCTCGGCCGGCGTTTGGCCCGTCGGAGTTAGCTCGAGGGCGATTCAAGTCATGGCCGAAGCCGGCGTTGATATTTCAGACCATACCTCCAAACACGTCTATACGTTCCTGGGCCTGGATTTCGATTTTGTGATTACGTTGTGCGATCATGCGAAGAAAGAGTGTCCCGTCTTCGGCGGCAAAGCCAAATCTGTTCACAAACCGTTTAAAGATCCCATTTCCGCGTCAGGGGACGACGATGAAGTATTGAACGCCTTCCGAAAAGCACGAGACGAGATACGCGCTTTCGTCGAAACATTGCCGGAGAGTATCACGACCGGAACGGAGGCAAAATGAAACCTGAGCCGCTGGAGAAATATTCATCCGCCATAACGCTCTCGGATATGGAAATCTTTGTGTTTCCCGAGTTGATGTACAGCCTGGTCTTGGCCAATATGATGAGTCCCATCATCTGGCAATGGCGGGACCTGGATTGTTTCAAAAAGCTGGAAGGCAAAAGTGCGTACCGAAAACTAATGCGGCTCAAGCAGTTCATCATCGACGAGTTCGAATTCAACCTCGATCTCGAAACGTGGGGCCTGACGAGCAAGACGCAGGAACGTGCTCGTTTCGAGCCATTTATCTCATCCGAAGATATTGCCAAAAGCAATGCTTTATTCGGCTATCATGGCGATCAATATTACTTCGACGTGGACATCCGCCGGCACTTCGGCCTGGACAAATATGATAATGACGTCATCCCATACTGGAAAACCGAAACGATCGAGGCCATGAACGCCTTCCGTTACAAGGAGGGCTATACCGTCGCGGCCGGGGAATGCGTTTCACTTGCCGCCTTATACGCCGCGGCGGCTTTCATCGTTTGCGGCATCCCGCTTGAAGATATCTACATGATCCTGACGCCGCTGCATTCGCAAAATTTTATCGACTTACAAGACGGTATTCTCACGAACAACAGGCGGCTCGTCACGAAAACGATGTGGTTCAACGGCTCGGAGATATCCAACAAAGCCCAGCGGGCCCTCCGCAACGAAAACATTATCATCGTCGCTCATCATACCGGCTACATACACTGGTTGTACAAAGAGGCAACCATCGACAAGGAATCGTATAAGGAGTTTGGCAAAAAGCTCGACGATTATTTGTCCACCGAATTGTCACTGTCTCTCTTTGCGAATTTCCTTCGAACCCATCGTGACGAGCAGAAATTTTTCCAGGTTTGCCGACATTGCCACGGACAAGCGCAGTTCATCAAGGCGGAAGTCCTGTTCCACTACGAGCACGGGAGTAATTATCGCATCGCCGACAATACGTTTGACAAATTACTATCCGAAGTATCCGACGAAGATTTCGTCCGGTACGAATTTCCCGATAGGATTCGGTGTGACCGGCTTGACGAATTCATTTCAAAACACAAACCCGACCTGAGAAATGCAACGGGTAGATCCGCCCTGAAAGAGCTTCTCAAACCTGTCCTTCCCCATGCCGATCAGTTTGTGGCGCGATTAGCTGACTTCATCTATACCAAGGCGTCCCTGCCGAACTTGGATAAGGACTTCTCGCCGCCGGACCCTATCGAGATGTCCGTCGGGCAAAATAGAGAAAGCCTGATCGATTATTTGCAGCAAAAACGCAAGAATCATACGACGGCGGATCTGGCCTTCTATGCCTATCGCGATGTGGAAAGTTGCGACTGGACTCCATTCATCAAAGCGGCGATGGAGCGCAATCCCGTCTCCATCCAAAAAACGGCCGCCTTATCTCTCGACCAGGTCTATCAATGGCTTGGCCAAATGGAAAATGGCTCGATCTACGACGCCAAACGGTTGGCTCAACCCGACGAAGTGGCCAATTACCAAAGGGGCGATGGTCTCGAAAAAGCATTCTTGCTGGCAAACGTTGTCCGCGAACGAGAACCTGCACAGGACATTAAGATTATCTCAGACAAAAACGATATCGTACTTCAATCGAGTAACGATTATCGGTTTACTTCCAATAAGAACCTCGAAAAAGAAATTCGCATACCGCCGAATGGTCCCATCGTGGGATAGAGCGATGAATCCGATTATATTTACAAAATACCACTTTTCTTGTTGATTTCACGAACATATAAGACTATATCAGTCGTATATTAGGTTGTGGGTTTATGGCCCACGGTACAAGGTCCATTGATTTTGGAGAATGCGTAGGAATGGATGTAGTCAGACGAAACACGGATTATGCGGTCCGGCTGATGGTGAATCTTGCCCGGCGGTATGGCGACGGACCGGTCTCGACCCGTACGGCCTCAACCGAAGAACAGGTCTCCTACCAACTGGCATGCAAGCTGATGCAGAGCCTTCAAAAAGCCCGGCTTCTGAGAAGTACGATGGGGCCCAAGGGCGGATTCTGTCTGGGGAGGGAACCGTCGGAGATAAGCCTGCTCGATATCATCAGCGCGATCCAGGGCCCGGTCAGCCTGAACAGGTGCATATTGGTTCCGAAAGTCTGCCCTCAGCATAAGACCTGCACCGTTAGAAACAAGCTCGCGGAGCTGCAAAAAGGTATCAACGACAGCCTTGCGAACATTACGCTTGAGGATTTGCTGCATAAGCCGCGTTCCCAAAGAAAGACAAAAAGGAAGTAAAGAATTTGACTGAATTAGTTTTCGTTCCGAAAAAACGATTTGTCATTCCCGCGTAGGCGGGAATCCAGTTTTTTCGTTTTTGACCCCTGCCTGCGCAGGGGTGACAGTGCTAATCTTTGCTGTCCACAACAGGCACGAATTGAAAAATTACCGCTTAGGGATTTTGATATGGCATTACGGAACATCATAACCATCGACGAAGAAAAATGTGACGGCTGCGGGCAATGTGTCACCGCCTGCGCCGAGGGGGCCATCCAAGTCGTGGACGGCAAGGCCAGGCTCATCAGCGAGACATACTGCGACGGCTTGGGGGCCTGTATCGGACACTGTCCTCAAGACGCGATCACGATCGAGCAGCGGGAGGCCGTTGATTTCGATGAAGAGGCCACAAAAAAACATCTTTCCGAACAGAAAAAAACGGAAGTACAGACGGATTTTGTCTGCCCGGGTATGGCGATCAAGGAGCTCAAACCCACGGCGGCTCCGAATCACACACCCGTAAAAAATGGACCCTCGCAACTCGGTCAATGGCCGGTGCAGTTGAAGCTGGTCTCCCCTCATGCGTCGTACTTTGACAAGGCTGATCTGTTGCTCGTTGGGGACTGTGTCCCGTTTGCCGTGGGTGATTTTCACAACACGTTCCTCAAAGACCGCAGCATCGTGGTCGGCTGCCCGAAACTCGATGAGACGGAGCCGTATATCGATAAATTAGCGGCCATATTGCAGGCAAACACTCTGAATAGCCTCACGGTCATACACATGGAAGTCCCTTGCTGTTCCGGCTTGATACATATCGCCCGACAGGCGATTGCGAAGAGCCAGGTTGAAATGGACTTCGAGGATGTCACCATCGACTTGCAGGGTAACATCAGTCGGACCGAAACCCAAAACAGCACCTCCGCCAAGTAAGGGCGTGTAAAATGCCTGAATTTTTTGGGACGATCATAAAAGACTTTTGGGCCACCATCGGGGAAATGTCGCCTTACTTATTATTCGGTTTCCTCGTCGCCGGTTTTCTTTCGGTTTTGGTGTCCCAACGGCTTGTAGAACAACATCTCGGCGACAGGGGGCTGTGGCCGTTATTGAAAGCTTCCGTCCTCGGCGTTCCCTTGCCCTTATGCTCGTGCGGCGTTATTCCTGTTTCTATGTCGCTCCGAAAACACGGAGCAAGCAAAGGCTCCACGATCGCGTTTCTCCTGTCCACCCCGCAGACCGGCGTGGACAGTATCTTCGTCACGTTGAGCTTACTGGGTCCGGTCTTCGCCATCTTCAGGCCCATCGCCGCATTGATCACAGGGCTCGTCGGAGGTACGCTGGTCGATATTTTCGGGCAGGGCACTCAGGCGGAAAATCATCACCAGGAAAGATGCACGGATGCGTGTTGCGGCGACGAAAAAACCGGCAAGATTCGTAAAGGATTGAAGTACGGCTTTGTCACGCTGCCCCGCGATATCGGCAAGGCGATGCTCGTGGGACTCCTCGTTGCGGCGTTGATTTCCGCCCTGGTGCCGGATGGCTACTTTGCCGAGAAACTCGGTACGGGGATATTCCCCCTGATCGCCATGATGTTCCTGGGAATACCCGTCTATGTGTGCGCCACGGCTTCCGTGCCCGTCGCGGCGGCGATGATCTTGAAGGGCCTTTCACCCGGCGCGGCCCTGGTGTTTCTCATGACCGGTCCGGCCACGAACGCGGCATCCTTCGTAACGATCTGGAAGGTCCTGGGCAAGACCACAGCGATTCTCTACCTCGTCACGGTCGCCGGCTGCGCTATGATGAGCGGCGTTCTCCTGGATTATGCCGCAGCCGGGATGGACTTCGAAGTCGCCGCCCGTCCCGGATGGATGCTTCCGGAAGCTGTGAAATCCGCGTCGGCACTCATCCTCTTCGCCGTACTGGGTTCTGCACTTTTTCATAATCCCAAAAAGACACATCAGGACCACACACCGGCCCTCATTAAAAAAGCAAATCCTTCTCCTTCACATACTTAACTTCAACACGCCAAAGAAAAAGATTGTTCCGAGCTCATATCACAATTAGAATCCTGGAAACAATCGGCTAATCTCAATCAAATAAGGCAAGGTTATGATAGATAAGGTGCATATGAGTCGCCGGGAAGCGATGGCGGCTATGACAAGCTCGCTGGTTGCGTTGTCAACGACAAGCCGGGCTGAGAAAAGCCCCATATCAACGGTTGTTGACAATCACGATCAACACCTTCAGCAAAGACTGGATACCCAAGTCACTCAGACGTGGAGTCGATGGTGCGGCGCTTGTCCCGATACGTGGGGACTTCATCATTGCCATTCGGCGGCACGCATCCTGCGGGACGGGGCTGCGGCTTTCTTCCATCCGGAATCTATGTTTCACAAAAGCGAATCCCTCTACGCACGAATGGAACTGGCGGCGGGTTTTTTATTGCGCTCGCAAAGGCAGGATGGAAACATCGATTTGATCACCACGAATTTCAACTCTCCGCCGGATACCGGCTTCGTCGTTCACAATGTCGCCACCGCCGCGAGACTGGCACAATTATACCAGCACCGGAAACTTCTCTCTCTCCTGAAAGATTTCCTTATCCGCGCCGGCCACGGCATGGCCAGGGGAGGCATTCACACGCCCAATCATCGTTGGGTCGTCTGTGCGGCCCTCGCTCAGATTCATGAACTCTTTCCCGACAATCGATACCTCCAAAGGATCGATCAGTGGCTTGCCGAAGGCGTCGATATCGACGAAGAAGGCCAATTTATCGAACGCAGCACGACCGTTTATAATGCTGTCTCGGACAATGCCCTTGTGGTGATGGCGCACAAATTGAAGCGGCCGGACTTGCTCAAGCCCGTTCGCGGGAATCTTGACGCGATGACCTATCTTCTCCATCCGAGCGGCGAAGTCGTCACGGAAATTTCACGCCGCCAGGACCTGAACACCCGGGGAACAATGGCCGGTTATTGGCTTTCTCTGAGATACATGGCCATTCGAGACCAAAACGGCCAATATGCATCGATGCTGCGATTCATTGAACCGGATCATATCCGTCTGGCATCACTGATGGAGTACCCGGACCTCCGGAAAGATCCGCCCGCCCCGGCGGCGCTTCCCGACAACTTTGAGAAATATTATCCGCTGTCGAAAGTGACGCGTATCCGGCGCGGCAAGGCAAGCGTGACCATCATGCACGAAGGGAACAGCCGGTGGCTATCCATCCGCCATGGACGGGCCGTCGTCAACGCCGTTCGCTTTGCCACCGCCTTTTTCGGCAAGGGCCAGTTCGTCCCTGAGTTTGTTGAGAAACGCGATGGGCAATTCCGCTTCAAACAAGAATTGGAAGCTCCGTATTACCAGCCCATGACAGATCCGAACCGGCTGCCCGTGCATCGCGGGAATTGGTCTTTCCTTAAGCTTCAACGTCAGAAGACCGAAATCAACCGGTTGACCTATGCGACAAGCCTTCACGAACGCCCCCACGGCCTTGATGTCATCGTATCGGCTGATGGCACCGACGGCATCCCTCTGGCTCTGGAGATCAACCTGAGAAAAGGAGGGAAATTGAAAGGCGTCGTCCCCGCGCCTCATGTGGATGATGCGTTTCTTCTGAAAAACGGCCACGCCGAGTATCAGATGGGATCGGATATCATCCGTTTCGGTCCCGGGCAATGTAAGCATGCCTATACCCAGGTTCGAGGGGCTCATGACAAGTTGCCCGGATCGAGCGTCTATATCACCGGCTACACCCCGTTCCAATACACGCTCAGCTTTCAATGGCTCTAAATGAGACAGATTGCAAAAGAGGATCATAATGATGCGTCCAACCATTGATCTGATGACACATTGTCGCCATGCATTATTCAAGACAAAGATGTTGTTCATCGCTCTGTTTCTTTCATTGGTTGTCTCCGCAACAGGCGGGCTAACAGATAGCTATCCGTCCGGCTTTCAGAGCAAACGTGCGACAAAGACACCGTTACGCTTAGCCATCATTGGTGATTCCACCGTTTGTGAATACTCCCCTGAACGGGACTGTCGCGGCTGGGGGCAATATATCCAGGGCTATTTCAAGGACACGGTCCAAGTGATTAATCTCGCCAAGAGCGGCAGGAGCACGAAGACGTTCATCAATGAAGGGCTTTGGACAAAAACGCTGGAGACTAAGCCTGATATTGTGCTGATTCAGTTCGGCCATAACGATTCCCACGCTCCGGACCGGCCGGAATCGACGGACGCCGCTACCGATTACCAGGATTATTTGCGGCGTTATATTGATGAGGCCCGTGCGATTGGCGCAACGGCGATCCTCGTGACTCCGGTGCAACGCCGGACGTATCATCCAAACGGCACGTTGAATAACAGCCTGATCGTCTATGCGGATGCGATGAAAACGGTCGCGGCTCAAAAGAACGCAAAAGTGATCGACCTGAATGTTTCGAGCGGCATACTGTACGAGCAACTGGGTGACGCCGCCAATGACGTCGTTGCCAATGCGCCGAAGGACCGCACGCACTTTAATGAAGAAGGCGCCCGCATGATGGCCCATCTTGTTATGCAGGAATTATCGCAGATCGAACCACGCTTGAATAAGCAACTATCGCCGGATGGCCCGATGGCGCTGGGTAACATAGCGGCCAAGCCGCTCTTTCGCGATCCCGTTCACGATGGAGCGGCCGATCCGGTCCTCTGCTGGAATCCCGCCGAAAAGAAATGGTTTATGTTCTACACGAACCGCCGGGCGAATATCCCGGATAAACAAGGCGTCGCCTGGGTTCACGGCACGCAAATCGGCATCGCGGAATCAACGGACGGCGGTGCGAACTGGACATACCGGGGCACCGCGAAAATCAACTACGGAAATGGCGAATACAGCTACTGGGCGCCGGAGGTCATCGAGCACGAGAGAACGTATCACATGTATTTAACCTTCGTGCCGGGAATCTTTGCTGATTGGTCGCATCCACGCGATATTCTTCATCTAACAAGCAGAGATCTTCTGAACTGGACATACGAATCGACGTTGAAACTCTCGTCCAACCGGGTCATCGACGCCTGCGTCATGCAACTGCCGGACGGTACGTGGCGCATGTGGTACAATAACGAGGTGGATCATAAATCCATTTACTATGCTGATAGTCCCGACCTGTACCAATGGACCGACCGAGGCAAGGCGATGGGCGAACGGCCGGGCGAGGGGCCGAAGGTCTTCCGCTGGAAGAATCGATATTGGATGGTCGTCGATGTCTGGCAGGGTCTTGGCATTTACTCTTCCGACGATTGTCTGAATTGGACGCGGCAGCCGGAGAATCTGCTCGAAACGCCGGGAAAAGGCCCCGACGACAAAGTCAAGGGCGGCCATCCGGACGTCGTGGTCAGCGGCGATCGCGCCTTCCTTTTCTACTTTACACACCCGGGCAGGCGGGATCAAATTCCAAAGGAAAATCTTTACGAACAACGGCGCAGCTCCATCCAGGTCGTCGAACTGAAATACAAGGATGGCCGGCTCACCTGCGACCGAGACAAACCAACAACCATCCGCCTATTGCCAACCGGAAGCTAATCCTTCACTTAAATGAAAGGAATGACACAACGATGGAAAAGTACAAATCTTATCGCATTCTTTTATTCCTTTTTCTTCTCACAATTCCCTGTTCGGTGCGCGCCCTGGATTACGCTATTGGCGCCGATCTTTCCTTCCTCAAGCAGGCGGAGGACCGCGGGGTTCAATTCAAAGATTCCACTGAAGTAAAACCCGGCTTGCAAATATTCAAAGACCACGGATACAACTGGATTCGCCTGAGATTGTTTCACACCCCGACGCGTCTGCCGAACAATCTTGAATACACTATAGCCCTCGCACAAGAGGCGAAGAAACTTGGTTTTAAATTCCTGCTGAATTACCACTACTCCGACACTTGGGCCGATCCGGGCAAGCAGTACATTCCCAAAGCCTGGGAAGCTAAATCCCATGATGAGCTTGTGAAAGCGGTCTTCAAATATACCAGGGACACGATTATTGCGTTTAGAGAAGCCGGCGTGATGCCGGAGATGGTCCAGCCCGGAAATGAAATTATCAATGGGATGCTCTGGCCGGACGGCAAGCTGCCGGATAAGTGGGACCATTTCGCCGAGCTTATGAAGGCGGGAATTGACGGCGTCGATGCGGGCCGGGGCCATGCCGATCGTCCATTGATTATGGTCCACATCGATCAGGGCGGTAACCAAAAAAGGACCAAGGCCTTCTTCGATAAATGGAACTCATACGGTATCGGCTATGATATCATCGGGCAATCGTACTATCCGTGGTGGCATGGATCGTTACTCGATCTTCGCGAAAACCTCATTTTCATGGCCAATGAGTATCAGAAGGACATCATCATGGTCGAGGTGGCCTATAATTGCGAGCCGGCCGAGTACAGAGACAAACCGGCGCCCTTTCCGGAAACCCCTGAAGGGCAGAAACAATTCTTAGATGAGGTCCATCGATTGGTTCTAAATACGCCTCATAACAGGGGAAAAGGCGTCTTCTGGTGGGAGCCCGCCACAGGACGCGGCGGCCGAAGGACCATGTTCGACAGGGACGGCAATGCGATGCCCGTTATCACGGTCTTTGATAAGTTCGTGAGAAATTGATTTGGGCACTATGAGGAAACTAAGGTACTATAGTTTTGTCATTCTGAGCGCAGCGAAGAATCTCAGTCTTTGCGCTTGAATAGAGACCCTTCGCTGCGCTCAGGGTGACAAGGGAAACGTTTTGTTAGAATGCCTTAGTCCAATCCGCGACGTTTGAGTAAGGCGTCAATTTTCGGTTCGCATCCTCTGAACTTAATATATTGAGCCATCATATCGTTACTGCCCATCGAAAGCACATGCTTTCGGAATGACGCGGCCAGCTCCTTGTTGAACAGGTCCGTCTCCTTAAACGCCTGGAAGGCATCGGCGTCAAGCACCGCAGCCCAGATATAGCTGTAATACCCGGACGAATAACCTCCGCTGGAAAAGATGTGGGCGAAATTCGTACTTTGATAACGAGATGCAATCTCGGGTATCAATCCTATTTTATCCATGGATTCTTTTTCAAATGTGGCCGCGTCCAGTTCGTTTGGATCTGTGAGAACGTGCCAATCCATATCCAAAAAGGACGCCGCCAGATACTCCACCGTTTTGAAACCCTGATTAAACCGTTTAGACGTCTCAAGCTTATCGATCAGTTCCTGTGGAATCGGTTCGCCGGTTTCATAATGAAGCGCGTAGGTTTTGAGGACGGCGGGATCCATCGCCCAGTTTTCCATAATTTGCGAAGGCAGTTCGACAAAATCCCGCGGGACTCGTCTCGATCCGCTGTACGTTGTATTTCCAAACAAACTGTTGAGACCGTGGCCTAACTCGTGAAAAAGGGTCTCCACTTCATCGATACTCATCAAGGAGGGTTTATCCGCGGTAGGCTTGGCGAAATTGCCCACATTGAAAACCAACGGCGTAATGAAATGACCGTCCATATTGGACTGGCTTCTGAGCGAGCTCGACCAGGCGCCGCTTCGTTTGCCGTCGCGCGGGAAATAATCGGAGTAAAAGACACCCAGGTGCGTTCCATCCGCTTCCAGGACCTCAAAAACGTCAACGTCGGGATGATACACTTCAATGTCGTGCCTTTGGACAAATCGTATCCCGTATAGCTTCTCCGCGACCTCAAAAGCGCCCTTACGAACATTTTCCATCTTGAAATACGGGCGGAGCATCGCATCATCCAGGGCGTATTTTGCCTTCTTCACCTTTTCGGCATAATACCACCAATCCCAGGCCTGCAGCTTGAAATGATGGCCTTCCTTTTGGATGAGGGCCTGCATATCCGCCACTTCCGTCTTCGCTCTTTTTAACGCAGGTTTCCACAGGTCGTTAAGAAATTGATAGACGTTCTGCGGTTTCTTTGCCATATTCCTTTCGAGAACGTAATCCGCATGGGTCTGATACCCCAGCAAATGTGCCCGTCTGACTCTGAGGTCGGCAATCCTGGAAATTAATTTTTTATTGTCACATTCGTCGTTATTATTCCCGCGATGGATATAGGCCTTGAAAACGATCTCCCGCAGCTTGCGCTTTTCCGAGTTCACCAGAAAGGGAATAAAACTCGGCTTTTGAAGCGTGAACACCCATTTGCCGTCCATGCCTCTTGCTTTGGCCATTTCCGCGGCGGCCAAAACCACTCCATCGGGCAAACCGGCAAGATCGTTGCCTTTATCTATGACCAATCCAATGGCGTTGGTCTGTTTCAAATGGTTTTGCCTGAACTTGACATAAAGCTGACTTAGCTCCTCGTTTATGTGTCTTAATGTCTCTTTATCGTCATCATTCAGATTCGCACCGCTTCTGACGAACCGCAAGTAATAGTTTTCCAGGAGTGTGTGTTGTTCCGAGGTCAATCCAAGGCGTTCTTTCTTTTGATAGATTTGTCGTATTCTTGCGAAAAGCTTCTCATTGAGATTGATATCGTCGCTGTGCCTGGCTCGTAAGGGGGCCATCTCTCTTGATATCTTCTGTAATTCATCATTGGTGTTCGCGCCGTTCAAACAACCGAAGACGCGGCTGACCCTATCGAGCAACTCCCCGCTTTGTTCCAATGCTTCGATCGTGTTCTCAAAAGTGGGTGCTTGCTCATGATTGGCAATCGCCTCCACCTCGGCCTTTTCAGCCTTCATGGCTTCGAGAAACGCGGGCATAAAATGCCCGTTTTCAATCTCACGAAACGGAGGTGTCTCAAAAGGTGTTTCCCATTCTTGTAACAGCGGATTGTCCGGCTGAACGCCATACGTCAATGTGGACATAATGAAAACCAAAAGAAACCTTGTTTTGCTCATTTCCCTCATCTTTCAATTGATCCTTGCTGAATCGGGGCGACAGGACTTGAACCTGCGACCTCGTGACCCCCAGTCACGCGCGCTAGCCAAACTGCGCCACGCCCCGAACGAACATTGCCATTCTAATCGCATACGTCGCCGACGACAAATAAAATTCTTTGACCATTCTTATACAAAAATAGGGTTCTTCCGAGTAATGCGTAGGTTGATATGCGATCCCAAAGACCGAGAAAAATCGTTCGGGGCCCCAGATGTCCAAATTACCCCCCTGGTTGCCCTAATTTGGCCATCTGCCCAAACGATTTTTCTCTCGGCCCACCGCCAAAGCTCCGATCTGGTCGGTGCACCGACTCATTAACCGGATGAGGCAAAAATATCATAGTCAGAACTACTCACTGTTTTAGAAACAGCGTATTTTCATAAAAAAACAGAAAACAACTTGACAAAGTTAGGCATAACTAACTATATTAGGGCTAACGCATAAGCCTTGAAAGAATGTATGAATGGCAACGACCGAAAAAGTGAAACTAAGTTCATCTTTGGAAGATTACCTCGAAGCGATCTTCAATCTTGCCAGCGAGTCTAAGATTGCTCGCAGCAAGGACATAGCGAAAATGCTCGATGTGTCCAGATCCTCTGTGACGGGTGCGCTCAGGGTATTGAAGAAAAAGGAACTCGTTCACTATAAACCCTACGATTACGTGAGGCTGACCGAGT
>Ga0272441_10006357_pt1 | contig 19859 bp, 14 predicted proteins | sample SSMProp6N_FD_193582 | JGI IMG/M metagenome (GOLD analysis project Ga0272441, IMG submission 193582) | Marine sediment archaeal communities from Little Sippewissett salt marsh, Falmouth, MA, United States - SSM-Prop-6N | ecosystem: Environmental > Aquatic > Marine > Wetlands > Sediment ... | reverse complement strand
CTGGCTGGCGGGACGTCGATTTCGCCGGCGGTATACGATGCAAGGACCGGCCGCTGTCTGAACGAGTCGGGGCAGTTGGCGCAGTGCGTCTCGCGCAGTCCGCGCGGGTGGGAGCTTTCGATGCTCGCCGACCACGTCGTCGCCTGCGGAAAGCCGTTCTACGCCCATCCTGCCTATGACGTGTACGACAACACGGTGTTCAGCCGGGTGTTCATGAGCTCGGTGCAGAATACCGCCATCGTGTGGGCCAGCGAGCAGTACGAGCAGCACGTCATGGGACTAACGGACCTCGACCGGCGCGGCCTGTCCCGCAAGCTCGACGACCCGGGCAACTGTTTTCACGTGAGCTGGGGCCGGTTGGCGCCGAAAGCGAAGTCTCGGTGGAGCTTCGACTGCCGCAAGGCCGACGCCGTGGCCGTGTGCCGCAATGCGGTCGTTGTGGCCGCCGAATCCAAGCTCGTTGCTTTGAATCCGGCCAATGGCAGGACGCTCTGGCAGCGTCCGTTGCCAAAGCCCGTCGTTGCCTGGGGGCTGGCCGTGGACGGCTCGGGCAGGGTGATTGCCGGTTGCGTTGATGGAACGGTCCTTTGCTTTGGGGGGCAGCGCGTTCGGCAGGCGTCGATGTGACGATCGACGGGTGCCGATATGGGCCGGTTTTGAACAAGGACTCCATCCGGGCCGTATCGACTCGCACGCAGAGTGCCTGGCTGAAAATATGTAGGAGTTGGTTCGCGTGATAAAGTTGCGTTTTTCGTTGATAGTGATTTGGTGTGGCCTGTTGTTGCACGCGTGGCCGGCGTACGGTTGCCGGTACAACGTTCGCGAGGTGGGCTTCATCGACATCGGCATCGAGCCGTACCATCTTTTCGGATACGTCGCTGACGATACTCCGGCGCAGGTTGTTACCGATTTGCAGAATGCGGTTGAGGTGGCGCTGTTCAACACGAATATCCGGTTCGAGGTCGTCTCCGCCGATGCGGACGCGAATCATCCCGCCCTGAGCTATCTTGCGGGGCACAAGATCACGGAGATCCCCGCGGTGGTCCTGGTTTCGCCGGACGGCCAGTCGCGCCCCGTTGTCACCGGTACCGGCGTCGATTCTCTCAAAACCGCGCTGCCGGCGGCGTTGGAGACGATTCTGGACTCGCCCGCGCGCCAGGAGCTTCTGGCGAAAACGGCGGAAGGCTACGGCGCCGTGCTTTTGATGGAAGGGCCCGACGCCGAGGGCAATGCGGAGGCCCGCACCGCCATCACCACGGCGATGGGACGCATCGAGGAGCAGTTGGAGTTTTTGCCCAAGCCCATCGCCCACGGACCCGAGCTGGTCGTGGTGGACCGGCAATCGCTGCGGCGCGAGGAGGTATTGCTGTGGAGCCTCGGCCTGGAGCCCGAAGACGTCAACGCGCCACATGCGGCCATGTTCTACGGGCGCGGACGTTGGATCGGGCCCCTGTTCAAGGGACAGCAGATCCATGAGGATCATTTGACCGAGCTTCTCTTTGTCATCGGCGCCGATTGCGAGTGCGGCATCGACCATCGGTGGCTCCAGGGTACGATGGTGCCCGCCCGCTGGGATGAGGCATTGCAGGCCAAGGTGGCCGAGAGCCTGGGATTCGATCCGGAGAATCCCATGATCAAGATGGAGATGATCTCCATCATCCGGCGCGGCATGGGCGGTTATGCCTACGCCGGCGCGGGCGCGCCGTTTGGCTACCGCGAGATGGAGGTGGGAGAGGAGATCGCCGACCCGTGCGTGGTGGAAGTTGGTAGCGTAGCGGATGCGAATGTCGCTTCCGCCGAAGATGTGTCCCTGGTGCCGGCGGCTCGACCGCAGCCGGCGGCGGTTCGCGAACCGGTGATCCTCGACGACGACGGATCGGAGATGGGTTTGCTGGCCGCGTCTTTGGGAGGGATGCTGGTGCTGGTTGGCATCGCATCATGTGTGATCATTTTGAGGGCGAAGAAGGCATGATGCGATTTCGTTTCCCGCAGTTACTCTGTTTGCTGGTGGTCCTGGTTCATCCCGCGTTTTGCCAGGACTGGCCGACCTACATGCACGACAACGCCAGGAGCGGGGTGGCAGAGACATCGCTCGAATTGCCTCTGCGTTCGGTGTGGACTTTCGAGCCGCAACAATCGCCGGCGCCGGCCTGGCCCGGTCCGGCCAAACAGGACTACTACCACCGTCATTACGACCTGCGGGCCACGGTGGCATACGACCGGGCCTTCCACGTTGTGGGAGCGGGCGAATCCATCTACTTCGCCTCTTCAGCGCAGGACAAAGTCTATGCACTGGATGCGGCGACGGGACAGGTCCGCTGGACTTTCTTCACGGAAGGTCCCGTGCGTTTCGCGCCGGTCCTGTGGGGCGGGAACCTCTACGTCGGTTCGGACGACGGCTGCGTGTATTGTCTTTCCGGCGCCGACGGTTCCTTGCAGTGGAAATCCAGGATCGCACCGGAGCAGCGTCTGATTCCGGGAAACGGACGCATGATCTCGTTGTGGCCCGTGCGCACGGGGATCGTGGTGGACGACGGGGTCCTGTACTGCACGGCCGGTCTGTTCCCCGTCGAGGGAGCGTGCCTGGCGGCGCTGGATCCGCGAACCGGAGCCGTGCGATACAGACGAAAGATCGACATCTCCCCACAAGGTTATGTTCTCGCTTCGGCCCGGCGTCTGTATGTCCCGACCGGTCGGACCAATCCCGTCATCTTCACCCGCGACACGGGACAGCAGGAGGGACAGCTCTCCAGTGCCGGAGGAGCCTATGCTCTGCTGACGGGCGATGTCCTGGTCACCGGCCCGGGGCGTGGCGCCAAGCAGTTGTACGCCAACGATCCACAGGCCAAAGACACCATCGCGACCTTCGGCGGCCTGCGCATGCTGGTCTCGGAGTCGATTGCGTATATGCAGTCGGAGAGACAACTGGCCGCGTTCGATCGAGGCCGGTACTTTCAGCTCTCCAGAGAGCGTAGAGACCTGCAACGTAAGCGCGGTGTCGCCCAGCAGTCGCTCAAGAAAACGAAAGCCGGCACGCCCGAGGCGAAGCGCGTGCAGTCGCAGATAAAGGACTTTGATGCCGGGATCGCGCGCCTGGATGGGCAGTTGAAGGACTGCTATCTCTGGAGGGTCGAATGCGCGTATCCGTACGCGATGATCGTGGCGGGAAAAACGCTCTTCGTGGGGGGGAAGGACCGCATCGCCGCGATTGACAGCGGCAGCGGCGCGGTGGTCTGGACCGCCGAGGTGGAAGGCAAGGCGTGCGGACTGGCCGTTGTCAGCGGATCGCTGTTTGTCAGTACGGATACGGGGCGAATTTATTGCTTCGGCCGTTCCGGGACCGGCGCGTCCCGGACGATTGCCGAGACGCCTTCGCCGGGCTGCCCCTATCCGAAGGATGCCTTGTCCGAACGATACGAACGGGCGGCGGATGCCATCGTGGACCGCTTGCCCTGCGAGCTCGGATATTGCCTGGTTCTGGACAGCGGCCAGGGGCGTCTGGCGTATGAATTGGCACGCCGGACGCAGCTCAAGATCGTCGGGGTCGAGTCGGATGCAGGGAAGGTCGAGAAGGCACGCCGGCTATTCGATCGGGCCGGTCTCTCCGGCCGCGTCGCCATCCATCATGGCGATTCTTCGGAACTGCCATTGACGAGTTTCTTCGCCAACGTGGTGGTCTCCGACGCAATGGTCGGTGCGGGCAAGCGCCCGAATCGCCTCGGTGACATCGCTCGCTTCGTGCGGCCCTACGGAGGAGTGCTCCTTCTCGCCGAACCTGCGAAATCCGGCTCCGAAAGCGAGATGGAGAGATGGGGACAAGGTGTTTTGCCGGACTGGCACGTGGAGAGCAGAAGCGGTCTGGCCTGGGGTATCTATCGTCGGGGCGCGCCCGAAAACGCCGGCGAATGGACGCACACCTATGCCGAACCGGGCAATAGCGCTTGCAGCGGGGACCAAATCGTGAAAGGTCCCCTGACCCTGCAGTGGTTCGGCGAGCCGGGCCCTCGGGACATGATCGACCGCCACCACCGCAACGTTCCGCCCCTTTTCAAGGACGGGCGTCTCTTCGTCCCGGGCGACTGCCTCGTCTTCGCGATGGACGCCTACAACGGCACAATTCTCTGGAAGCGCGAGGTGCCCGATTCACGGCGTTTGGGTGTCTTTCTCGACAGCAGCAATATGATCGTCGATGAACGTTGTCTCTATGTCGCCGTGGGGGACCAATGCCACGCTTACGATGTCACGAGCGGTCGGCCGGCGAAGAGCTTTTTCCTGCCCCGGCCCGCGGGAAGCGAGGCGCACGAGTGGGGCTATCTGGCTTGTCAGAACTCGCTTCTCTTTGGCTCCGGCTGCCGGCCGGACGCTGCGTATACCGAGACCAGCTACGATGCCGACTTAGCTCTGTGGTACCGGGACATGAAGGTTGTGACGAGCGACTATCTTTTTGCCCGGAACAAAGACGGCGGCAGACCGCTCTGGACGTATCGGGACGGCCTGATTCTCAACACGACCCTCACGCTTGGCGACGGGCGAATCTACTTCGTCCAAACGCACAGCCCTGCGGCCCTGGCCCAAAAGACCGGCCGCCTCCCTATCAAGACCCTGTTTCAAGGCGACCGGCAATATCTCGTGGCGCTGGAACAGAAAACGGGACGCGTGGTCTTCAAGGAGAAGATCGACGTGACTCATTTCGAAGAGCCGGTCTATCTGAACTTCGGACAGGGCGTGTTGTTATTGAGCGGTTCGCGCCTTGCGGGCAAGTCGGTACAGTATTATTATGATGCCTTTGACGCGAAAACAGGAGCCGAGCTATGGCACGCCAGCCACGACTCGGGCCTGGCGATCGACGGTGGGCACGGGGAGTACAACCGGCATCCCACGATCGTGGGTGACGTCGCGTACGCTTGGCCCTATGCGTATGCTCTGGGCAGCGGCGAACGAGTCGAGGATTGGAAGTTCAATCGTCGCGGGCACGGCTGCGGCGGTGTCTCGGCATCGGCGCAGTGTCTGTTCTGGCGGGGCGGAAATCCGTGGATGTACGATCTCGGGCGCCACGGGGGGCCGGCACGGATCAACGCCGTGAGCCGGCCCGGATGCTGGATCAACATGATCCCGGCCGGCGGGCTCGTGCTCATCCCGGAGGCCAGCTCGGGTTGCACGTGCGGTTTTCCCGTGCAGACGTCGCTGGCGTATATACCGCAGAGCAGCCTGAAATGAGCGCCGGCATGCAGCCGGATTTGGAGAAACACGAGGTTCGGTGACAGCAATGATGGGTATCGCGAAATTGATTGTGAAAGAGCTGTGGCATCGGAAGGTGAACTTCCTGCTCGGTGTCCTGGCCGTGACGACCGCCGTGGCGTTCTTCGTGGCGTTCCACACGGCCGCCCGGGCCTCCGAGCGGGAGACGGCCCGCCTGATGCTCTCCATGGGCTATAACCTGCACGTCATCGCCGGCGAGGCGGACGTTGGGGGTTATCTCATGACCGGCGTTCCCGACCAGACCATGCCCCAGGAGTACCTGGACAAGCTCGCATCGCAGAAGAAGATCTCCTACAACCATCTGCTGGCGACGCTCGATGGCAAGATTGATTGGCGCGGCATGCAGATCATCCTCACCGGCATTGCCCCGGAGGTGTGTCCCCCGGGTCAAAAAAAACCGCCGATGGTCTTTGAAATCAAGGCGGGCACCGCCTACGTGGGGCACCAGATCGCCGAGCGGTTCGAGGTCGAGAAGGGACAGACCATCGTTCTCGGTGGCAAGTCGCTGAAGGTCGAGCGCTGCCTGGCCGAATCGGGCGGCGTCGATGACGTTCGCATCCAGTGCAGCCTCAGCGACGCGCAGGAGATTCTGAACCTGCCCGGCCGGCTCAGCGAGATCCAGGCCGTCGATTGTCTGTGCTACCTGGAGGACGGCGACCCCGTGGCGATCTTGCGGAAGCAGATCGGCGAGATTCTCCCCGGGGCGCAAGTCTTGCAGGTCAAATCGCTGGCCGAGGCTCGGGCCAAACAACGGCAGATGATCCGCAAAATCTTTGCGGTGATGATCCCGTTCGTGGTGATTGCCTGCGGCGTCTGGATCGGCGTGCTGGCGATTATGAACGTCCGCGACCGGCAGCAGGAAATCGGCCTGCTCCGGGCGCTGGGCTACAACGCGAGTCCTATTATGTTCCTGTTCGTGGGCAAGGCCCTGTTGATCGGCGTGCTGGGGGCGGTCGCGGGCTTTGCCGTGGGGACGGTCCTGGGCCTGGAGTTCGGACCCAACATCTTCAAGATCACGGCCCAGACGATTCTGCAACCCGAATGGTCCATCTTCGTCCAGTCCTGCATCCTGGCGCCGCTGTTCGCGGTCGTCGCCGGTTTCGTGCCGACGATGATTGCCGTGACGTATGACCCCGCTGCAACCTTGAGAGAAGAGTAGAAATGATCGTCGTTGAAGATCTTGCAAAGACGTACCAGACACGAGGCGGCCGGGTCGAGGCCCTCAGTCAGATCAACTTCCAGATCGACCCGGGCGAGTTCGTCGTTCTGTGCGGGCCCAGCGGCAGCGGTAAAACGACGCTGCTGATGACGATCGCGGCCATGCTGCGGCCGACCAGCGGAGCGGTCTACCTCGGCCAGCAAAACATCTACGAGATGACGGGCCGCAGCCGTGCCGCCTTTCGCGCCGACAACATCGGCTTCGTCTTCCAGATGTTCCACCTCGTGCCCTACCTGAACGTGCGGGAAAACGTTCTGGTTGCCGCTGGTGCCGTGCGCAAGAAGGACGCCAAGGCTCGCACCGAACAGCTCCTGGAGCGATTGGGCTTGCAGCAGCGTGCCTGGCACAGACCCGCCGAGCTCAGCGCCGGTGAGAAACAGCGCGCCGCTATGGCCCGGGCGCTGCTCAATCAGCCCAAACTCATCCTGGCCGATGAGCCGACGGGCAATCTCGATCCGGAGAACGCCAACTCGGTTCTCACGCACCTGCGCGATTTCCAGAGCGACGGCGGGACCGTGGTTGTCGCGACCCACGGCCCCGCCGCGAAGAAGTTCGCCACCCGCACCGTCTACCTGAACAACGGCAGGCTCGAGAAGCTAAGCTGACCTCGATCTCGCTGCGCTCATTGCGCCGAGCGTCTGGCCTGAATCTGCATGTTCCGGTCGTATTCCATCGTGAAGCTGTACTCGACGACCGTGGCGTTACGGTCGAGGGTGTGTGGTTCGAGATCGAGGTCCCAGCGGAGGATGCCTTGCTTGCGCGTCGTGCGGAGATATTCCGCGTCGGTGCTGAGCGCCGGTTCCGTCTTCTCCAGCTCGATCTTGATCGAGGAATCGCCGGTATGGGGAAGGCGGTCGAGCAGTCGTAACGCCACGGGCGTGTCCTTGTAGTTGCTCAGGGTCACACGGTAGCGGTAGGTGTCGATGCGGTTGCCGCCCTGGATGTGGCTCTTCTTCTCCTCGAGCTCGCGCTGGAGGCGCACCTGGGAATCGATGCCGAAGCCGGCCGTGAATCTCTCGCCGATGGTGACCTGGGGCAGTTGGCTGCGGCCCACGAACTCGCCGTTGCGGAACATGCTGGCCGGGCCGGGCAGCAGAATGGTCTCGCTGTGGTTCGATACGTCGGCCTGGAGATAGACGTAATCGGTCAGCAGGGGCGTCGCGACGAGCCGGAAGTCGGCTTTCGTGGCAATCGTGGCGATGGTCACGAGCTGCTGGTCGCTGCGGCTGGGCAGAGTCAGCCGCCCGGGCAGATCGTACGTGACGCTGATTCCTTCGGTGCGCATCACTTCGGCCATCTGCTGCTGGAACTGCTCCACCTCCCGCTGGCCCGCGTTGAAGAAGAACGCCTGGTTCTCGACCGACAGCTCGTTGAGGCGGGTGTTGGCGGCCAGGCCCTTCATCGCATAGTCCTTGCGAGACTGCTGGAAGCGGGCGAAGTTGTCGACCACCGCGCTGGGCTGCTGGACGTTTTGCACCTGGGCAGGCGGACGCAATCCGACGAACATGGGCTCGAGCGTCGGCGGGGCGGCCACCATGGCCGGCTCGGCGGTGGAGAGACTCAGGGCCACGCCGTTCCAGTCTTCGCCGCTGGTCTGGTTGACCACCGCGTTGTACTCGACGGTGACGGCCGAGGTGTCGGGCCGAGCCCGCAGGTTGTACTGCTGCTGCCAGTTGGCGCCGTTGACGAGGTAGTTCAGCTCGATGGCGATCTGGCGTCGCTGTCCGGGGTTGAGAAACAGGACCGCCTGACGCTCGGTTCGAGAGCGGCCCGCGGTCAGTTCGTTTCGCTTGCGCGTGAGCACTTCCTGCTCCTTTTTGCGCTCGGCGATGGTGTCCTCCAGCGTCAGACGGTTCTTGAGGTACTCCGAGCCCTTCTCCTCGATCAGGGCGGTCAGATTCTGGAGGGGCTCGAACGCGAGCAGGCCGCGGTTCAGGTCGCTGTTGGCCGCGGCGATGGAGAATTCCTTGAGCTTCTCGAACATCTGCCATTGTTTGCCGCTTTGCTCCAGTGCGGCCTGGGCGTACTTGATCTGGCTCTGGACCTTCTCGATTTCCTGGTCGAGCTTCCGGACCTCGTCGCGTGTGTCTTCCTTGACCGCCTGCTCGCGATAGCGCACGCTCAAGATGGCGGTCCCGTCGCTGGCCTGGGCGTACATGCTCTCGGGGATGATGTTGGCCGGTAGGTCCGTCACGATCAGTTCCGTGCTGTCGGCCGGCAGGGTGGCGTCGATGTTGCGCGTCACGAGAGCCTGGCCCCGGTAGACGACGACGCGCGCGATAGTCCCGCCGGTTGTACGCTCGTCGGCGCCGAAGGCCGGCAGTGACAGGGTCAGACAAAACAATGCGACGGCTGCGGTGATTTTGTGCTTTTTCATTTGACGGTTCCTTTCTACAAGGGTTTCGCTTTTGTGTGTATCGACACTTTAATTATGCGGCGCGTCCCCTGGAGTACAAAGTAAATTGGATGTAAAATACCCGGCTGGTATTTTTACACAGGTTTTACAGACCTTGCTCGCGTGGGAGCTTATACTATAGTAGGCAGGTACACGATGAACGACGAAGCTCACATCCTGATCGTGGAAGACGAACAGCGGATTCGGTCCGCTCTGAAGGACTTCCTGGAATACCACCACTTCACGGTGAGCGAAGCGGCGGATGGGCCGGCCGCGAAGGACCGGGTCGAGAGCAAGCGGTTCGATTTGATCCTGCTGGACCTGATGCTTCCGGGGATCAGCGGCGAGCAGCTCTGCACGGACTGGCGCCGGCAGGGCATCCAAACGCCGATCATTATGCTCACGGCCAAGGGGCAGGAGACGGACAAGGTGCGCGGCCTCGACAGCGGGGCGGACGACTATATCACCAAGCCCTTCTCGCTGGAAGAGATGCTGGCCCGCATCCGGGCGGTGCTGCGGCGGATCGATCCGGCCCGCGCCGTGGGTCAGACGTTTGCCTTCGGCGACCTCGTCGTGGACGCCGAGGCCCTGAAGGTGGCCCGCGACGGAAAAGAAACCGAAATCACGCGGCGGGAAGCGGGAATCCTCCAGCACTTTGCGGCCCATCCCAACCGGGTCATCAGCAGGGATGAGCTGTATCGCGAAGTCTGGAAGGAGACGTTGACTGAGATTGAGACCCGAACGGTGGACATGCACATCGCCAAGCTCAGGGCCAAGATCGAGGTCGAGCCGGGCGATCCCAAGATTATCCTGACCGTTCGCGGCGCCGGCTACAAGTACGTTCCCTGAGAATTGCAAGCGATGTATAGACGTTTAGTGATACTGTCGGTGATTGTGCTGGCCACGCTATGCGGCGTGACGTGCCTGGGGTACCACGCCGTGAACAAGTGGGCCCAGGGTCTGGAAGGCGCCCGGCTGGGGGAGTTCGCCGAGGTCGCCGAGCAGATTCGACAGGACGTAAAACGCAAGCTCGACGAATTCATCCAGGCCGAGCAGGAGAGACCCTACACGGACTACCAGCAGTATTACGTCCCGGACACGGTGGCAACCGCGCAGCAGCAACTTCCCGTGCTCCGCTCGCCGCTGGCGGGGCAGTTGGCGAACAGCTTCGCCTACGGATACTTCCAGATCGAGCCAAGCGGTGACGTCGTTGCTCCGTGGTACAGTCCCGAGACCGTACGTCCCGTACAAAACGAGGTCGATCGCGAGGCCCGGATGCAGTTCGACAACATCGTCTCGAATTTCATGCCGGCCATGGCCTCGGCCGGCGCTGCGCTGCTTCCGGAACGGTCCACCGCCGATAAGGAGATTCTCGCAGACGTGGAGGGCCAGGTCGCCTTAGTGGAGCGCGAAGAGCTGGCGGAAAAGGCCGAGCCGCAGTTGTTCTCGAAGCAAGTATCGGGTCGAAGGAAATCGTATCCGATCGAGAGCCTGCAGGCCGAGCGTGCCGCGCCGAAGGTTCTGACGCAGCAGCGATCCGTCGTGGCCTCGAACCGGGCGCAGCCCGCGCCATCGAATGAAGCACAGCGACAGGAACTGTCGGAGCTGCGCCGGAACCAGCGCGCGTCCCAATCCGCCCTGGCACCTACCGCCGACATGTTCGGGGGCACGCGGCAACGCTCGACTGCGCAGCCGCAGATGCAGCAACAAGCCCTAACTGATACGCGCGTGGAGCAGCCGTCCTCTCAAGCGGCGGGACTCCCAAATCAGTACTTCCGTTTTCAGGAGGCAAATCAGGCGGAGGAACTCGATCCCTCGGATACGGTCCAGATTCGGATCGAGCCGTTTGTCCCGATGGCGGTGCCCGAGCCCAACGACAGGCGCTCGCTGTTCGGGCGGCAGGTGTTTTTGCTACGCCACGTTCAGGTCGAAGACGAGCACCTCGTGCAGGGTTTTCAATTCAACGAAGAACGGCTCGTCGCCGAGGTCAGGGAATCGGCCGAACGGTTCGCGCGGGAGAAGATGGGCTTCGATCTTTGCGGTCGGAGCGGCGCCAACGGAGCCTCCGCCGATGAGGCGGGCGTCGCCTACACGGCCATTCTCGACTTTGGATTCGGGGAGCTGCTTCTGTACCTTCAAGAGCTGGATCCGGCCTGGATCGGCAAGGAGACCGGCACGTTGCGGCGCTGGTATTTCAGCACGATCGCCGTGGTTTTCGTGGCGGTGAGTCTGGCGCTGGCGGGCTTGTGGAAGACCACGCGGGCCCAGATCAAGCTGGCCCAGAAGAAGGATGAGTTCATCTCGGCCGTCTCGCACGAACTGCGGACGCCGCTGACGTCGATTCGCATGTATGCCGAGATGTTGGAGAACAACTGGCTCACATCGAAGGCCAAGACGGGAGAGTACTATCGCAACATTCGCCAGGAAAGCGAGCGACTGAGCCGGCTGATCGAAAACGTCCTCGATTTCTCCCGCCTCCAGCGGGGGCGCAAACGGTATGACTTTCGCCTGGGGCACGTGAACCAGTGCATCACCGAGGTCGTGGCGATGATGAGACCGTACGCGGCCCAACAGGGATTTTCTATCGAGACCGACTTCGGCGACGTGGGCGAGAGCACCTTCGACCGCGATGCCGTGGCGCAGATCGTCGTGAATCTACTGGACAACGCGGTCAAATACGCGCGGTCGGCCGAGGACAAGCGGATTCACGTTCGCACCACGCGCGACGACGGGCACGCGATCATCGAGGTGGAGGACCATGGCCCGGGCGTTCCGAATCGCCAGCGAACGAAGATCTTCGAGCAGTTTTATCGCGGCGCCTCGGAGGCCCCGGGCACTCAGACCACGGGCACCGGGCTGGGACTGGCCCTGGTGAAGCGTTTCGCCGAGGCCCACCGCGGCTTCGTCGAGATTCGCGCGGGCGAGCCCGGCCGGACCATCTTCTGTGTGGGCCTGGCCACCGAGCTGTAGAATTCGCTCGCTACCTGCACCTGGTGCGGGATTTCAAACATCGTGTGTCCATAGATTGCTTCGCTTCGCTCGCAATGACATATTGTGCGTTGCGTTTGTCATTACGTGCGGTAGGGTGGGTTCTCAACCCACGCGGAAAGGCGTCGCGTGCAGAAACGCGTGGGTCAAGGACCCACCCTACAGCGACAGTAGATTGCTTCGCTTCGCTCGCAATGACATATTGTGCGTTGTGTTTGTCATTGCGAGCAGTCCCGGCACGCCGGGAAAACAATCTCCTTCTTGCGATAGTCGCGAGGTTCCCCAAATGGGATGCGATGGTTTTTCTCCGCACGAGAAAGCCGTTGACCGCGGGACATCAGACTTCTACACTGCCGGGACGATGGGTTTTCCGTTCGTTTTCTTTGGTGGGTCGTGATGGAGTTGTCAGAGTTATTGGGGAGGCGCTTCGATTGTCAGTGCGGGCGGACGCACGCGGTGCCGGTACGCCGGTTTGTGTACGAACCGGGGGCCGTCGAAGGGTTGCCCGAGGTGGTCAGGCAATGCGCGGCGCCGTCGCAGGTCCGGCGAGTCGTGGTTGTCGGCGATGCGCGGACGTGGAATGTTTGCGGAATCGCGGCTCGCAGCGCCCTGAAGCGAAGCGCGGTCAGCGTTGATGAGGTGCTTGTGCCCGACAGTGCGACGGGCGGTCCGGTATGCGACGAGGCGACGTTCAACATGGTGAGCGGGGAGCTTCGGGCGGCGGACCCGGATATGGTCGTGGCCGTTGGCAGCGGCGTGATCAACGACCTGTGCAAGTGGAGCGCGTTCGAGTTGGACCGGCCGTACCTGGTGGTGGCCACCGCCGCTTCGATGAACGGATATGCCGCGGCCAATGTCGCGGCCAAAGTGGCGGGGGTCAAGGTATTGGTCGAAGCCCGTCCGCCGCTGGCGGTGCTGGCCGAGCCGGCTGTCATCGAGCAAGCCCCGCGCGAAATGACCGCCGCCGGTTTCGGTGACACCATCGCGAAGTACCAGAGCAACGCCGATTGGGTGATGAACAACCTGCTGTTCGACGAGTACTACTGCGACTTCTGCGCCGGCATCATCAGTACGCTCGAGCCTCTTTATCTGAGGCGGCCCGAAGATCTGAGAGACGGCGCAAGCGGCGCGGTCAAAGGGCTGTTCGAGGCGCTGTTTTTCTCCGGCATCGCCATGACGTTGGTGGGCACCAGCGCCCCGGCCAGCGGCGGCGAGCACCTTCTCAGTCACACGCTCGACATGATGGCGGATGTGCAGGGGCAGCGCCACGACCTGCACGGGCGGCAGGTAGGCCTGGGGACGATCCTTTCGGCCGCTCTGTACGAGAGAATCCTGGCAATGGAACGTCCCGTGTTTGCGGAAGTGCCGCGCGCGGTGGATCGTGATTTCTGGGCCGTGCCGGCGGTGGTCGAAGCCGTCGCGAAACAATACGAGGCCAAAAGAGCGCACCTGGAGCAGGCCCGGCGGAGAATCGCCGAGCAGAAAACGTGGGAACAACTTCGGGTCCGTCTGGCTGCTCAGGTCAAGCCCGCTGAGAGGATTCGCAACTGGCTGCGGCAGGCGGGCGGCGCCACGTCCTTTGCTCACGTCGGCTGCTCGCGCCAACGGCTGCGGGCCGCTATCATGCACATGCACGAGATACGAAGGCGGTTTACCGTGGTCGATTTGGCCTGGCTCGTCGGAGTACTGCCCGGCGCGGTTGATGATCTGATCGATGAGTGGCTAACGGACTCTCGCTGAACCGGCGCGACCGCCGGTCACCGACAGAGACAGCAATGGCGTTGGAGCCAGTCCCGGGCCGTGCCTTCGTCCTCGGCGAACACGAAGAGGCCCTGAAGCCCCACGAGGCGAAAGATGCCCATGATGCTCTCGGGAACGGTGCACAGGATCAGGTGACGGTTGATCCCGTTGAGCAGTCGCTCCAGGATCATCAGGCTGCAAATCGTGCTGGAGGACATGATTTCGACGAGCGAAAAATCGAGGATGATATTCTGCCCTCGCGCGTTGGCGTTTTTGATGGCGGTCTCCAATTCGTGGCCCATGTGCGGTTCTGAGGGCAGGGCGATCACCCGTGTTTGCTCTAACGAATTCTGAACGTTCATCATCGACCCCCGTTTTACGCATTCGTTTCCCCGCCTTCGTGCGGCATGTTATCGGGAAGTTCTGCGTTGCTGTAGCTCGTGTTACATAAAGTCTAACCCACGGGGCTCCAAATCCAAATGGGTGGGGCGAAAAAGATCATGCCACTTTTTCGCATGGCGTCTTTGTCCGGGGTTTCCCGGTCGGCGTATTGCAGATTGGCGCAGAAGCGGTTAGACTCGGCGTCGGGCCGGCCGGGTTATGGACGCCGAGTGGCAGACAGGGTGCGACAGGATGTTGCGATTCGTTACGGACAAGCAAATATACGAGGAGGTCATCTGCGGTGCGGTTCCGTCGGCCGAACGGCTGCTCTGGCTGGCGACGGCGGATCTGAAAGACTTGCACGTACACGCGCCCGGCCGGATGGTCCCTTTTCTGGAGGTCCTGTCGGGCTTGATCGCCCGAAACGTGGAAATCCGCCTCCTGCACGCCAAGGAGCCGGGCCCGATCTTTCGCCGAGATTTCGACCGGTATCCCAATCTGGCGCGCGGGTTGGAACGCATGCTTTGTCCCCGGGTCCATCTCAAGTGCGCCGTGGTCGACGGCCGCTGGGCCTACACCGGCAGTGCGAATCTGACCGGGGCCGGCGTCGGGGCCAAGAGCGAGCGCCGGCGCAATTTCGAGTCGGGCATCATCACGACCGATCCGGCCATCGTGGATAAGGTCATGGAGCAGTTCGACGGCATCTGGCGCGGGTCGCACTGCAAGGAATGCGACAGGAAGGAATTTTGTGACGAACACGTGGACATCCTGGCGGCGACCCGGGGGCCGGGCCGATAAGGTCGTGCCATGCCGATGAAGTGCTATGGATACCTGGACATCGAGACGACGGGACTGAGCCGACGGTATGCGGACCTGACCGTGGTTGGCGTTGCGACCGTGACCGGGACGTCGCTGCACGTCGCCCAGCTTTACGGGGGGCAAATCGCCGCCGCTGCAGTCACCCGGTTGCTCGAACCGGTGGACGAGGTCTATACGTACAACGGGAGCCGCTTCGATCTGCCGTTCATCAAGCACAAGCTCGGTCTCGACGTGAAAGGGCAAGTCACGCACACGGACCTGATGTACGACTGCTGGCGTCAAAACCTCAAAGGGGGGCTCAAGGCGGTTGAAAGGCGCCTGGGCATCGGCCGGAAGCTGCCCGACGTGAACGGATACATGGCTGTGCAGCTCTGGTGGCAGTACGTCAACGACAACAACCCGGCGGCACTGCGGATGTTGCTCACGTACAACCAAGAGGATATTGTAAACCTCCACACGCTGCGAAAGAGGCTGGGAGTCCGGTGAGTGTGTGGATTCGTATTGACTTTGGATTTTGGGATGTGGTTACGGAGTGGTAGATTGTGACGGATGTACTGATATACGGCGGCGGGGGGGTCGGGCTCGGCATCGCCAGTTGCCTGCTGACGGCGGAGGCCCGGGTAGACATCATCGCGCGGGAGGAGACCGTGGCGAGCCTGCGGGCCAACGGTCTTGTTCGCACGGGGCTGTTCGGCGACTTCCACGCCGGCGCTGAAACATTTGCGTGCCATGCCTCGCTGGATCAATGCCGGACCGGGCCGTACGATTTCGTGTTGGTCTGTACGAAGTCGTTCGATTCGACGGCGGCAGCGACGGATCTGGCGGCGCATCGAGACAAGCTCGGCGCCGAGGTGAAGATCGTGCTTCTCCAGAACGGTTGGGGCAACGCCGAGCTCTTCTGCGGGTACTTCGAGCCGCAGCGCGTTTACAGCGGGCGCGTCATCACCGGTTTTCAGCGTCACCGTCCGCACGAAGTGGAGATCACGGTTCATGCCGACGCCATTGAACTCGGGACGCTGTTTTCGGGAGACGTCGCGGCGCTCGAACCGCTGTGCCGGGCGATCGAGCAGGGCGGCATCCCCTGCGAGAGGACTGACAACGTCGGCAAGGATCTGTGGGCCAAGATGCTTTACAACTGCGCTCTGAACCCGTTGGGCGCGGTTTTGCGGGTGCCGTACGGGGTCCTTGCCGAGCAGGAGACGACCCGGCAGTTGATGGACGAGATTGTCGCGGAGGTGTTCGCGGTGATGGAGGCGGCCGGCTACACGACGCATTGGCCGACGGCCCGGGACTTCCTCGACGTTTTTTACGCTCGTCTCGTTCCGGATACGGCCGAGCATGAATCTTCAATGTTGCAGGACATCACCGCGGGGAAACGAACCGAGATTGACGCCCTCAACGGCGCCGTCATGGACCTTGCCGACCGGCACGCCCTCGACGTGCCCCACAACCGGGCGGTTTACAACCTCGTTCGGTTCCTGGAGAGTCGGGAGGCCTGACCGCTTGCCGGTTGTGATGTACGTTGTTTTTGGACGGATGCGATTGACGCGATGGTGCGTAAAAGAATAGACGAACATACGCTCAAGGTGCTCGAGTTCGAAGAGGTCAAGAACATCCTGGCCTCGTTCGCCAGCAGTGATCTGGGTCGGGACGCCGCCCGGTCGTTGTACCCTTCGATCGATGCGCGCTGGACGGGAACGCGCGTGGCCGAGACGAGCGAGCTGAAGCTGGTTCTGGACCGGGGCGAGCGCGTGCCGTTAGCGGGGCTGCGAGACATTCGCCCGCTGCTCAAGCAGCTTGGCAAGAAGCAGACCGTGCTCGAGCCGGAGCAACTGCTGGACGTAAGTGACACGCTGGCCGCCGGCGCCAGGCTGAGGTTGTTCCTGACCAACCTGGAGCCCGCCCAGAGCGGCCATCTCTCGGCCATGGGTTTGAAGCTCGGCGATTTCGAGCCGCTGGTCAGCGAGATCAACCGGTGCGTGGGCGCCAACAAGCGGGTCCGCGACGATGCCTCCGAGAAGCTCAAAGAGATTCGGCGGCGCATCGGCAAGCTGAGCGACCAGATTCATCGCCAGTTCGCTCGCATTGTTTCGGCGCCCTCGCTGCGTCGAGCGATCGAGAACGAGAAGTTCCTCATGCGTCACAGCAGACCGGTTGTGGCGGTGAAAGCCAACTATCGTCACGCCGTCAGGGGCACGGTGCTGGACCGCTCCAATACCGGTGCGACGTTGTACGTCGAGCCCGATGAGCTCGTGGAGCTGAGCAACGAGCTGGAGGACGCGATCTTCGAGGAGAGGAAGGAGATCGGGCGGATTCTCTGGGTGCTGACCAAGGCGGTGCTCGACCAACGGCCCAAAATCCTCGATACGGTCAAGATGCTGGCCCTGGTGGACCTGACCTATGCCAAGGCGAAGTTCAGCGTGGCCTACGGCATGACGCCGCCGGAGATTCGATCCGACGCATCGCTGTATCTACGGCAGGCTCGCCATCCGCTTCTGCTGCAGTGGACCGCGCAGCAGAAGGGCTGTGACGTGACCGAGCTGACCGACGAGGTTGTGGCCATCGACGCGCGGCTGGGCGACGACTTCGACCTGCTGCTGATCACCGGTCCCAACACCGGCGGCAAAACCGTCGTGCTCAAGACCCTCGGCCTGCTGGCGGTGATGGCGCAGAGCGGCATGCACATCCCCGCCCGCGCCGGCTCGCACATTTCGGCGTTCAAGCAAATCTACGCCGACATCGGCGACGAGCAGAGCATCCAGCAGAGTCTCAGCACGTTCTCGGCGCACATGCGGCAGATCGTCAAGATCATCGAGAGGACCGGCAAAGGCACGCTGGTCCTCCTGGACGAGCTCGGGGCCGGGACCGACCCGATCGAAGGAGCGGCGCTGGCCACGGGCATTCTCGACGAGCTGGTCAGAAAGGGCGGCAGGGCGGTCGCGACCACCCACCTCGGTCAGCTCAAAGCTTATGCTTACACCGCGCCGCGCGCCGAGAACGGCTCGGTGGAGTTCGATTCCGAGACCCTGCAACCGACGTATCGGCTCATGATCGGCACGCCCGGCAGCAGCAACGCCGTAGTCATCGCCAAGCGGCTCGCGATGCCCAAAGGGGTCGTTCGCAAGGCCCTGTCCCTGCTCGAAAAAGAGTCCGACGGCAGCTCCGAGCTGATCAACCAGATCCAGGCGACCCGGGAGAACGCCGAGCGCAAGCGCGCCGAGGCCCAGACGCTGCTTGATGAGGCCGGGGCACTGCGCTCGAAGGCGGCCGAGAAACTCCGCCACGCCCGGGCCGAAGGCCGGCGGTTGCGACAGCAGGCGGATCGCGAAATCGATAGCTCGATGCAGTCGATACGCCGGCTCCTCGAAGGCTTCGCCACCGAGATGCGAAACGCGCCGCGCATCTGGAGCGAGAAGGCCGAGCAGTTGGCCGACGAAGCGGGCAAGCTCGCCGACGGGACCCCCCTGGCCCAGCGCCACGCCGAGTTCGTCGCTTCCCTGCGCCGGGGCGACAGCGTTTACGTGATCCCCTTCAAACGCGAGGGCATCGTCGAACGCATCCGCCGAAAACGCGGGACCATCGTCCTGTTCGTGGAGAGCAAGCAGGTCGAAGTGACACTTAGAGAAGTCTGCAAACCCGACAGCGCCCGTCCTACATAACGCAGATTACGATCCCTGTGTGACGCGATCTTGTCATTGCGAGCAGCGAAGCAACGCGGCAATCTCCCGGACCACGAACCACGGATTTCAAACCGCACACGACCCTGAGGCGAAGAAATCATCAATTATCAATAATCCTCCATCAATTCAAGGTTTCGAGCCACGGAATTCCGCGTGCAATCGCCGTATTGAGGTGTAGAATGAAGATCGCGACGGGACAAAGCCGCCGGCGTGAGAGCGACGGCCGGGAACGGTACAACAGTAGAATGGGCTTTAGCCCATGCCGATTGTGTGCGGCAGGGAATCGTGGATACCATGATTCCGCCAACCAGCAGGCAAAGCAAGCTGAAAAAAGAGAGTGGAAAAGAGTGACAAACAAAGAATAGAAAGCCTGACCCCTTTGGTTCTCTCAATCCAAGACTGAAATAAGTAAGGTGTCCGCGGCATTCCCGGTGGATTGTGCTGGGGACAGGGGTTATGAAGAGAGCGTATATACTTTCTTATCCAGAAGGTGATTTACATGAAGAAATCAATAATGATCGTCTCGTTGGCGCTGAATGTAGTTTTTGTGGTGGGCCTGATTGCGGGTGTGGCTTGCGCGCGGCGGACTATGCTCGATATGGAATCACTGTGCGCCGAAGCAGAATCTGCTCGGCTCATAAGCTACGTTTCCATCCTGGAGTCAGATCGTCAGGACAAAATCAAGCATGTAACATTCCTCATGAGTAATGCCATCAAAGACAATGAGGAAGGTCGGCCATCAGTCAAGGCACCAGGGTGGTGCTGGCGACCTTGAGGTGCAACAACACCGTGGAGAGGTATCGGTGAACAAAACCGGTGACTGTCCTGAATAGTGCTCCGTTAAGCGTCTTTGGCGGTCGTGTATTGGCATTTCTCGGCCCAAGACAAGGGCTCGGCCTCTGTGCTGGTTCTTAACGGACCGCCATTCGTGACTGTCCTTAGTATTCCCTTGACTTGTAGCGCCACTTGTTAACCACGTGTAATCGTCATTTTGTCGCAAAAAACGAGCCATAAGGCATTTCCAATAAAGGGTTTATGCGCGGAGTCGATGGCTGCGAATCCGTGTGTTGGTGGTTCAGGATTCTCGAAGGCTAGGACTACCCGCGTCTGGGCAGTATGCCAGACAGCTGATGAGTGTGAGCCACAGTTTCTCTTTCATAGCCCGCAAGATTGCCAATAATCTCCTCGGTTTTCTACGGTTCTACGTGAGGTGTTGTCGAAGTCTTTTTGTTGAGCAGGCGTCGCGACACCTATATAATATAGTTCGTGTGTGGAGTTTGATCAACGCTTTGTCCAAGATCAGGAGACGTGGTCATGAAGATGCAAAGCAGGTCCGTCGCCGTTCTCATCACATCGGCATATTTAGTTGGTTGGGGGA
>Ga0272441_10006355_pt1 | contig 19860 bp, 35 predicted proteins | sample SSMProp6N_FD_193582 | JGI IMG/M metagenome (GOLD analysis project Ga0272441, IMG submission 193582) | Marine sediment archaeal communities from Little Sippewissett salt marsh, Falmouth, MA, United States - SSM-Prop-6N | ecosystem: Environmental > Aquatic > Marine > Wetlands > Sediment ... | reverse complement strand
TTCAACTGTAAAATACTTCATTGTTTCTAAGGATTCTTCTTACTCCTCACCAAATACTACGGTTACAATTTATGGTGGTACTGATTATGACTTGGCTAACTCGGCTATATCAGCCGTTAGTTATTCTTATGCTAAATGTCCTGCTGGTTTTCCCGTAGATGCTACTAAATGGGATTGGCAGACAACCGATACTACTGATAGGGCTTATACCCCTGCGACTGCTGGAACTGTTTATAATCCTGGTTCAATTTCATTAAGTGTACCTATTGGGGTTTGGACACTCGGCTTTGAAGCTATTGCACAGATTGGTTATGGTGGTGCTGCTACTGGACAAAAATATATGAACGTGGGTTTATCAACAGCTAATAATAGTTATTCTGATGCTGAACTTAAAACTTCTATTGCTGGAGCAGCTCCCGAAATGGTTAGGGGACATGTACAGCGTAGTAAAAATTTAACCCTTACCACTAAAACAGCTTATTACTTAAATGATAGTTGTGACGGCAGTAACCAATATATATATATCCTTGGTTCATCTTGTGGAACAACTTTGGTTAAAGCAACCTGCAGATTATTATAATTTATAACCATGAAAACTTACAAAAAACTAGAAGGAGACAAATACCAAATAACAGAAACATTTGAAAGGGTTCAGAATGTTAATTTGTCACACCTAGAAGATAAAGAACAACGATTGACCACTGAGTTAGAAAAGGTGAAAAATGAAATTAAGGAATTAAAAAAGGTAAAATAATATGACACTCGCACAAATAATTAGTGAAATTCAAAATAGAGCGGGGGACTCTGGATTAACTGAATCCCAAATAACAACTTGGGTAAATAATTTTATTAAAGAACTAGCAACAAGGACTGATTGGCCTTGGGCTTTAACGACTTACGAAACTGACACGACAACTGCTGCTACACAAGAATACTCTTTGCAATCAGACTTTAGAAAGATGTACTCATTAAGGGTAGGTGGAGCTGGCGGAGCAGAAACGGAAGCAGACGAATATTCTTATGTGAACTACATGGACAAGAACCAAGCAATAAGCGATGGAGTTTATGCTTACTACTTGAATCCAACTAATGATACATATGGGTTAGTCCCAACCCCATCAACTACGGGGCAAAAGATTTATCAGAAGTATTACAAGGTACCTACAAGTTTATCAGCTGTTTCGACTACACCAGATATACCAGAAAGCTATCACACAATGCTAATCAATTCTTCTCTAGAAAGATACTGGGAACAGGAAGATGAATTTGATAAAGCACTCTACTACAATACTAAGGTTGAGAACGATATTGAAAGAATGAGAAACGATGTATTTGTAGATTCAACTGGGGACTTAGGTAGAATGAAAGATATTCGTGAACTTAACGCACTTAACGTGCCACAAAAATTAAACACAACTTCATTAGGAAAATAATATGAGACAATTACCATACTTAAAGCCCAAGATATGGCCAAAACTTTGGCTAAAGAATTTTTATGGAGGACTGAATACAAGGGAAGCACCGTCTGACATAGGAGACAATGAAGCCCAGGATTTATTGAACGTGGAACTTTCCGATGGTGGTGCTATATCTAAAAGACATGGTACTAATATTGTTGGTAATGACAAAAGTAATACGGGAAATTCAGTAAAAGGAATCCATGCGGCTTATTATGGTAATGGTTCAGCTAAACTCCTAATGGCTACCCAAGATGCAACTACTGCTGGACTTTATTACAGGACCACAGGAAACTACACAGAAGCTACTTTAAACGTTGGTGCTACAAAACTTGCCAACTCAGATGTTGAGTTTGAGAGTTTCTATGATGGAACAGACGAAGTTGTATTCTTAGCTGATGGAACAAAGTTTCAAAAATATAAACCAAGCGACAACAAGATATATGACGCGACAGAAAGACCTGGTGCTGTAGCAGCTGGAGATAAAGCGACTATCTTAAAAGTTTATAAAAACAGATTATATGCTACAGGTTCAAGTGATAACCCAGAAAGGGTTTGGTTTTCAAGTATAGGCGATGGTGATGCTTTTGCTGCAGATGATTATTTTGATGTACCTTCTCAGAGTATAACCCAAACTGGTAGAACTGGAGACCCAATTATGGCCTTAGCTGTTTTACAGAATAGATTAATAATATTAAAAGCCCGTTCAGTATATGCTTATGATGGAAGCACATTAAGAATTATTTCAGATGCCCACGGATGTGTTGGTAAAAGGGCAATAGCTTCCAACGATTACTTTTTATACTTTGCTGATAACGATGGTATCTACAGATTAAGTGGAACCTCAATGGGCAAGATTACAAAAAAGATTCAACCTACTTGGAATACTATAGCGGCTGGTGCAATAGATGGCACAGCTATGGGATTCTTTAAGGGCAAACTTTATGCAGCTATCGGAACTACAGGAACTACTAATAACAAAATTTTAGTTCAATATGTAGAACTACCTGCTGATGATGAGGGTCAAAATCCTTGGGTCTTATGGGATGGAGAAGCAGCCAACCCATTAGATGCAAATGACTTTGCTGTCTATGAGGCAACCACAACAACTGCTCCGATACTTGTATTTGGGAAAGAATCTAAATCAGCTACAGCTGAACTGGCTAGTTCTGGTAATGCTGACTATCACTTCGGTGGTGCAGCTAGAAATGAATCCATAGATGGCTACTACAAGACTAAAGACTTTTCCTTACCAGCAAGATTCAAAAAAATATTCGTAACAACCAAGGCTCAAGCAAGTTCTATAAACCTCAATGTTGATGCTTTAGTAGATTTTTCTACTACTATTAATACAGACTTCGATATGTATGATGCTTCTTATGATGCAGTAGTAAAAAAAGATAATGTTTCGGAGAAAGGAAAATATATTAATTATAAATTACAAACCTCGGCTTCTTCTGCACAGCCATTTACAATTTATGAAATGAAGCAGAATTATAAGCCACTAAAATTAAGATAAGACTATGGCAACACTACTAGAAAATATCGCTAATTCAAATCCCTATGTTGGGGCAAATGATGCTTTCATAAACGCTGTTTATAAGGCCAAATTTGGGCGCAATGCAACACAGGGTGAATTGGATAGATTCAGGGGGACACAAGTTAAGGATGTGGCTAATATTGTACTGCGTGAACAGAGCCCCTTTACTAATACTCCCAGTAACCCTAATGCACCCGCTCCGTCAGCAACTGAAACCCAACAGCAATATATAGGGGCACCAGACTCCACTTCTCCGCCTACTCCCCCACCGTCAACTACTCCCCCACCGTCTGGGATTACACTTGAGGCCGCTAAAAATGAAATATCAAGGCTTTATAGGGAAAAATTCGGCTTAAACCCAGACCAGGATTTTGTTGATTATGAAGCTGGATTAGCTGTTCAGAGACAATCTTATAACCCTCTACAAGCTGCTTTTGAAACCAATCCTGATGCTTATAGTCAACAGAGCCAGTATAGTTGGAATAGTTGGTTAAAGGGTCCTGGAAAGACATATGCCACGGAAATGTCAGAAGACTTTATCAAGGCACTTAATGACCCCTATTATGAAGACTTACGGGGTGGCTTAGAATACCAGAAGGGTCTCGCAACGGAAGACTTAGCACGAACTCAGGCAAGAACAACAGAGGCTTACGGACAAAATTTTGCAGAACGTGGACTGTATGGGTCTGGCGTTTATCAGAAAGAACAAGGACGTGCTCTAGAGGATTTAAGCAGGGGATTCAGTCAAACTTGGGGGGAGGGAGAATATACCCCTTACAATTTGAGAAAGAAAGAAATTGAACAACAGCAGAAGACAACCTTTTATGATACTCAGAATATCGCTAATCAGGCTGCTGAATCTGCTTATGACCGATACTTACAAGCTAACTTAGGATATAACTAATATAAAACTATGGTATTTACTAAAGAACAGGAGCTAGACATAGCTCGACAGAGGATAGCAAACAATACAGCATCTGACATAGACAGACAAAATGTTGCTTTTGCCGACCAACAAACCCAAGCCCCCCAACAAGCACCACAAACTTATCATGATTTCATAAATAAATATTTTGATGACCCTGCGTTAATGGATGCTAGGGAAAAGCTCCAAGATATGCAAACATTGGAACCAGGATATTTACAAAGGGAAGCTGCAAGGCTTAGGGGAGAAGACCCTTATATCCAGACAATTTTGAACAACAGACAAAGGATTGAATCTAACCTTGGTGCTACTGGTGAACTTTATGAAAAGTATTCAGACATCTTTGACCCAATAAAACGTAATGCCTTAATTTCCAGGGAAATAAGTAATTTGACTGCAGGTTTATCACGACAAAATCTTGCCCTTGAACAACGTGGTGGAACACTAGACCAGCAGGCACAGTTAGCTGCTGAAGCATTTACACAACAACTAGGTATAGCGGAAGATAGAATTGATGAATTGAAAGATACTTTACTATCGTTTGCTGATGCTGATTATGCTGAACTCTTAAGACAACGAGAAAGAATGGAATCACTTGAAGACTTTCAGACCAAACTTGCAATGGAGGCCCAATATGCAACATCCCCTGGTGGTGGAGGAGGGGGAGATGAAATATTGAATCTTGATTCAATGAATGATTCACAAATGGAAATCGCTGCCTCTTATGCTGATTTAGTATCACAAGGGATATGGACTGTTGCACAGATTCCCAAAGAATATAAAGATGTTGTCGCCATGATGCTAGCAACACCTGCAGTTGAAGAAATGGAAGATGTAATGCAGTTGGAACCAGTGGATATAAAGGGTCCCGTAGAATACTTTACTGACCCCAAAAGTCCAGGAAGACATCTGATGTCTTCAACATTTGAAACCCTTAATCCATTTAGTCCAGAATTTATATCAAAGAAACTTGGGAAATCTTTAGCAAACTTTTATAAGAAATAAATATGCCTCTCGTAAGAGATAAAAACGGAAAATTAGTTTATAAGAGACTAACAACTTCCTCCTATCCACAAACAAAAACTTCTGAAACCCAAAGTAACATAGAGAATTATACAAAGAAGCTAGAAGATTTCGGATATAAGATAGAAGCACCCAAAGAAAAAAAGTCTTTCTTGGGTAGAATTGCTGATGTTCTTAGGCGTGGTGAAACAGCCCCTGCAGTTTTAGCCGCACTAAAAGGGCAAAGCCCCGTAAAGTCTTATTTAGATAGCACTTTCGGGAAATATCAAAAACCAACAGAAATAATTTCTTACACAGATGTACTAGATTATATTGGTTGGAAACCCAAAACAAAAATTGGACAATATGTTCGTGGTGGTATTGGTTTGGGTCTTGATATATTGTTAGACCCTAAAACATATATAACCTTTGGGGCAGGAGCAGCCACAAAAATAGGTAAAGGAGCCTCAACTGTAGCACTAACCAAGAGTGGAAAGGGACTTTATAAGAAAGTTTTACAAGAATCAATAGAAAAGGCAGGCAAAAAGGGATTAACCCTCGCTGCTCGACAAAATGTTGATACAGTTGTTAGGCAAATGATTGCAAAAAACCCCGCAAAATACATTGCTAAGGGTGGAATTAAAGTATTTGGAAAGTCCATCCCAGGAACCTCCAAAGCATTTAATGCAATCGGAGATGTTATTGGAAAAAACATTACCAAGGTTCCAGGCTTTGAATTGATTGAAAGGGGTTTTCATCCAACTAAAAGTATTTCCAGGGCTTTAGGACAACAAGGTGATGAATATGTCGATGCATTAACAGCCCTGCATAAAGGAACGAGATTTGAAATAGATGAAAGCATTGTAAAACTAGCAAACAAAGCAAAACCTTTTTATAAGAAATATGGAAAAGACTTCGGTAAGAAAGTTACAGGAGCAATCGAATCTGGAATACCAGGTAAATTTGTAGATGGACCTGGAAGATTGCTCGATGATATAGCCCAATCTTCTGTTGACCTAGGGAAGGTGTATGGTAAAAACCTGAATGAAATGATTTATGATACTGGGAGTAAAATTATTAAACTAGATGTTTCTAATCATATTGTTGATGACATTGCTAATAAATTTGATTTAATTCACAAAATTGATAAAAAAGTAATTAATGAATTTAAGGAAACCTTTACAAATAAAAGCTATGCCACCCTTAAAGAAATACAGGATGACGCTTTAGAATTTTTATCAACCAAGGGTTTACCTGGTGATGAGTTTGGGGACTTTGTAAATTTTATTGTTAAGGGAACAAAAGAAATTGCTGAAGAAGAAAAAGCCGCAGGCTTACTACAGACACAAATTGATAATTATGTAAGACGTTATATTACCCCTGAAGCAAGAAAAGAAGTCTTGGCAAAGGGTGACATAATGAACATGATACCCAAACCCTTAAGGGCCAATCTGGATGCAGCAAAACAACGTCAATTCTTTCCAGAAAAATCAATCAAGGAAATAAATGAATGGGCCCAAAAAGAACTTGGGTATAAATTTTTTGAAGAAGATGCCGTAAAGGCATTCGCAGGAAGGGTAGCTGAAAGTAAGAAAGCTCTTAAAATAAATTCTTTCCTATATGACATAGGAGATAAGTTTGGCATTAGAAAAGGTGTTAAAGGATTACCAGACGAGTTTTGGGAAAATGGGATTGTTTATGCAAAAAGTACGGCTAAGCAATTAAATGACGTATATCTACCCAAGGAAATTGTTAGAAACATAGACCAATTTAAAAAGGTTATTACGAATGATGAAACCAGCAATGCCTTCTTAAAGTATTATGATAATGTATTAAATGTTTGGAAGAAAAATGTTACTGGGTATTTCCCAGCGTTTCATACAAGAAACTTTTTTGGTGGCACATTCAATAATTGGCTTGCTGGTGTTAAAAATCCAAATAGATATTTACAAGCCCATGATATAGTTCGGGGGAAGGCAGGCTTTATTACAACTAAGTTGGGAGAAAAAATTTCATACGATGATGTGAGAAGAATGATAAATGAACTTGGTGTAACGGGTATGCCTGGTATGATTGATGTAATGAAGCAAACGGAAGATTTGATTGGTCGTGGTTTTATCAAAACTGCTGCAGACTATCCATCTTTTTTAATGGAAATTGTGGAAGATAGATTGAGAGTTCCATTATTTCTAGATAGAATTATACGTGGGGAGGCCCCACAAAATGCGGCTAAGGCAGTGGTAAAATATCACTTTGATTATGCACCCGAAGCATTCTCTGCTTTTGAACGTGGGGTGATGAGAAGATTAGTTCCATTTTATACTTGGACAAAAAACAATATTCCTTTACAATTTTCAGAACTATTCAAACAACCTGGCAAATACGCTGGCGTGTTCAAGACAGTAAGGGCTGCCGATAAAGCAAGCGGTGATGATTTGGAGCAAATTGGGCGAGACAGGGAGATGCTTCCGATGTGGATGCAAGAAATGCTTTTAGTTAAATTACCTGGTAAAGACAAAGATGGTAAAAATAAATATGTCCAGGTTGATTTACCTATGGAAGATTTGGGAAAATTACAAAAAACAGAAATTTTATCTATGCTCTCCCCTATTTTAAAATATCCACTAGAACGAATAGCTAATAAAAATATTTATTTTGACTCCCCTATTGTGAATAAGAATCTCCCTAAGGAGTTTCAAACAGCCAAGGTTTTTGCTGACTTAGACGGATTACCAGAGCCGATAAAGAAATTTATTAACTTCAAAAAATATAAAAAGAAAAACTATTACACTGGAGAATATGAAGACAGGTTTGAGGTGGATGCAATTAAACTTCATGCTGTAAGAATGTTTGTGGGAAGATATTATTCCACAATAGACCAACTCTTTAATGAACAGAATGCTTTAGAAAAATTAATGAGGTTAATAATGGGTGCCCCCATTAGACAACAAGACCCAGCTGAAACAAAATTTTATAAGAATGTAGAAGAATCAAAACGACTTCAAGATATATACTACACGCTAAAAAATAAACAACCACAATAATGCCAAACAGGTGTAATTAATTTTTTATTACTAAAATAATATGCCAGAACATATGATATATGAGAACTATAAAAAACTTTCAGTTGAAGAAAAGGAACTGCATGATTTTGAAATGACACAAAAAATCCTAACTACCATAAGGGAAGTTTGTGCCCAGGCTATGAGAACTAACGGTAGGATTTCTGAATTGGAAAAGTGGCGTAATATATCCCTTGGTGGTTTAGCCGTAGTCATGGCAATAGTAGTTCCATTATTTGTTGATTTAATCACGTCTAGGTAAGTTCGGAGGTCTTTTAAGACCAGAAGAATGAATTTCAAAACCTACATTTATGTGGGGATAGCGGTTGGAGTGGGTCTTTGTGGACTTTGGAAAATATGGGAACTTATAGGATATATTGGGTATATCGAATTTAGTATTTATACACTTTTATTTATAGGGGGTATTGTATTCTACAAAGCTTGGAGATTCTTTAGTTGACAGGGGGTAGTCATGCAAAAGATATGTCCTCGCTGTGGACAGAAATACACTAAAAAGCGTGGTAAGAATTATCACCATGTCTATCCCAAATGGCTCTTTGGGGTCATAGGGAACAACGAGACAGAGGAAATCTGTCGTATATGCCATGACGAACTTCACATCTTCATAAGAGAGTGGGAGAAATCTTTACTTCGTCAGCATAAGGCGACTTACCGTGCACTTTTTATGGAATTTATGTCCACATAACGGAATGGAGGGGCAGAGAACACAAGTAGCTCAAAATACGCCCCTCCTTTTTTAATCAAATAATCAAAAAGATATGAAGTTTCCAGTTCACAAGCCGTACATTATAGCTAAGTACCATAACGACCCCATATATTATGGCCGCCACAGGGGAATAGATGTTTGCCGTTATAAAAATGGTAAATATATAAGCTTTCCCATATTCGCACCAGAGGCAGGTAAGGTAATTGAAAAGACTTGGCATAATGAAGGGGGTAATATTCTCCTAATAGACCACGGGGATGGACTTCAATCCTGGATGGCTCACTTTGAAAAAATCTATATCCGTAAAGGTTCACTTGTGAATAAGGGAGAAACCCTTGGGGAAGCTGGAAACACTACTTCAAAAGAATGGCTTGCCAAGTATGGTATCAAATACATGGACATTCATCTTCATTGGCATTGTTATCTAAATGGTGTCGTAGTTGACCCATTAAAATATGTTAATTCACTAACACCAATACAAATGTTAATTCAAAAACACGTTGATAAAACCTCAAAGTTTTACAAAGACCTTGTAAATGGGAATGTAGCGTTAGGCTTTGATAAAGATAAAGTCAAGCCATACATAATTAGAGATTCAAAGAAAAAATATTATAAGAACTTTTTAGAGTTGCTATCTTCGGAAGCAGCTTTATGGGTGAGTGGAGATGATGCAGATAAAATACCTAATAAATAAAGTTATCCACAAGTGGGAGTTGACAAGAAAACCTAAATTTTATAAGGTGTTCTGTACATTCTGAATAATACTCACTCTCCCAAAGCCCGCCTTTGCGGGTTTTTTGGGGTCTTGACGTATTTTTATATTGCTGTATAATACTAAGTAGAGAAGAATTAACCAGGGTATTATGAGGGAAATAACTAACATAACTTGGGATTAACACTCCTGTCTTTTTCTATGTCCAAAACAATCATTAAAATGAGGAAAACAAATGCCGAAGGTAAATACGAATACCAAGAAATCCAAGACCAACCAAGAATGGAGCTTAGGTATCAATTTAGAAGGAAAATCGAAATACGAGTTGGAAGCGATACGGAAGCTTAAATACTACTTAGACCTCGTACCAGACACGCTCTCAGAAGCGTCAGATTGCCCTCAGACGCAAGAATATCCCGAACTGGTATATATTAACATCCCAGACAGAAAGAACGCTCAGAACGAAGAATTAGAGCAAATGAAGACTGATGAATATTGGTCTCATATAAACAACTTAATTAAAGAATCAAAACTATGAATTGCCCAGTATGCGGCGGTACTATGTGGGACAACCGCCAAAACAAAAAAAATCCCATGGCTCCTGACTACAAGTGCAAAGAAGATAAAGGCCCTTGCAAGTGGAAGTACAACAAAAACACAAAAAAGTATGATATTCCAAGTGATTACCCCACAGGAGTATGGGATAGGTCAAGTGCAACTGACAGATTTGCTAATGATTTAAAGGGAGATATTATCCAAGAAAACATAGAACGCCGAGACCAGAACATCAAAGAAGCCCAGGAAAAGCGTGCTGAAGAAGTAGAAAAGCAGTTGGCAGCTATGGATTATCTAACAAAGTCTATAAGTTCCTTGAATGAGTCTATTAAAGGCCTAAATGACACTATGTCAAAGAAAGCTGAAGATGATATAAGAAATTTACCCATATAAGGCATGACTAAAGAAAGAATAAAAACCATTGCAGATTTCCTATACAGCTCAAATTCTTCTAGGGATGTCCCCTGTAGGATAAGTCTTGTGGCTGGTATGGCAGGACATGATTTGCAATATCATCAATTAGTTAAGTTTTTAGAAATTCTTTCTAATTCTATCAACTTACACCAAGATTTATATCAATTTTTTGAAAGTTTATATGACAACGAAGAATAAAATTAGCGGAGGTGCTGTCTTGTGGGCAAGAAAAACAACTTCTAGTGAGATATTTCAGAAAAAACCAGATAAATGGTTTAAGATTTGGTTCTACCTTGTATGTCGTGTAAACCATAAAAAACACAGCAAATGGGATAGGGGACAATGCTTTATAACCTATGATGAAATAGAAAAAATGGCTAAGGCTAGCACAAGCCAAATTGAGCGTTGTTTCAGATGGCTAAAAAACGTGGGTTCACTAGATACAAAAAAGGGGTCACGTGGAGTGCATATAACCCTATTAAAATATGACTTATATCAAGATTTAGATAATTATACGGGGGAACAGAGAGTAATTTCTCGTGGGTACAGACCCCAAAAATTCGTGGGTACTAAAAACAAGAATGAAGTAAACAAGAATGAAATAAACAATAATAGTGTTGATGTAGATAAACTATTTTCCTTAACTGACTTCAAAGAGTATATCACCTTAAAGGGTTATTCGGAGAATACCTACGACCTCCCCGCCATTTACGACCAAATGATGAATTGGATAGAAGCACACCCCGAACGTGAAGTGAAAGTCTGGAAGAATTTTGTCCTTAACTGGATGAAGAAAGCAAAAATGAAAGATAACATACCAGACCACGAAGACCCACGAAAAGCGTGGATGTATGAATAATTAACAAAACAAAATGGGAGATTTCATAACAGAACTTTCAAATTCTGACCAGATTATCCAGGAACTGGAGTTGGCTAAGAAATCAGGAGATGATGTGGTTCTCTTAAAAGACCTAGCCAAAGACAAGCCAAAACGCAAGACCTTTTCTACGGGATTTACAATGTTTGATGAAGCTATGGAAGGTGGGTTCAGCGGGGGAGACTTGGTGGTAATCTCTGGAATCAGCGGACACGGGAAGACCAGCTTTGCTCAAACCCTGACATACAACTTGTGTCGCAACAAGTTCCAAACACTCTGGTTCTCCTATGAAGTCAGCACAGATAACCTAGATGCTAAGTTCAGGAAAATGGGAATCGGAGAGTTCTACCATGTATTTACTCCCCGAAAGAACACCACAGGCAAACTGGATTGGGTGAAGAAGAAAATCTTGCACTCGATAATTGAGAACCATACCAAGATAGTTTTCATAGACCATATAGACTTCTTGAAAAGCACCAAGACAAAAAACTCTGATAACGAAGCCATAGCTCTGAAGAACATTGCAATCGAACTCAAGGACATAGCAGTCAAGTACAACATAGTGATTGTCTTAATGGCTCACCTTAAAAAGCTCCCTGATGATTTCAAAGAGCCAACCATGCAAGACATAGGTTACTCGGCTGGAATATTCCAACTGGCAGATTACATATTCATAATCTGGAGATTGCAGCAAAAGAACCCAGATTCTGATTCAGGTGAAGTGTTTGGCCCTTACTCAAAAATCAAGATAGTCAAGAACCGCCTTACTGGAAGAACCACCTACCAAAAAGTAATTATGCACGATGAACTGTTTACCCTAGAGGATAACATTCACGAAGAAGAAGTTGATAATTTACCATTTTAAGTAAAGTATATGGATATAAATGAATTATATTATGCTGTAGGAGCCGATGTTCGGGAAAGTATTTTTGAGGATAGAATTAAGGAATTAGTAGAACAAGAAAAACAAGCAGTAGCTAAAGAGATATTTGATGTGATAGAGAAATTAAATGAAAATAAAGGTGCTTTTTCTGATGTTTGGGATATTGATGAACACAATAAACTTGTAAAAGAATTAAAATCTTTAATGTCTAAATATAAGTATGAAAATAACTTATGAACAAATTAAAAAATATCTTGTTGGCTGTCAAGAACGCTTTAATGCTTACGACCACCAGCAAGCTAGAAAGGGAGAAACCTATGCTCGAAATACTGCTAAAAAAGCAGGAGAGAGAGTACAAGAAATGGCTTGAGGATTACACAGTCGGAGATGTGATGAATCCGCCAGTTGCCATTCATTTAAGCGTGGTCTTAGACCACATAGACTCTAACCGAATGGAGCTACATAAAAAACTAATCGCTTAGTTATGAAAAAAAAACAAAAACAAATAGAAATTGGTCTTGTAATCATGGTTTCAGCTTTATGGATTTATGCAATGGCTTTGGCTTGTATCCCCACACCTGAGCCACCGCTTGCCCAAGCAAAGATTGGCAGAATTTCACCCCCCATTGAGTTCTCCAACGAAATCGAAGGCGTTGCATCATATTACGGATATGAGAGCTGTACCAACCCAGGGTGTTTCATGGCTAATGGCGAACCCTTGGACTTGGATAGGCACACGGTTGCCTTTTGGGAAGCCCCACTAGGCACAAGGGTATTAGTAGAAAACCCAAAAACGAAAAAACATATATGGTGTGAGGTTACGGACACGGGCAACTTTCACCTCTACGGAAGAATTATCGACCTGAATACTTCCGTCAAAAACCAGCTTGGGTGTGGAGATTTGTGCCAAGTAGTCGTTAAGTGGAATTAAGTAAAGTATATGAAAGAAAAAAAGAGTATGAAAAATTACCCAGAAACAATGATGGTTGATGACCAAAAATATGTAAGGTCAGATAGCGTCAAACAACCAGCTAAGAAATTGGATGGTATGGACTATTGCATAGTCCGCACTTATTCAGCAGGTGTTTTTGCTGGATATATCAAAGAGAGAGAAGGTCAAGAGGCAGTAGTATTAAATGCTAGAAGATTATGGTATTGGAGTGGAGCTGCTTCATTATCACAGCTTGCTATGGAGGGTGTTAAAAATCCAAGTGAATGTAAATTTGCTATGGAAGTAAATGAAGTTATTTTAACCAATGTTATTGAGGTTATTAAGGCTACAGAAGAAGCAAGAGAAAATATAGCTGATGTAAATATATGGAAAGAATAATAACGGAAGAAGAAATGTGTGGCTCTGGCCCTGGCTATGGCGATGGCCCTGGCGATGGCTCTGGTTATGGCGATGGCTCTGGCTATGGCTCTGGCTCTGGCGATGGCTATGGCTCTGGCTCTGGCGATGGCTCTGGCTATGGTTATGGCGATGGTTCTGGTTCTGGCTCTGGCGATAGCGATGGCTCTGGCCCTGGCTATGGCTCTGGTTCTGGTTCTGGTTATGGCTCTGGCTCTGGCGATGGCTCTGGTTATGGTTATGGCGATGGTTCTGGTTATGGCGATGGTTCTGGGAACTAATTAAGTAAAGTATATGGATAAAAGAAAAGAAGTAGAACAATTTATAAGCGACTTAGAAGTGGAAATACAGGCTTGTGAGGAGAATGGTTTTACTTTTTCTGCAAGTAATATGCGTGATGAGGTTGAAAGACTACAAAAACTTTTACATAAAGGGATAATACCCCGAGCAATTAAGTAAAGTATATGAACACAGACAAGATATTAACAGTAGTTCTTTTATATGTATTGATTTTGGCATTAATTTTTTTACATTTTGTGATTTATTTAATGATTACAAATCCTTGTGAGCTAGTTAAGTAAAGTATATGAACTACAAACTAGCCAAACAACTTGAAGAAGCAGGATATGATATAGAAGGTTGGGAAGATGGAATGTATAAAGAACCAACCCTATCTGAACTTATAGATGCTTGTGGAGATAAATTTGTTTTACTAGAAAGGGAAAAGCACTCTAATGGTAATTGTTGGTGGTCAGCAGTAGGAGAAGTAAATGGAAAAAGATATGTTGCAGATGAATATGACACTCCATTAGAAGCAGTTGCTAAATTATATATTAAACTTAAAGAAAAAGATTTAATTAAGTAAAGTATATGAAAAGTTTTATACAAGGATTTATGTTTTTTATCGCATTGGCTGTATTGCTTTTGGGGATATACTTGTTTGTAAAAGCTATAATTGATTTCTTGACGTTCTTTATATTTGAATTTAACACAATAATTTAAAAATTATGGAGGACACATTGCTCAAAGAGCAACACCAATGGATTAACAACCTAACCAAAGATGATGTGCGAATGTATGTAGAGTCGCACCTACAGGACTTTGACGCTTTCAAGGAAGAATTACACCAGCGAGCTGACTGGGCTTACAACAAATTTGAATGGAAAAGTCTTGCTAAGGATTCTTCTGACGTTGTAGAGGAAATCAGGGATGAAATCAAAGATGTGATGTTATGGACTTGGTTGTTAATTTACATAATGGATAAGGAGAAAAGGCATGCGGAAGACCACTACGAAGAGCTTGAAGCGTAAGCTCTGGCAAGTGTTTTCCCTTTGGGTGAGAGAAAGGGATAAGCACAAATGCGTGTGCTGCGGTAATCCAGCAAGTGATGCGGGCCACTTCGCACACATGGGCAAGGGCAACAGAATGTTCTGTATACCCGAACTAGATGAGGCTAATGTTAATGCCCAATGCAGAAAGTGTAATCATTTCCTTAGTGGAAACCTATACGTTTATGGCAAGTACCTTGAACGTAAGTATGGGGAGAAAATGATTAAACGCATACAGGCTGAGAAAACTAAACCCCATAAAGTATCAGACCAAACACTTAAAGACTTAATTGAAAGATATGATATTGGCAATTCATAAAGCAAAAGAGGAATTACGCAAAATGGAAGAAAAAAGGTTAAAGATTCAAATGGGTTTAAGGTTAATGCTTAATTATTATGAAACGCTATCCACGAAAAAAATACAAAGAAGAAAACAAAAAACTTTTAAGAGCTAAAAGGCGACTTCGCCGAAGGAGGGAGAGGAAATGAAAATACTTTTATTTGATATTGAAACAGCACCTAACCTTGCATATGTTTGGAGATTGTATGAGGCTAATGCTATTGATGTAAAGAGTAATTGGTATATGATTTCTTTCGCTTATAAGTGGCTTGGAGAAAAGAGAATAAAAGCATATTCACTTCCTGACTTTGACCTTTATAAGAAACAACCAGAAAATGACAGGGAGTTGTGTTATAAATTATGGGAATTGATGGGAGAGGCTGACGTAGTCATTGCTCACAATTCTCAAGCCTTTGATGTTAAGAAATCTCAGGGAAAATTTTTACAACACGGCTTTCCACCACCAAAACCATTTAAGCAAGTTGATACATTAAAGGTAGCAAGAAAGTATTTCAAATTTGATTCAAATAAACTTGATAATCTTGCTAAGTATCTTGGCATAGGCGAGAAAATGCAAACTGGTGGAAAGAAATTGTGGCTTGATTGTATGAACGGTGATTTGAAAGCGTGGGCAAAAATGGTTAAGTATAATAAAAAAGATGTTGATTTATTGGAAAAAGTTTATTTGCGTATGAGGCCCTGGATAGATAACCACCCGAACAGCAACCTTTACAACAAGACTTGTGAGAAGTGCCCGAATTGCGGTGGAGATACCACTAAGCAAGGTCTAAAACATAACAGAGCCACCACTTTGCAGCAGTACAAGTGCAAGGAGTGTGGCGCATGGTCATCTAAGCCACTAAAGGGAATAATCAGATGAGTACAGACTACAACCAAATAAAACTTATAATCTACGAGTACCTGCAAGAGATTAAGGACAGCTCAGAGCTTCAAACTGGTCGTGCTAGTGAGATGTTAGTTGAATTATCTGCTTATATGGCTAACGTGGTTGAGGAAATCAGAGATGCCACAGTCCAGTATAACCACCGCTTAAGTGAGTTGCTTGATGAGCCTAAAATGACAGTCAATAAGGCTGAGATTAAGGTCAAGACTATGCCCGAATGGGAAAGGCTGGAGAAAGCAAAGGGCCTGGAGAAAACCATGACAGAAGTAATTAGGTCGCTAAAGGTATTTATCAGGGTAAGGGGAGATGAATATGAAGTAAGTGCAAACCTATGAAAATAAAACTCAAATACATTTCCCAATTACTAGGCAGAGATATTTATATCCGCAAGAGGATTAAAAAGGTTCACTCTCAATGCCCTAATTGTCGTTGTTTGATAGCTAGTGGTAAGAAATTGCCTAAAGGTTTTGAGTCAGCCCAGACTAAATGCCCTGAATGTGGCTGGTACATAACACGAAAAAATGGTTATTTTCTCGGTACTTGTGATTTGCCTAATGAGAATATTGACGATTATATTGATAGATTAGGCCATAATCCCGAGAAAAAGCTACAAGCTAAGATTGATATTAAGAAAATACTTGAAAAAGCACCACTTGAAACGTATGAAATGGCTATATTGTTTTTAGATGGCTACTCATTAAGGGAAATAGCTCAAAGATGTGGCGTTTCTTACCAGACAGTAGTAAATAAATTGCGAGAATTAGCGGAATAATTTTTGGGGTGTGTTTGTGCTGAAAAGGGGAAACGTAAAACCAAAAAGCCCTCCGTAGAGGGCTAGGTGTTAAGCTATTGCTTTTTCAATAGCATTACAGGCAGTTCTTAATTGACTACCACGACCAAATTGTTCTTTATATTCTAATCCTAAGTGGTTAGCAATTTCAGTTGCTATCACAGAGGCATCTTGACCTTCCATTTCTTTAACTGGTTTCCCATCATTATCCCAAAGTGTTAACCCTTTAAAGTCTTGTGGATTGGCTTTGGCAACATAGGTACTACCCTCAAAACCAAATGGTTTAGTCAGGTCATAGACACCATCGGCACTTATGAAACAATGGTCTGATTCCCTAAGTGCTTTGATTGCTTCTTTCTTTGTCATAATTATTTCTTAATTAATTATTCTATTTAGTTGTCAAAGTTCAGTCCTCTCATAGACTTGCCTTTCCTAGCTCTAATCATAGTATATCAAAAAAAAATGGTATTGTCAAGGTGGTCAAGTAAGAAAGTTGTCAAGTTTTGAAAGTCGCTCACTAAAATTAGCCAAAAGAAAAATACAAAAAAATTAATTTAGGTTGTGGAAAAATAAAAAGTGTTATAATAATTTTTGACAAATCCGTATTTTTTCCTATAATACATAGTGAGAGGGCAAGGGATTATTGGAGGGAGTGTCCCTTTGCCCACCACCTAGACATTTATCGTGGCCGATTTTTATTAGGCTAGCCTACTCCCTCAAACTTTAAACAAGGAGGATATTTTATGATTATAGCAAACAAGACCGATTTCTATACTAGCTTTGAAGTCGGGAATTATTATATTACTTATACTTTAAGATTAAATAATTTACCTAATTATGAAGTTTATTGAGTATCTGGAGGGAAAAAAAACTTACTTAGTCGCCATTGCTGGCATAGTTGTAATTGTTTTACGCTACTTTGACGTGATTGACGTTGAGCTGACAAATTATCTGTTCGGCTTACTTGGCTTAGGCGGTATTGCTGCTTTTAGGTCAGCCATTAGGAAGCTAGAATCTGAGTAATGTATTTTGTCTGCCTTAAATGTGGCAGATTTTATGAATCTCTAAGAGAATTGGAGTGCTTTACTTGTACCTGCGGACAGTTTCTAAGGCCCACTACCAAAGAGGATTTTGAAGAATTAAAAGGGGAAAAGGAGGCGTTTTATGATAACTAGCTATTACCATTGTTCTACTTGTAATGCTTTTTGGGCAGTTGAAAATACTATGAAGCCCACTTTGAAATGCAAGACTTTTGGAAATACCAGTTGTGAAGGTATCGGCAGAAAGTTATCAGTAGACGAGTACCAGAAATTGAAAAAAGGCTTGGCAGAATTTACCAAACCAAAGTAATGTCTAAAACTGTTAAATTTGAGCAGTATATTAAAGGCAAGTGGGTATTAAAACAAAATAATAAAAAATTAGTTGATAAATGCCCTATAAGGAAGCCAATTATCAGCAAGGAGCGTTTAATCCAACTAATATTAAAATAAAAATTACATTCACAGAGCGTTTTTATCAGCACAGTTTCATAATCGTTAAAAAATTGGGCTGGGCAACCGACTGAATTATAACCACCACTTCTCCTTAGCAGTTTATAAATAGACTTTTAAGGAGTGGTGGTGAAGCAGGTGTGATATATACTCAGAGTAGCATAGAGATACGACACTAAAACGGAAGCCAGTACCTTGATAGGTATCTAACATATAGTGAGAATATTACTTTTGTGCTTTGCACTGCTTGAGACAAGAGGTTTGGGTAATACGGAGCTATACATAATCTCTGTGATATATATAGCTTCGTATTATTCAACCCTATTGAGAGGAGATTTGAATAAGTCGTGATATCTAGAAAACCAAAAACGGACTAGCCTTAGCCAGTCCGCCCTAGTAGAATCGTTTTAAAGTAAGAAATATACTATCACGACTACTAGGAGAATCCATACCGCCAGCACAGTATCGTATTTATTCCAGTCTTGATTATTCATAGTTTTACCTGTAAATGATTATACCCACTACCCACAGAATAAGCACAGTCCAACAGAAAATTTTTCCGATGTCGACTTTTTTGTTTTTCATTTTGTTTTTGTTAGTTAGTTAGTTCTTTTTCAATTATATTATAGAGTTGTCCAAAAGTTTTAGCCCTATAATATGGTTCTGGTAATGGTTCTGAACCGATTAAGTCCTTTTCCACTTCATAGCCTTCATTTGTGTCAAAAGTGTTGTCATTTGATAATGGTGCTGTTATTAGTACGCCATTATCTAGCCAATAAGCACTTTCAACTTGTTTGATAATAATGATTTTCATATTCTTATTATATTAGTTAGTTAATTGACTACTACCAACCAATTTTTGATTGGTAGAGTGTCAATAAATTAAGCGTGATTTTCTTTTATAGCATTATTCAATGCTTTTTCGTCTAGTCCGCTATCGTTATAGGCTACACCGTCAGGCGTTTCTATTTGCCCTAACTCTCTGCACTGCTGCTTAAAATCCGCATAATCCTGGCATTGTTTCGTTAAATTGTAGAGACTTTCGTCATTGTTAAACCACAATGCAACGTTCCAAGTCTCGTAATTTTTCCAGCCATTATACATATTTTTTTTCCTTTCACTTATTAATTAACTTTAATAGATTATTTATTGATAGCTTGATAAAACTTTTCTTGGTCAAAATTGGTATTATCCTGTTTAAAATAATCAGCTAGACCACTTACCACGCTCATTATAGCCGAATTACCAGCTTCACTTTCTCCAATTTTTCTTAATCTGATAATCTCAGCTATAGCAATATAATCTTTTTTTGATAACATATCTTTTACCCTTTCATTTATTAATTAGTCTTTATTGGTAGCACTAGCAAGCTAATGCCACCGAAAAGCTAGTTAATGTATTTTGTTAAGTCCTGTTTGGTTTCTTTGTTGATTAGCTTTATATTATCACAGGCGATAAGCTCTTTGTCTTTTACTAATTCTTTAATGGTTTTGTACTCTTTGGTGT
>Ga0272441_10006354_pt1 | contig 19864 bp, 25 predicted proteins | sample SSMProp6N_FD_193582 | JGI IMG/M metagenome (GOLD analysis project Ga0272441, IMG submission 193582) | Marine sediment archaeal communities from Little Sippewissett salt marsh, Falmouth, MA, United States - SSM-Prop-6N | ecosystem: Environmental > Aquatic > Marine > Wetlands > Sediment ... | reverse complement strand
TTAAGACGGTTGCTGAAGTTTATAGAACACTTGATAAGTTGGCTATTCGTAAGGAATACCATGAAGCATTATTGCGGAATGGTCTTGATTTAGATTTTATTGTTGATGGTATTAAAGATTTATCAGAAAATAGTGAAGAAGATAATGTGCGTTTACGGGGATATTTAGCTTTACTTAAATCACTTGGTTTGGATGAATATAAAGAAAAAGAGGGCGATAGTATAAAAACTTGGGAAGAGGTTATTAGAGAAACTGCTAAAGCAGAACAAGAAAAAGATACCAAACAAATAAAGGCCGCCCCAACCAATTATGAAGTAATACAGCCAAAGGTTCCAGAGGAAGAACTTAAGAGGCAAGCAGAGGAAAAGGAACTTGGTAAACAATTATATGATGAAGAATAACGACGCTCTTGACAAAATGAAAGACCCCAAGTTTTATTTGGAGAATTTCTGCAAAATTAAATCAAAAGAAGGTGGCTTAATTCCATTCATATTAAACGAAGCTCAAAAAGACTTGTTTAATTCTTTAAGAATTTGGAACAGAGTCATGATTTTGAAAGCTAGACAGCTTGGTTTTTCAACAGCTGTTACTGGTTATTTCTATCACCACACTATTACTCATCCGGGTACTACGACTGCTTTGATTGGTTACAATATGACAATGGTTGCTGAATTGTTGGATAAGGTTAAAACCTTTTACAATACAACACCAAGAGAATTGCGACCGACATTGCAATATAATTCTAAGTACGAATTGAGTTTTCCAAAGTTAGAGTCAAAGATTCTAGTATTACCTAATAGTGAAAACGTAGGTCGTGGTTATACTATTAATAACTGTTTAGTAACGGAGTTATCTAGTTGGGAAAAAGCGGAAGCAAAAATGGAAGGTCTCCAAGAATCTGTACCAGAATGGGGAAATTTGGTTATTGAGTCTACTCCACGTGGCCAAGGTAATTTGTATCACAGGTTATGGATGACAGATAATGAGTACATCAAAAAAGAATATGGATGGTGGTGGGGCTATAATCGTGAACAAATGGAAAAGAAGAAAAAGACTATGGGTCCACTGTCATTTGCTCAGGAATATGGCTTAGAATTTTTAGCTTCAGGTCGCCCAGTCTTCGACCAACAAATGATTAAAGAACAAAGAAAGAATGTTTTGAAGATAGGTGATAAAGTCAAAATCGATGATGAGACAGAGCACGTTGTTAACATGGATAGTGATGGTTGGGTGATTTACAAACCGCCAGTTAAGAACGGAATGTATGTTTGTGGGGCTGATATTGCTGAAGGGGTTGCCGGTGGTGATTATTCTGTTGCTGTTATTTGGGATAGAAGAACTGGCGAGGAAGTAGCAATGTATCGTGGTTTAATTTCACCTGATAGATTTGGTGAATTATTAAATAAAAAGGGTCGAGAATATGCTAATGCGTTGATGGTTGTCGAGGTTAATAATCATGGATTAACAACTTTGACAATTCTTAAACAATTAACTTATCCATCAATGTATTTCAGGCCAGCTCGTTATGAATCAATCGATAGTAGCTTTAGTGATAGAATGGGCTGGCGTACAACAAAGGTTACTCGTCCACTGCTTATAGATGATTTAGCTCAAGCAGTGCGAGAAAAATCAATAAAAATTCATAGTAAAATTTTGGTGGATGAAATGTCAGTCTTTATCTATGATGATAATGGGAACATGGTTCCACAAACAGGTTTCCATGATGACTCTATTTTTGCTGCCGGTATTGGCTTTCAAGGATTTAAAATCCTTTATGATAAACCATTAACTCAAATAGATTATAAAAAACATTTACCTAAAAACTATGCTTATTAAAACATATGGACGTATCAGATTATAGACCAGAAGACTTCGGTAAAAAAGAAGTCGAATTAAAAAGAATATACGACCTGCAACTAGACGACGCAAGGACTTATTTTAAGGTTCTTACTAAACCTCGTTTAGACAGAGCTTATAAACTTTATATTTCTGACCGCTCAGACAGAGCTAAAGAAATTGATAGGTGGCAGGCCAATGTATTTGTACCATACACACACGGCGTGGTTGAAACTTTAAAGCCTCGTATTTTAGATGCTCGGCCAGACCTTGGCGTTCAAGGTAGAACTCAAGAAGACCAAGCTAAAGCAATGAAGGTTCAGCAATTAACAGAATATATTTGGGAAATTTCTGATGCTGACAAGATGGCTGAATTAGTTGTTTCTTCTGCTTTGATTTATGGTACTGGCTTTATGCAAGCCTATTGGAAAAAAGATGTTAGAACATTAAAATTTTTAAAAACAAAAGACTTGAGTAAAAAGAAAATGGACTGGAAGGAAGAAAAGAAAGTATTTTATGACGCTCCATTTGTTGAATGGGTTGATAATTATGATTTATGGTATGACTGGCATAATATTGAAGCAAAAAATAAACAATATTGGTTTAGAAGAAAAATTTTGAATGGTGCCACAATTAAAAGACGTTATCCTAATTATGATAAGAAGAGATTAGAAATGGCTCTTAAAAAACAAAGTGGTGACACTCAAGACTACGCTCAAGTCAGAAATGAAACTAAACTTACTCATGAAGGAATAGTTAAAGGTGATGATTATACAACATCAATCAGTGGTTTGGCCGGTAATGTTTATAGTAAGACAAACGACCCAGACCAAAAAATGCACGAAGTCTTTGAATGGACTCGTCCATTCGATGACAAGTATGCAGTCATGGTTAATGATGTCCCTGTTTTGAAAGGTGGAGAAACTCCAATTCCTTATGACTATAAAGAAACACCATTTATTGAAATTCCTTATTTGAGATTGCCAAATGAATTTGAAGGTATTGGTATTCCAATGATTTTAGAGAGCCCTCAAATTATTTTGAACATGATTAAGAACCAAAGGCTTGATGCTACCACACTTAATATTCACAAGATGTGGGTGGTTAATCCTTTGGCAAATATTGATAAAGAAGAATTGGTAACACGTCCGTTCGGTATTGTTTATTCAACCGACCCGAATGGAGTAAGAGAAATTCAGTTTGGTGATATTAAATCAAGTGCTTACAAAGAAGAAGAATTAATTAAGGGTGACATGAGATACGGTGTTGGTGTTGATGATTTCTCAATGGGAAGTTCTGGTTCCGCTGGTAGTGCGACTGAGGTTAGACATATGAGAGAATCTACGCTCGAGCGTGTAAGATTATTTGTAAATCACTTAGGTGATGGTTTCTCAACATTGATGAGATATTGGATTTCAATGTATCGTCAATTCTTTACAGAACCGTTTACTATTCGTATTCTCGGTGAAGGTGGAAGAATAGAATATCCATTAATTGAAAAGGATGATTTATTAGGACAGTTCGATTATAAAGCAACAGTATTACCATCAATCGCTGGTCAGAATGATATTAAAAAGAAACAGGATATGGATTTATTCCAATTGCTTATTAGTTTGCCATTCGTTGACCCTAAGAGACTTACTAGTAAATTACTGTATGATTGGAATTGGGATATTGATTCAATTAGTGTTCCAGAAGAGCCACAAGGTCCTGCGTTACCTGACCCAATGGCAGCTATGATGGGTGGAGAACCTCAGGCTGGTGGTGAAATGTTGCCAAGTAAGATGGGTGGTGGTCAAATACCAGCAGACGTAGCACAGGCAGCTTTGGCAATGCTAGGTGATACATTCGGCCAACAAGCAGGTGGAGCTTCTCCATTTAGTGAGGCTGGATTACCAATAGATTTGTTGCAAGGTGGGAAACCTCCCACACCTAAAGGTCTACCAACAACTAATCCAAGGGGTTTGAACCGTGGTGGTAGGGTAAATACAAATATTCCTACTGGAAAACCCGGAAGCCCTGAGGAAAATATAATGAATAGAGCATTAAATATTCAACGATAATCATATGTCTACAGAAAAAAAACGTTCATTTTTAAAACGAGCACTTGGTGCGGCAAAAAAGGGCTTCAAAGGCGTCGCTGACGTTGGTGGTAGTCTTTTATCCTATCCATATCGTGTTGACCAAATGAGTCGCAGAGCTGGATATGACCAAAAAGCATTAAGTTCTTTTATGAAGCAAGTACCAACTTCATTGCCTAAAAAGGTAAGAGAAGATGCGAAAAAAGCAATTTCAGGATATGTACAAAAGAGCAATTATGCGGCTGCAAGAAAATATATCAAAGGTCTAACCGACTAATTAATTATTAATATGAAGATAAATATATGAAGGAAACAACCATAAAACAACCCACATTTTCTAATCAGGAGCTTGCTGATTTACTCGTCGAGCTTGCTGATTCGAAGTATTGGCCAGCAATTCAAGCCTATTATGATGGTTTGCGTGTTTTGGCCGAACAAACATTATTTAGTGTAGACCCATTTAAAAATCCAACAATGATGGCACAAAATCAAGGATTTAGGTCAGCTCTTAGTTATTTAACTATATTTATTGAGAAGGAAAAAGAGAAAAGAGCTAAGGCCGAGGGTGAAGAAATTAAAAAATCTAAGCAAAAAAAATAAAGGTCGAATGCTTAAAATTAGTATAAGTGTTGTAACTTGTGTTATAATATAAACATATGAGTAATGAAGATAACAAAAAAGGCTTTCTTAAGTCAGTATTAGGCAAGATTAAAATGCACGATGCTGGTGAAAAAAGAAAGAAAATGGACGAACCAGTAGCGTATAAACCGTCAATGGTTAATTATCCGTCTCTTTATTTAAACGTTGCTCAAGCACCAGAATTGAAAGGATATGATGTAGATAATGATGTAACCTTAGTAATTAAGGGCAAAATTACTAGTCATTCGTTAAACGAAAGAAAAGGTGGTTCACGAGAAACTTGGGATGTTGAAATTAAGAAGATTGGCGTAGCTAAGAGCTAAATATATGCCAGCAACAAGTAAATCACAATTTAGATTTATGCAAGGTGTTTGTCATGGAAGTATCGCCCCTCCAAAAGGATTTAGTCGTGAAAAGGCTTGTGAGTTTGTTAGCGGCCAGAGTTCTAAAGGATTGCCTGAAAAAAAACGTAAATATCTTAAAAATAAGTTAAAAAAGTAATTGTATGCCTTTTCCAGAACCAACACATGATAATGGCCCAAGAACCACGGCTACTTCAATGGCCGAGGGTAGATTAAAGATTAATGCTGGCTTTAAGGCAAAGAAAAAGAAACGCAAGATACTTAAAAAACAATTAAGAAAATATTAATCATATGAAGAAAAAAATTGATTTATCAAAGATGAAGAAATCTGAGGCAGGTAAGATAAGTAAAATACTTTCTGAGCGGGTTAACAAACCTAAAAAAACCGCAAAAGAGGGAGTTGACCTTGTCGGCTTAGCTAAGACGTTAGCCAAGCGTCATGTCGAAAAGATTAAAAAAGCGTCCGAAGACGATGAGTCTGAGGATGAAGAATAATTAAAAAGGTCTTTTTAATTAGTTTTCACTAATTATTATTATGAAGAAATTATATGTCTGAAGAAAACAAATCAACAGAATCCGCTAATACACAGCCAACGGTTGAGTTCCCACAAGGAGCCGCAGCCGAAGCTGCAGCTGAAGAAGCTGCTAAAGCGGGGAGTTCTGATAAAAATATAGCTGGTCCTGCTACAGGTGGCGTAGATGCAGGGGAGTCAGCTCAAAAACAGTCACCAACAGATGAAGGTAACAAATCCGCTGAAGCGGTCTCGAAAGAGCAATATGAAGAACTAGAAAAGAAACTAGGAACCCAAGGTCAAGAACTTGGAGAATTTAGAGAATTCTTTAATCAGATTTCTCCTCTCTTAGATAAACTTGACAAGCAGCCAGAACTGGTACAAGCCATCATAGATGGAAAGGTCGATGGCGACCTTGCGAAAGCTGCTCTTGAGGGTAAAGTTTCTGCCCCGGAAGCACAAGCTGTTTCCCAAGCTCACGAAGAAGTTAAGAAAGAAGTCGGTAAAGAAAAATACGAAGCTATGGACCCTAAGGCGATTGAGAAATTAGTTTCTGATAAAGCCAAGGACATGGTTGCAGGTATTGAAGAACGATTGAAAAAGAATATCGACGAAGTTGAGGAAATGAGAACCTTCGAGAACAGGGTTAATGAGTTCGTTGCTAAAACCGAAGACTTTGCTGAATATGCTAAGGATATTGATAAATGGTTTGATGAACATCCAGACCAAACTGATATTGAAATAGCATACAATACAGTCAAGGGAGCTGCCTTACAGGCGAAAGCCAAGGAAGCTCAGCAAAAAGAAGAAGGTGAAGCTGCCAAGGACGCTGCGGCGGACGCTGGCGGAGGCCCTTCTCAAAACGCAACCATTATCTCTGATGAGGGTGCTGCTGATAAATTAATCGGTAGCCGTTCAAACCCTAACGTATTCTAATTCTTCGGGTGAGCCAAAAACAGTTGTATTCCGTTAATTTATAATTAATTCATCTGTTATAATTATATGGCTTATCCTTATTACACAGAGCCAACTCATGATGTCGGAACAGTTGCAGCTGCTCCACGTACTACAGCCGTTTCTTCTGCTGAAGGACGCTTGGTCGTAGACGCTGTTGACAAGATTTTCTTGTTAGAACCAAATAAGCATCCTCTCGTAACATTATTGACTCAGGTCGGTAAAGTTTGGGATGGAAAGGCTTGGACTGGTTCAGGCATGATGAAAGCTCCTACTGGAAATCCAGAATTCAAATGGTTTGAAGACTACTACGGTGGTCGATATGCCAAGGTTAGTGGTACTTATACTTCAGCCGCTGGTCAAACCGCTACAGTTACTGGTGCTGGTTCTAGCTCAGGTAACATCTTCACCACTGGTGATATTGTTAAAAATGCGAGAACTGGTGAATGTGTGGTAGTTACTTATGCAAGTTCTACTACTGTTACTTTGACCACAAGAGCCTTCGGTTCTACTGCTGCGGCAGCTGGTGCTGATGGTGATGGATTGTATATCATTGGTAATGTGAACGAAGAAAACGCTAGTGCTAGAAATGTTAACACTACACGTTCTTCTTCAGAATCTAACTATACTCAGATTTTCCGTACTACAATTGCACTTTCTGATACAGAAAAGCAAGCAAAATTGTATGGCGGTCCAGACCTACCTTACCTAAGGGCTAAGATGGGTACCCAACATGCTTTGGATATTGAAAGAGCATTTTGGTTCGGTGAAAAGAAATCTAGTACAGGTACCAATGGTCATCCAATGCGTGCTACAGGTGGTGTCCAAGAGTTTATCGAATCTAACAGTGCATATGTTCAGGACCAAGGTGGTGTTTTAACTGCCCCTGACTTCAATACTTTCTTACGAGAAGGTTTCACTTACGGAAACGATACTAAGACATTCTTCTGTGGTGGTGTTGTTCTACAGGCTATTAACGAGTTCGCTAGAGGTCAAATTCAAATGAAACCTTTGGCAAAGACCTATGGTATACAAATTGGTGAGTATGTTACTGCATTTGGTAAAATCAACTTAATCCACAATCCTCTATTCGTAGAAGATTATGCTGGATGGGGATTCTTACTTGACATGGAATGCTTCAAATATAGATACATGAACAATCGTGATACTAAATTGAAGACAAATGTTCAAGCCCCTGATGTTGATGGCCAAATTGATGAGTACATCTCTGAAGTTGGTCTTCAAAGAATTCAAGCATCTAAGTGTGCTTTATTGAAAGGCGTTCAAGCCTAGTAAATAGAAACACTATTTATTATATTCTTACGAGGGAGTGGGAATTAAAACGCACTCCCTCCTAGGGTCAGTCGAACCCTAGCCCGACAAGGTCACGGGTAATTGCCCGCCTTGATATAATTTAAGGAAAATAATTATATGGCTTCACAAGATTTTCTTGTAACACGTTATTACGCTGCTGAACCAACTGTTGGTAGAGTAGTAGATGACGGTCCAATAGCACTTCGTATTAAAGATGTTGCTGGTGGTTCATCTACCCCTACTGTTGTTGTTAGTGATACATCTAGTACAATTACCGTTACTGATAGTGACGGAAACGCTACAGCTATTGATTTGTCTGCTGCTGCTTATGATACTATGGGCGAAGTAGTAGATAAGATTAATGCTGCTGCTGGTTTTGAATGCAAACTGTTAGATGCTTTGCGTTCAGATGCTTCTAATGATGTATTAGTTAATGGTGCAGTGACAGCTGCGGTAGTAGATGGAGAATCGGTTTTTGATATTAAAGTAACAACCGATGCTGCTGATGCTATTACTTATCGTGTTACATATGATAGAGGTGTTAGTCTTAATAGACCAAAAGGTGCACACAGAGTTAAACTTACTAAGTTTACTTATAATGCCGATGTAAGTGCAGCAGAAGCTGGTGCTATTCGAATCTACAAATGGAATGCTCATGACAAGACAGAAACTTTAATCTGGCAAGCTACATCTGTTGATGGTGCTGGTAGTGGTGCTAATGATACAAGTCATACTTTTGCTAATGGACTATGTCCCGGCGAAGGTAATGATTTAATCGTTAGGGTCATGGATACCACATCTATTACTGACAATGCCGCTAATTTCTTACAGTGTGAATACACTAGAGAATAACCAATATAGGGGGAGCCTTGCTCCCCCTTTTGGGGATACTTACAATAATTAATTTTTTATGAAGATAAACATATGAAGTTTACATCAAAACAATCAAACTATAGAGTTGTTTTAAGACACGGCATGCCCGCAGAGCCGATTACAGGTCGAGCGGCAGTACCGGGTATTTCTATCAAATTCGAAAATGGACAAGCTAATGTTCAAAACGAAGAATATTGTAAATTATTAATGGACCACCCAGCTTTCAATAGAGATTTTATTCTCGCTGAAGAGCCGGGGGTTGCCGACCCTTGGCAAGATTTTAGAAGGGACCCTGAGCCAGAACATGACATCACTGCAATTGAATATGGTCATGTTGGTAAAAATGCTAATCCTAAACCAAAAATTTCTCTTAGCCGTGATAAACAGCGAGAGTTAAAAGAGATAGCCAAAGGTATGGCTGTTGAAATGGCTAAGGAAATGGCTCCTCAAATGGCTAAAACATTACTTGAAACATTGGCTGCACAAAAACAAGCAGAAAAAAAACCTTCTAAATCTTCTGATGTAAAATCAGAGAAGGAAGAAGCTCCAAAGGAAGAAAATGAATCTGAAGAAAAAGCCCCTAAAACAACTACAACAAAAGCTAAATAATTTGCTTTAATAATCATATGGCAGATACAAGATTAGTCAGTGACTATGGTCACTGGTTCTATGACCCTTATATTTACGGTTATGATGATGACGTTTTCAAAACTCTTTCGGGTTATGCAAAATGTCTTAATGGGAAAATTAGGATTAAGAATGATGGTACAGCGACTGGTAAGGTTAATTCCACTACCATGTTTATGTTTGGTAATCTTCTTTTGAATTTAACCATACCGACTGCACCTACGGCGGGAGATTCTCGTGTTTTTGGGTTTTACTCAGTAGCACACGGTAATCGAAATGCGGCGTATTTCTTCATCTCTGGGACTAATTTTTATGCCCGAACATACAGTGATTCTAGTGCTATTGCAGAATCTACAACCATTACATGGAATTCTGATTGGACAAATACTCCTACCAAATTCGAGATTAGATGGAGAATTGATAGGGTAGAGTTTTATATTAATGGCAAGAATGTCATTAATGATGTTGATACTAATAGTATGGTAAAGACTGCTCACTACAGTAAATTACCTAAACAGCAATTAGTACCAATATATTTCTCAAATGCTAATACCGACAACATGACGGTTAATTACATTGAGATTGATGAGGCACGAAAAATATTCTTCGCTGTTTCTCATCCTTATTCATCATCTAGTACGACATCGTCTTCCACATCTAGTTCAACGTCGTCATCTACTTCGAGTACTTCTAGTTCAACAAGTAGTTCGACAAGTAGTTCAACCTCAAGTACTTCTAGTTCAACTTCAAGTTCTACGTCATCAAGTACAAGCAGTTCAACAAGTTCTACCTCGTCAAGTACGTCTAGTTCAACGACCACTACAAGTTCTACTTCGTCAAGTACAAGTAGTTCTACGAGTAGTAGCACTTCGTCAACTAGCTCGTCTACGAGTTCTAGTACTTCTTCGTCAACTAGCTCGTCTACAAGTTCGACTTCATCTAGTACAAGTACTTCAACTTCAAGTTCTACTTCATCTAGTACAAGTAGTTCCACTAGTAGTTCAACAAGCAGTTCAACAAGTTCTACTTCGTCAAGCACAACTAGTACAACAAGTAGTTCAACTTCAAGTTCTACTTCATCAAGTACAAGTAGTTCGACGTCATTACTCGGATAATATTAATGGTGGGGGGGAGATAGCCTCCCCCCGGTAATCGAAAGTATATGGAAAATAATAACAACAATCAAAATATGGAAAAGTTTAGGAAGGTTCTTTTTGGAGAAATAACATTTTTCATTGCGGTAGTTAGTATTATTATTGGTATAGTTTTATTTATTACGGGTCCTGACGCCCAGCTTCAACAAGACGTAGCATTAATCAAACAAAACATAAAAACACTAGAAACCAATCATTTACAACATTTAACTGATAAGATAAATGAGTATAATGCAACTATGGCAGAAAATGCAGACAATATAGAAGAAAATTCTGATGCTATTAATGAACTTGATAAAAAGCTAATCAAAATAATGACTAAATTAGGCATTGAATAATATGGTATTTAAAAACCACCTAAAACAATTTAACATTCCTAAGGATTTTAATCCCGGTGCTTATCGTGACAGACCAGACGAAAGAGATTTCAAGTACTCTGATGTTGTGATGGGTTCTCCCCAAATTGATTGGGCGAAGGGATTTGATGTAGAAAAGGAATTACAACATGACTTTGTTACTGAATGCCAAGGGGCTTCATCAAGTTGTGTTGGTCAAGCATGGTCTAAGTATCTTGAAGTTCTTAACTTCGTAGAAGAAAAGAAATTCAAAGATTTATCCCCTAGGTTCGTATATTCCCAGATTTACTTACCTAATGGCGGTGCATATATCCGTGACGGTGCTAAAATTGCCGTTGGTCAAGGAGATGCACTAGAAGAGACTGTTAAATCTTATGAGTATATTCCGATGAGTGATGGAAGTTTTACTAAAAATCCTCCATCAGAAGCACTTATGAGAAATAACTCAGATATTACAGATGAGGTAAGACAAGAAGCATTGACTTATCAATCTAAAGAATATCGTTCTATTGGTCCAGCTAACCCTGATTTATTGGCTCATGCTATTTTGAATAATTGGGGTGCAGTTTCTGGAGCCACAGGAGACCATAAGGGTTGGTCTCAAAATCCAGTTCAACCACCATCAACAAGTGATACATGGGGTCATGCCTTTTACTTTAAAGGTTTTGGTCAAGATAGTAAGGGCAAGTATTTCGATTTTATAAACTCTTGGGGAAATGCGTGGGGACAAATAGGAAGAGGCAGAATGTACTATGATGAGTACAACATGGCCGCTAATACTTATGGTGCTTGGACTTTAGTGGACAAGCCTAACCCAATTAAAAATATGTTTAGAATAATTCAAGAAAAAGATGACCCAACAAGAGCTGTGTGGTGGGTTGGTGCTGATGGGAAACGAAGGTTTTTCTTCAATGAAATCCAATTCAATACAATTGCTCCTGCATTGGGTATTAAGGGTGGGTTCGCATCCTTAGAAATTCTTTCAAAGGAAGATATTAATAAAATACCGGTGGACAATCCATTGGTAGCAATTAAATAATCATATGACCTCAAAAGAAATCGCACGAGATGTCATTGGTGTCCTTGTAGTTTTAGGTGCCATTGCGTCACTATTCTTTGATGTTACGCTTGCTGGTGCTGAGATACTTAGGTTCTTGTCTGGTGCTGTAATAGGTTTCTATTTCGGTTCACAGACAACACCTTTACGTTTTGGCATGAAAAAGGCAATAAAGGCACCAAAAGAATAAACAACACAATTTAACTATGAAATAATATTATGAAGAATTTTAACCTTGATAGCGTTATACGTGATGCTAAAAAATTAGGTAGTTATTTTATTACAATCTCTACCAAAGACAAATCAAGAAATGAAAACGACTTGAGTCATTATCACTTTCAAGAGGATTTTCCGAACGATGATATTGTTCCCTCTTTGGACCGTTGTTTAAGGACAATGGGTATACGCCCACCCAAACCAATTCCTGTTGTAAAACCGCCTAAAATACGGGAGAAAAAAAGGCCACTGAAAATTGCGATAATTACGCATTTTAATCGGTGTCCTGATAGTTTTTCTCCCGGAAAGGCGGTAAAGAATCAGATTAAGTTACTTCAGAATTTTGGTCATGAGGTGGTTTTTTTTGTGCAAGAAAATAGTAAGTTAGATGCTGGTTGCGAAATGAGACCAGTCGTTACAAGATTTAAGAGACAAAAGAATGTAATTAACCAAGAGGCTAAAGAAAAATTTAAAGAAGTTCTTAAAAGAGAATTAACTTCAGATTTTGACCTAGCCATAACACACGACTTCTACATTGATGATTGTATTACCTATAGAGAAGCAATCAGAGAATGCGGAGTTAAAATCCCATGGCTTCACTGGGCTAGGTCAGGAGTCGGACGTCCACTTGATTTTAGTATGCCAGACGCTCGCTATGTTTACATGAATTATGCTGATGTAGGTAAATTTGCCAGAGCCATCAATGCAGTGCCACAAGACATACGAGTTGTTTTTAATGAAAAAGACCCGGCACTGTTATGGGGTTGGCACCCAGTCACGAAGATAATAAGTGATAAGATGAGATTATGGGAGAAGGATATTATCCAAACGTATCCAATGTGTACCACCAGAATGGATGCTAAGGGGCTTAACTCTGTTATAAAAGTATTTGGTGCTCTAAAAGAGCTTGGTAATAATGTTGCTTTAATTGTTTGTAATTCAAACGGTAGACGAAGAATAGACGAAATAAAAGATAAAATAGAATACGCAAAACAGTATGGTTTAACAGAAGAAGATTTTGTCTTTACTAGTACTTTGGCGACCAAAGAACATAACATAGCCAGCGAAGTACCACATGAAGTTGTAGTTCAATTAATGCAGGTTTCTAATCTATTTATTTTTCCTACTATTGCTGAGGTATGTAGTAATGTTTTATTAGAAGCATCAATGACAACTAATTTAATAGTTTACAATAGAGATTTACCTTCGTTAGCCGATTTTGTTAATAGGGAAGCAGTGTTAAGTTATCCTTTCACTTCATTGAGAAGTATTCATTATGAAGGTAGAACGGATAATGACATAAAAGAATTAGCAAAAAATATAATTATAAAATTAAGAGACAATTATGCTGATAGACAATTCCGTAGAGCGTGGCGAACGCATAGTATGGAATCTATTTACTATAATATGTTAGAACCAATTTTATATGAAGAACAAAAAAGCTAAACGAAATCGTAAGAAAAAACTTAAGAGAAAAGCAAAATTATGCAAAGAGAAATAAAATCAGCTCGAGCCGAATCATTTTTACGCATTCAGCGGCGTGATGTTTTTGGCACAGTATATCAGAGAGAAGATTATAAAAATTCTGGTCCCGGGGAATCAACTTTCTTTAGGAAAAGGGTTGCAGTTCCTCGAGAAAATAGAAGAACCGCTGAAACACAAGGTCGAGAATTGGTCGCTATTCATTTAGAGGCCACTAATAAAGGTTACCCGCAAGGGTTTACTAATTATCAAACTTATGACGAACGAAGAAACAAAAACTACGACAAAGACAGCACTAAGTTTAGAGCCGATAGACATAATCTTGGTAACGTTTAATCGTTTAGAGTTTTTAAAACATACTGTCAAGAAAATTTATGAACGCACCCGTTATCCTAATAGGTTATGGGTAGTTGATAATTGTTCTACTGATGGTACAAGAGACTGGCTTAAGAAGGCTAAGTTGCATGGATTTGTCCATGATTATATTTTTGCTGAAGAAAATAAAGGGTTGGCAGCAGGCTTTACACTGGGATTTGAGAAAGTTCAAAGCGAGTACTTTATTTGTACACAAGATGATATTGTTCCACCAGATTTAAAACCATGTTGGTTAGAAAGAATGCTCCACTTATTTAAAAAGAATGAAGAAGAATATGTTGGTATATCTATGCGGGTTCAACGAATAAGACATCGTGATGTTGATGAACACAAAGAATTAATTGAATCTTCAACCTCTTTAGCTTCAGTTTTTAGGATTTCCAAAAAAACAGAGATTGAGGCAGTAAATGGTTTTGGTCAAAGACCACACTGGGAATCGACTGCTTTTATGCAACGGACACAACCATTAAAGAAAAAATTAGCTGTTGCTACTCATCTCTACGCCGACCACACTGGCTTTATGCCAGATAATAAAGGGTTTGCTGAGGGATATACAACCTATCATACTTATTCTAAAGAGCGTGTTCAGCAAGGAAAAGACCAACCTTATCCAGACATAGACCCAAAAACAAACATACCATTAAAAATAAATACACATCGTGATAGACACGAACAGGAAGCTAGAGAAAAGTATTGGAATTGGTGGGGCTTAGATAAACGTAGGGGTGATAAACGTTTGGGTGAGGACCAAAAGTTACTCACACCATATGCCGAAAAGGGCAAAGGTATCGAAGTCGGACCGGGAGTAATAAAATGTCATCCAAATGCAATAGGAGTTGATGTATTCCCATACAAAACAGCTGATATTCTTGGAAGTGGCAGTGACCTTTGGATGTTTAAAGATGGAGAGTTAGATTTTGTAATTGCTTCACATTGTTTAGAGCATTTTCCTGATACAAAAGCTGTTTTAAGAGAATGGTATAGAGTATTAAAACCGGGTGGTATTATAGCCGTATGTGTTCCTGATGGTGAACTTAGACCCGGTGTTATAAGAGACCCACACAAAGTAATATTTACTAAAGAAGTATTGAGAATAATATTCAAATTTGATATAGAAATGTTACCTTTACGTTATGAGGACGTTCCTAACAAAAGAAAAGGCCATGAATCAATTTTAGTAGTTGCACAAAAGAAACCAAATGTTAAGTGAAAAAGTACAAGCAATTAAAGGTAGAAAATATGAAGGCTCATCTTTACGTGATGGTAAGATGTATCATGATTTGCCATTTGAAGGATTAAGTAATTTTAAATCACATCGTAGTAAGACACGTGAGAGAATAGAACAGATTACAAAATTAGTGGATGTTAAAGAAAAAAGTATTTTAGACCTTGGTTGTAGTGTTGGTGGAATTTCTCTAGGAATGATTGAGGCTGGAGCGAAAAGAGTGGTCGGTTATGATTACGACTTAGAAAGCATTGAAGTTGCTAAGGCCGCCGCTGAAGAATTAGGATATAGTGATAAAGCGTTTTTTCATCATCAGTCTATTGACAGAACTACAGTGAACACACTACTTCCTAATGCAGGATATGACATAATCATTTGGTTATCACAGTGGATGTGGAGTGTTAAACAGTATGGAATAACAGAATCAAAACAATTATTATTTGATGTTTCTCACTACGCACCAATTATGATTTTTGAAAGTGCAGCCAACGATGGTATGGCAAAGATTAGAGGAGCCACACAAGCTGATATTAAAAAGTGGCTTTATGAAAATACTGTTTATAGGACTATAGAGGAACATGATTCTGTTGGTGGTTGGATTGACCGCAAGTTATACATATGTAGAGAACCAATGATTAATTATTGGGATAAAAAAGTTAACACAAGTTCAGTTCTTGATAGAATATCACCAAATAAGATTAAGAAAAGATTTGTCGAGCCACGGAAACATTTACTTCATCAAGAAGTAAAAGCACTTAAAAAATTAGAAAAGTTTGAGCATTTTCCAAAAGTGCTTGAAGTTGGTGAAGATTATTTTATTATGACCTATGTTGGTCATCCTATTGACAGGAATGCTGGTGAACAAACAGAGGAAATATTAAATGCTTTAGATAAAGCAGGTATCGCCCATAACGATATTAGAGTCGAAAATTTCTTATGGGACGATAAATTAATGTTAATTGATTTTGGTAAATGTTCTTTTAAAGATGAAGATAATAGATTTGCTATTCATCAAAAAAGAGACAAACAAGCAATAAAAAAAATATGGAACAATTAATTAAAGAAGCACAATTAGCAGCAAGAGACATGAATCCATATGTTGATGTTTTATATAATGCTGCAAAATATTTTAATGCTGGCCATAATATTTCTATTTTAGAAATAGGAGTAAGGCGTGGTACTAGCACAAGAGCCATTATGAAGGGACTTAAAGAAAGAATGGGTGGTGGTCATTTATACAGCATAGATAAAGATGACAGAAGCAATGTACTAAAAGACAAATCAGATTGGACTTTTTTACTTGGTTATTCGTCAACTGACCCATCACGTGAAGGATATAAAAACCAAGAAGTAGAATGGAATAAACCAATTGATATTTTATTTATTGATGGTGACCATACATACGAGGGAGTAAAGTCAGACTATGAAAAATATGAACCATTTGTAAAGCAGGGGGGTTTAATATTTATGCACGATATTACTCATAAACATTTTGGTGTTAAAAATTTTTGGAAAGAAATTAAACATCCTAAGGCCAATTTAGCTTTCAATAGTATTGGCATGGGAATAGTAAATAAAATATGATTCCTTTACCACAAGAATTAAATAGATTAATAGAGAAAGGTGCAAACATGGCTGGCTTTGTTCCTTTGCTTTATAGTATCGCTAGAGATTATCGCAACGGTCAAAAGGGTTTAAGACGCATAGTGGAGATTGGTGTCCGTGGCGGTATTAGCACAAATGCTTTTCTTTATGGTATGCGTGACCGTGGAAAAAAACATTCAGACATGAAAGTTTATAGTATTGATATTGCTGATTGTTCTGGTGTTGTTAAAGATGAAAGTTTAAAACCATATTGGGAATTTATCCATGGTAATTCAAAAGAAGTTATAAAAACATGGGAAAAAGAGATAGACATTTTATTAATTGATGGAGACCATTCATTTGAGGGCGTACAAGCCGATTTCCGCTTTTGGGAGCCATATGTCAAAGAAGGGGGTGTAATCCTCTTACACGACGTCCTGTGGCCGCATAAGGGGGTTATAAAGTTCTTTTGGGACGGAATATGGTATCCAAAGGCAGCTTTGCCGCTTTCCAAGTCAGGAATGGGTATAGTTTATAAATTAACTGGTGAACCACCTTATTATGACGAAGCTAAAATTAGATTTGGTCATGAAGGAATTGCCGAAGGTAAATAATATGGGACATAGAACATACGTCGGTGGTAATTGGGATTATACCGGCAAGAAACAATTTGATTTTATGGTAAAAGAAGGACTCAAGCCAAATCATTATTTTTTGGATATTGGTTGCGGTTGTTTTCGTGGTGGTAGATTTTTTATAAATTATCTTGAGCCGTGGCATTATTATGGGATTGAACAACATCAGTGGTTAGTCGATGCAGGCATGAAAGAGTTAGGTGCTAAAACAATCGAAGAAAAGAAAATTAGAGTTTTAGTAGATGATAATTTTTCATTTGGTTTATGGAGCGAAGTTCCACCTTGTTTTGACTTTGTTTTAGCTAAGTCTGTTTTTACTCATCTTACGAAGGATAAAATTAAGCAATGTTTAGATAATATAAAAGAAGACCTTGTTTATAATAAGTTGTGGGAATGTCCGCCTAATGAGGATTTGAAATTCTATGCTAGTATTTTTGTTGGTGATTCAAAAAATAATCCAAAAGAGGACCATGACAACAAAAGATTCTTTTATAGTATTGATGAAATTAAAGAATTGGCTGATGGTTGGAATGTGGAATCACTTGGCCATCGTGGCTGCCATCATCAGACAATGTTAAAGTTTGCTATATGCAAAAAATAGATATAGTCGTAGTGACTTATAATCGAAAACATTTATTACAACGAACACTGGAAGGGATTATGGAAAGAACCAGAACACCTTACCGATTAATTGTAGTAGACAACCATTCAACAAAAGATAATACTGTTGATTATTTAAAGTCACTTAAAGAACAAGGCAAGATAGATATTTTGATTTTGAATGATAAAAATTATGGTTTGGCTCCAGCTTATAATATAGGATTTGAGTATGTTGAGAGTGAATTATTTGTTACGACCAATGATGATTTGGTTCCTCCAGATTTGAATCCTTGTTGGTTGCAACAGATGGTCGCTTTATTCTGTAGATATTATCCTGAATACGGAGCAATTTCGATGAGATGTCCTAGGTTAAGAAATGTTCATTTTAACAACGATACAACAATTACTTGGTTACCTCATGATGATGTGGGTGAGGCGAAGCGTTCTTCCTCTGCCTTATTTAGGATTCACAGACGGGATGACATCGCCAAAATACCAAATTTTTTTGGTACCCAAGCTGGTTATAGAGACGAATATCAATTTAAGCGGGCTATGAATTCTATTGGCATGCGAAGCGGGTATGCCAGAGATATTTGGTGTGACCACATAGGATATGCTCTTGAAAATAGAGGCTTTCCTGAAGGTTTTATTGATTATGCTGGGTATGGTCCCAGTCGAACTCTTAAAGCACAAAGATTAGGTTATCCCAAATTAGACCCCAAAACTAATATACCCCTACCCGGGGAGAAATACTAAACATATGAAGATAAGCATTATTACTGCTGCATTTCGAGATGAATATATGAATCGAGTGTGGCAATCAATTAAAAATCAAACTCATACAGAATGGGAGTGGATTATTGTAAATGATAATCAAGATAGAATTAGAAAGTGGTGGGAAGAATTTAAACAATCTCCTGAGTATGATGCAGAAAAAATGTTCTTTGTTGATGTTGGAATAAACAAAGGTCGTTTTGGATTGTTCACCAGAAATATTGGTGTTATGGCATCAAGATATGACCAAGTTATTTTTCTTGATGATGATAATGAATGGGAACCAAACCATCTTGAGTCTTTAGTTAATCTTAAAAAAGAAACAGGAAAACATCCTTATTGTTGGTTGCATATTAAAGGAAAGAAAGACGGTTCAGATGTAGATAGAATTAAGAATACGGCTTTTATCAGACAACATATAGACCTTGGATGTCTTCTTTATGAACGTATTTGGTTTGATAGATATGGTGGTTTTAGAGACGATAGTCAGGTTTCTTTTGATTGGAATCATTTAGCAAGAATTCATTTTGGTGAAGGGCCACATAATTTTGTGTGTACAGAAAATCCTACTTTAATTTTCTGGCACAAGAGGTATTAATATGACTGTTGGGGCCACATTAGCATTTAGAGAAGGTGATTTAATAAGATATTGTCTTGATGATTTACTTAAGTATTCTAAGTATGTGGTGGTTGTTTTGGATAATTATGATAAAAAGACAGAAAATGTAGTTCTTGAATATAAAAAAAAATATAATATAATAGTATCTTATTCAACAGTTGAAAGGACATCACTAGCAGGAGAATCTAACAGTGGCAGAATGAAGAGTAGATTAAACGCAAAACAATCACGCATAAGGCAACAAATTTTAGATGAGGTTAAAAAAATTCATGAAAAAGAATCAGTTGATATTTTAATCTGGCTTGACGCTGATGAATGTTTTACTGATTATTTTCCACAAGAATTGGAAAGATTTTTAAAAAGTAATAAAAAGATGATGGCCATGAGACCAGTGACTGTTTATGATAGTTTTAAATTGGCACGTAGTCGTACATTAATTCCGCATGGCAAGGTATTTAAGTACACTCCAGAAATGTCAGCCATTGGTTATCATGGTAAAGGACGATATTTACCTTTTACCGGGGAAGATGTTTTAAAAAGTATTTGGGTATTAGTTCATTTACCGCTTTTAACAAAAGAATATAGAAAT